>ENA-UOOR01001698-UOOR01001698.1-fermentation-metagenome-genome-assembly--contig:-NODE-1698-length-24990-cov-3.470704_pt1 | contig 24990 bp, 23 predicted proteins | sample MGYA00245780_ERZ724029 | MGnify/ENA primary metagenome ERZ724029 (study PRJEB28704, sample SAMN03018315) | fermentation metagenome | biome: anthropogenic terrestrial biome; feature: soil; material... | reverse complement strand
GTGTGTTCGACCTCGTCGATGCCATCGGCTTGCAAGACCTCGGCCCAGCCTGGGCCTTACTCACAGCCATGCTCGACGAAGGTGCCGAACCCGTTTACCTAATTTCCATGATCGCACGGCAACTGCGCCTGCTACTCGTAGCCCGCCATGCCCTCGATGCCGGCCTCAGCCAGCAACAGGCTGCCGGGCACCTCGGCATTCATCCTTTTCCGGCCGGCAAATGCGTGCAGCAAGCGAGGCAATGGACCGTCGCCAAACTACAACAAGCCATGCTCAGCTGCCTGCAGGCCGACGAGAATATCAAAACCGGTACCCTGCGCGGCGAAAGCGCCCTCAACCAGCTCCTGCTCGAACTCATCTCATTACGTTGACGCGAGGGCACCCCTATACACGGCAAGAGGCTACCAACCCAGCCCTGGGGAGGTCGTGCGTCCTACGTAGGCGCATTGGGGCACGCGCTCTGTCTCTGTGTCACCAACCCAGCTACCAGAAGGCTGCGTGTCATGCGTAAGGTGCGTTGGGGCCCCAAGTAAAAAGAGCGAAGGGGTTAAGGTGTAGCGTATTGCGCTAGCAATTCGCTTCCTAAATGCGTGACAGCAACATCCCTGGATGTTGCGAGAACATCTAGGAGCGACAATAGGCCGAGCTTGCGAGTGCCGTCGCTCCCCTTAACCCCTGAGCTCATTCCTCTGCCTTCCCCGGGCCACAGGCACCCAAAGCATGACCGCAGCCTTTAGAACGCCCCCAGTGACCTTTTAGAACCGACCCCGCGGGGTCACCGATACTTATTTGCCAGCGCCCGCAACTTCTCAAAATCCGTCTGCGATATCTTCGTCAGCAGAATAGCATCCAAGCGCCTATAGGCCGCTATCGTGCCCTGCTTATATAAACGAAAAACTTCCAGCATCTCGCTCGGCGAAAACTTGGTCAGCGTCTTCAGCACCATCGCTTTGTCTTGCCAGCTTAACTTGGCCAAATAGCCCTGCAGAGTCATCTGCGCCTCCGCCGCCGTCGCCTGCGGCGCTTCTTTCAACCCATTCTCCTGCGGCGTCGAGCTCTCTTGCCTGTGCACAATGTCCGGCACCAAAAAGCTCAGCTGACGCCAGCGCGGGGGGCTGCTTGTTTCCGCTTTGCCCCCAGCCTCCACCTCAACCGCGCTAGCCGGCTCCTCAACCTCGCTTACCTCGCCAACTCCCCCTGGCCTATCTACTTCGCCTTCCCGCCCAATTAACACGCCTTCATCTAACCTAGCCTCAGGCTGCTTTTCTCGGCCAATCACAGCACCCCAGATCAGCAGCGGTGCAATTACCAAAACAGCTATAGCACAAGCCAACCTTCTGCCGTTTTTGCTTGATCTTGCCATCAGTAGCCCCCCTCCAAACTTCCACCGCTAGTGTGCCCCAGAATCTATTTCCGATACTTCCCAGCGAGGCCTAGGTACAACCGCTACTCGCGCCCTAGAGGGAGGAAACGGAACGCGGTGCAACCCCGTTGGTCGCACCGCTCTAGATAGCATCCATATGAGGTCAAGCTGGACCATGTAAGGTGGTCCCCTATTGTAGATACCGCAAGGTATCGCTGGTTTCTAGCCCTGGTTGCAGGGCGACATTGAGCCCGCCTGCGATGACTTTGCTCATCTGGCGGATCTGTTCGTCAGTTTCCTTGGGTGCTACTACCAGGTTGCCCCAGAAGGGGCTGAGCACTTCGTGTACCAGTTGACCTTGCTCTTCAGGTGAAAGGTCACGTAAGATTCCACCTACGTTCGACTGGGGGCTTGCGTTTTGGCGTAGGCTCTCGGTCAACTTCTGGATGGCATCGAGCACGATGGTGTTGGCATAAACGACAGATGGTGCCCCGATGGCGATTACGGGTATGCCTAGAGTTTCTTGGTTCAAGGCGTGGCGCTTGTTGCCAACGCCGGAACCGGGGCTGATGCCGGTATCGGAAATTTGAATAGTAGTGCCGAGCCGATCTATGCTGCGAGCAGCTAGAGCATCAATAGCGATAATGGCGCTAGGCTGCACTTTCTGCACAATGCCCTGAATGATATCGCCGGTTTCAATGCCGGTGATGCCTAACACGCCTGGGGCGATGGCACAGACCGAGCGCATGCCCTCGTCGACATAGTCGGGGGCATACTCGAATAGGTGCCTAGTAACCAACAATTCCTCGACGACTAAAGGGCCAAGGGAATCGGGCGTGACATGCCAGTTGCCGAGGCCTACTACCAGAGTGGCCCCGGTGGCATTTTGGGGTAGCAGGCTGGCCAGTTCCTGAGCTAGGACCTGGCCAACCTGCTCACGTAGTTCTACGTCGTGCTCGCGCAGCCCGGGTGCCTCGATAGTGATATAAGTGCCGGGCGGCTTACCTAGTTGTGCGGCACCTCGGGCATCGAGCACATGGACACGGGACACGTTGCCGCCAGGGAAGGTCTTGTTTTCGACTTCTACACCCTGTTGATCCCAGTCGGTTTTTAAGGCGGCAGCGTGTGCTTCTAGAGCTAGGTCAGTATGCACCGAGGCATACTGGCGCAGCACCTCGTTCTCTGGCTTCACTAGCGAATTTCTGTGGGCACTATGGCGTCAATTAATCCGATCACAAAAGACGCTAGTAGGGCACCAATTACGCCGACCCTGAAGCCGGGCACTAGCATGCCAGCTATGTAGATAACAACAGCAGCTGTGAAGAAACCAACCCAACCACGGCTGCGGGGTGAAATGCGATCGCCCAGCAGCGCTTCGGCCAACCAACCAAGTGCGGCAATCACTAAGGCAGTGATTAGGGCAGTGGTAAAGCCGGCTACCTGTACGCCTGGCAGCAGGAAACCGATAAACATAATGACTAATGCCGATACTACAAAACGAATAATTGCTCCAAGCATCTTGCTACCTCCTCGGTTTTTTGTTAAAATTTGATGGACGATTTTAGTCTGTCCGCTCGGTTCCTGCTATATTCCCGACGTAGCAAGAGCTTGGCCGTTGTCTGGTTGCTTATATTACTCATACCATGATAGAATGGCCAAGGAGGTGAGTCTTTTGGCTAATACTAGGTCTGCTCTAAAGCGTATCAAGATTGCAGATAAGCGCGCTCAGCATAACCGCCACGTGAAGTCGACGGTTCGTTCTGCTGTACGTGGTTTTCATAATGCTTTGGCAAGTAACGATAACGCCGAGCAACAGTTGCGTTTGGCAATTTGCCGCATAGATCGGGCTGTGAGCAAGGGTGTTTTGCACCGTAATGCTGCAGCTCGCAAGAAGTCTCGTTTGACGAAGCAGCTTAACAAAATGCAAGCTGCCCAATAAGGCGAAATGAAAAACGGCTCGTAAAAACGAGCCGTTTTTTGTGTTGCAAAAAAGCGTGAAGTTCGCGGTCCTACTCAAAGTGCCCGTGATTCAACTACTAACACCAGTTTTCTCATGCCCTGTTTTTTTTCCCAGATTGTGATTCCTAGTAATACCCCTCACCTTAGTGCTGTTCTGGTAGTCTTCGAAAGCATTAACATTGACTAGCCTCACAGAGCCGATTTGGACATACAAAACATCAGCATCGCCCAGACTACAGGCTCGAAGCACCATACGCACAACCCCCCAATTAGTATTGAAAAACAACCTCCTTGTTCAATTTTCTATATAAGGCAGCAATCCCCTGCGATAAAATAATGTATACTTCTCGACAAAATTCTCACTTATCCGCGCCACCCTGCGCTTTTCGCAGAGCCTCTATCAGATCTGCCAAAACTTCAGGCAAAATTTGCCATTCTTTTGCCTGTTTGGCTAGCTTGATATAAGGAAGACCTTCCTGGTCGTTAAGAAAGTCAAGGATATCCTCTGGTAACATGTCAGCTAATTCAGCAAGGGGTAGGAACATGGTGTCATCAAAAAAGATATCTATTGGGACCTGAAATGCATCAGCGATACTTTTCAGGATCCCTACCGTGGGTTCGCGTGTACTCCGTTCGAGCTCCGATATATACGAGCGAGAGACTCCAGCCTTTTCAGCTAACACCGCTTGTGTCCAGTTCTTAAGTTCCCGTAAGTACCTAATGCGTTTGGAAAGTAAACTCAGCATTGTTTCACCCCACTGTCGGTATGTATTACTACATTACCCTTGAAATACCTTTATCAGGCACAAAAAAAGGAACCGTTGACAAAATACACAATAGTGGAGATAATATAACCAATTATATGCCTCAGGGCGTTTTTTTACCATGCTCCTGACACTATTGTGTCGCAGCCCTTTCTGGGCTGCATTTAATATCATTATTCGCTGTTAACCAGGCACTAGCAAGCTTAATGATGTTGAGTAAATAAGGGGGGAAAGCAATAGAACCAGTTGGCTATGTTGTCATTTGACACAGAGTCTTATTTGCATCTGAGGAATGAACTCAGTGTAGCTAATTGCCTCGTCAGCGGTGAGTAAGAACAGGTTCCATTAAAGAAAGGTGGATGAAGATGAATAGGGACATGCGAAAAGCGACAAGCATTGTTATGATCCTCGGTCTACTTCTCATGACATTCTTTAGTGTTCCTAATGCTGTAACAGCAGCCCCTAACTTTCGCGATCTAGATAAGCATTGGGCCGGCGGATATATTCTCAACTGGGCCGATCAAGGCTTGGTAGCCGGCTACGCCGAAGACAATACTTTTAGGCCAGATAACCCAATAACCAAGGCAGAGTTTATAGTACTTGTTAATCGGGTAATGGGTTATAAAGATGTAACTGCGATCGACTTCCCCGATGTACCAGCCGGTTCCTGGTTCCGGGGCGATGTGGTTAAGTCTCAGGCTATTGGCTATTCCCACGCTTATGCGGATGGCACTTTTGGGCCCAACAAACCCCTAAGCCGGGAAGAAGCGGCAGTCATGATTTACCGTATAATGAAACTGGAATACACAGAGGTAGAAGATGTCTTATCTGCATTTAAAGATGCCAAGCAAATTGACCCTGTTTATCGTGTGGCTCTAAATAGCGTAGTAGCAGCCGGTTACTTGCGAGGCTACCCCGACCAAACCGTCCGTCCCAAACAGACAACCACCCGCGCTGAGATGATCATCATCCTCGACCGTATTGCTGGCGTTAAATATCGTTTTGCCAAGACGTTCGGCCCTGAAACAGAACAGGAAACGGTGAAAACCAACGTTACCGTTAGCAAGCCTGGTATTACTCTGCAAAACATGATCATTGAAGGTGATCTACACCTCACTGAAGGCATTGGCGATGGCGACTGCTATTTACATAACATCACCGTCAAAGGCCGCACCCTCATTGCCGGCGGTGGTACAAGTAGCATCCATGTCAGCGGTGCACTTACCAGTCTAGGTCAACTAGAAGTCAATAGCGCCACTCGCGATCTGATCCGTATCGCTCTTGACGCCGAGCAAATCGCCGCCGATGACGTAATGTTGCGCACCGGTGCAATTATTGACGCCCAAGACACCAATGATCCTGTCTTCAATAACATAGTAATCGATCCTGGCACAGGCCGACGCACTGATACCCAGCAGTTTTCTCTGGTAACATCGGTCAGCTTACTGTCAACGGCCAGCCAGATGGTGCCCGAGCCAACGTGCAGCTCACTGATACCGCTCAGGTGTCCCAACTCACTATAGCCCCAACTGCCAACGGCAGCCAATTGAGCTCAGCTGGTACTATTGGTACGCTACAAGTAGCTGCCCCTGGCGCTGCCATTGAGCTAATTGGCGGTAGTGTTGATTCACTCAGCACAGCCCCTACAGCTACCGAAAGCCAGCTTAATGTTAGTGGCGGTCAGGTTAATCAACTGAACCTAGAAGCTCCAGCTACAATCGGCATGACTGGCGGTACGATTAATCAGCTCAATGTTGCCGCGGGGGCCAGTGGCTCGCAAGTTACCGTGGGCGATGATGCCGAATTAGGCGACACACAATTAGCTGAAGATACCACTATCATTGTTAATGACAAGGAAGTTACCGATAAGCCTAGCACACCGACGCCCGGTGGAGATACCGGTGGTGGATATGTGCCCACCCCTCAGCCCACGGTAGGTGCTATTAGTATTACAGCTGATCCTTTTGATGTTAGTGGATTAGATAATAATGCTAAAGTAGCAATAACATTATCAACGTCAACAGCCGATGCAAACATCTATTACACATTGGATGGTTCGACCCCAACATCGAAATCAACATTATATAGCGATTCATTTACTGTAACCGCACCGGGAACTTCTGGAGGAACTGTTACAGTAAAGGCTATTGGGATTAAGTCGGGCTATACTGATTCAAAAGTTGCTGAGATGGAAATTGTGTTTAAGGCAGCCGAAGAAGAGCCTGAGCCAAGCACCTACACCGTAACCTTTAACGTAACCCCTGCAGATGCGACAGTAGTGGTTAAAGATATCGATAAAAACGAAGTAACGGCAGAAGAAAACGGAACTTACAAGCTGGAAGCTGGCGAATATAGCTACACAGTAAGTGCGGAAGGTTATGTTACGAAGAGCGATACCTTCACGGTTACTGATGCAGACCAAACAGTAACTGTAGCATTAGAAGAAGATCTAGTTAAGGCAGCTCTAGCAGCAGTGAACGCAGCTGCAGACCGTGATGCCTTGAAGGTAGTAATTGAGGAAAAGGCAGATACCTTAGCCCTTGATTTAACTAACTACAACACCCTTATAGATGACCGTAAGCCATCGGTAAGTTCAGACCTGTTGTCCAACAAACCAGATGTAGAAGGTTACGACCTGGCTACCTTGCAGACCTACTTTGATGCCATAGTAGCCACCAGATTAGTAACCCAACATTCGATGAATCAGGCAAACGATGCTCAAACAACAGTTGAACTTGATGGCTATGTAACCATGCTGCTGGATAGATTTGAAGCGGCAAAAGAAATCTACACAATCCACTCGGGTGAAGCACTGACAGGTAAAGTCTCTTTACTGCAAGGTTTAATGGATCGGTATAACAAGTTAGGCGATAAAAAGACAGCCGTATTAGACAAAGTACTCGCACTCAGAGCTAGTGAGTACGGAGGCAAATTTGCAAGATCCAGATACACCACCGATGCCTTTAAGACTGCGCTAGAAGCAGTTGAAGCTGAACCTGAAAGGTACACCGTAAGCGTAACAGCCGAGAACGGGACAGTAGAAGGAACAGGCACCTATGCAGTAGGGACAGAGATAACCCTAACTGCAACAGCTAATGAGAACTACCAGTTCCACAACTGGACCTATACTGATGGTAACGAGATTAGCACAGATAATTCCTACATCTTCATCATGGGAAGCGAAGACGTAACCATAGTAGCCCATTTCGTTAAGACCGAAGCAGCGGTATTGGCTGATGTAGATACAAGAATCAATAATGCGATACCTAGTTTAAAAGTAACTGACACAGGGATATCTGATATCACTTACGAGGAAAGAAAAGCGACCTTCCTGATAAAAGAACCAGATACACCCATAATTAACTTTGCAGGAAGCGGCGTGATTGGTCTATTCCAAGAAATGTTCACCGATGTAACCAACGCTGATATATACATTGGTGAAATCCAAGTGGGCACCATTGAAAATCCGACAGAGATGACAGAAAACGAACTGATGTCGGCAATAGCACAGCAGCTAATTCTACCTCTAGTTAATAACGATCAGTCTAACCTGGGTGGAAGCTTATCGTTATTAGTAGGCAAGAGTGCCAGTGCAGAAATGACCATCTCTGCAGGGTTAGTCGAATACAAAGCTACCTACACCGTAGAATTTGTAGCAGAAACCTTCACCGTAAGCGTAATAGCCGAGAACGGGAGCGTAGACGGCGCAGGCACCTATGCAGTAGGGACACCGGTAACCCTAACTGCAACACCAGCTACTGACTATGTATTCGACGGCTGGTTTTCTGCGGAAAACACAGAAGTCAGCAAAGCTAACCCCTACACCTTCACCATGGGAAGTAAAGGCGTAACTTTAACCGCTAAATTTAACAAAACATCAATAGGCGTAGGCGGCGGAGGCGGCGGTACCAAATGAGGTCCCCCTTCTGCGAAATGAGCTTCAAACTTAAGTGACGTAGCTGAAACTAACTCAACGGCCTATCCCGTCAGTAATTGAAAGAAAGAACCACAAAAAGCCCGTGGGAAAGCAAGCAAATAAGCGCTCTCTCACGGGGCGTCCCTTGGAACCCAAGGACGTAACTGTTGTGTTGTTGGCTTAATACGCTTTTAGCAATAGGCTTGCACGTATAGTGTTGCTTTACAAGGAGGCAATTAAATGATGACTATTCAGGAACTTGAGGACAAGGTATGGGTACAGGATAATATACGTATAGTGGTAAGGGCCGCTGTAAATACCCAAATTGGAGATTATAATTATGAAAGAGCGGCGCAGGATAATTGGAGAGTTACCGAATTCATCAATAAACGATTATATAATATTTTGAACAGCCTGGAGGTTGTCGTCATAATGGGTAATGGCGAACAAGCCCATGGTGCAAATTTGTTGCGTTCGGTTCGTAGTTCTTACAAAATCTGACCCTTTGGGGACGGTTTGGAGTGACCCCCTAGAGGTGTACACTGAGGGGACGGTTAACTAAGCTGTTTTTTAGCTACTTAACCGCGTCTCTTTGTAGGCTCTAGGGGGCATGCCCCCTAGAGCTTTTTGCGGTCTATGGTTGATGTAGTAGTGCATGTATTCCTCAATGATTTGCTTTACATCATTCTGATCTCTGAGCCTTCTTTTCATTAAATGGATGGTCTCACATTTGAAGTGACTGAAAAAGCTCTCGGCCTTGGCGTTGTCCCAGCAGTTCCCTTTCCTGGGCATGCTTTGCGTGACTTTTACTCTCTTAATAAATCAACATAATCATTACACGTAAATTGCACGCCTTGATCGCTATGGATGATGCTGCCTTGCAGAGAAACCCTCCTAGATAACACTCTGATCGTGTCTAAACTTAGGCTTTTGTCTTGGGTGTCGCTTACTTTCCAAGCCACGGGTTCGTTATTGAATAGATCAATCACCGTACAAAGGTACACCATCTTCCGCTGTGTGGGTATGTCCGGTATGTCCCTTTGACAGTGGCCGAGTACGTATATGGGGATATGCTTGGGATATTGCTAAAGATCATTTCATAACAGGTGTAGGGTTTTATACAGGCGTAGATCTGGCAATGCCGCTCTTGATGTCTAATATGAAACAATTGGAGGCTAACTACGATAGGGCTCATAGGCACGTTAATGCCCCCACATAGCTAGCGTTCTGCCTGCCCGTTATACATTCACGAGCTGTTTCGAAGCATCTCATATGTGCTTCGGTGGTGAAAGTACTATTTGATCTTAGAGTCGTAGATACATATAAACTTGAAGCCGTTTTTAGAGAGTATCAGAAACAATTGCCAAACGACGAGTTGCTCTGGGGCTTAGTTAGCTTTTGGAATGAGCGCAATGTACATGGTTGTAACCTTGTAGGGTACAGGGATTGTAAAAGTAGATCCTTTCGGCCAGCCAGGTGCAGAGGCATATAAGACCAATATCTTTGGGTTACTAGATAAGTCTGGGTATGAAGAGGTAGCCAGAAAAGAAGCAGCAACTACTAGTGTGAGTAACTTAGAGAGAGCTCGCTAGTCGAGTTGGGGAGGACGCTTATGGGTAAGAGTGGACAAGGGGTGGCGCGTGCCGCCACCGTTATCATGCTTATTTCTGTGCTTGGCAAGCTGATCGGCTTTGCACGGGAGCAGGTAATAGCCAGCCAGTTTGGTGCGACGGAGTTAACAGATGCTTTTGTGGCGGCCTGGACGGTACCGCAGATGCTGATTGGTGTGATTGCAGGTGCCATTGGCACAGCTCTTCTACCTGTCTTTATGCAGTACATGGGGGAGCAAGATAAGAGGCAGGGTTTGGGTTTGCTGGGGGTAACCCTGCACCTAACAGCTTTGCTGTTGATTATAGCTAGTGGCGTGGCATTTGTGGCTGCACCGTGGATTACCAAACTGCTCGTACCAGATTTTGGCCCCGAGCAGCAAGCCCTTACAGCAGCAATGCTCAGGGTCATGTTACCTGGGGTGCTGCTATCTGGCCTGGCTACTTTGTTTGTTTTTGTACTGAATTCGTTCAAGCGTTTTGCCTGGTCGGCACTAGCACCTTTGATGATGAACATAGGGATTATAGCAACTACACTGTTGCTAAAAGATCGCTTGGGGATTGTCGGTTTGGGTTGGGCATGGCTGCTAGGCATGACCTTGCAGTTCTGCTTCTTGTTTTGGCAGGTGAAAAGGACTGAGGTGAATCTAAATGTGAAGGCTAGTTTACGGCACCCAGGCGTGAAACAGGTGCTGGTTTTGGCGCTGCCGATGATGGTAGGCGCGCTATTTGGCCAGGTGCATTTGTTTGTGGATAAGGGCTTAGCGTCTGGTCTAGATGCGGGCAGTATTGCGGCATTGAACTATGCCACAAAATTGGCACAGTTGCCTGTAGGAATTTTCGTTACGGCTTTGGCCACGGCCATTTACCCTACTTTGGCGGAATACGCTGGCCGAGGTGATAAGGCAGGGTTGGCAAATGCTGCTGGTTCAGGTGTAAGGTTGCTATCTTTGGTGATGCTGCCGGCAGCCGTGGGGCTCTTTGTGTTACGGGTACCCATTGTACGCTTGGTTTTTGAGCGAGGTAGCTTTGATGCAGGTGCAACCCAACTGACTGCCACAGCTTTAGCTTTCTACTCTTTGGGGTTGTTGGGGGTAGCCAACATTCAAATTCTTAGCAGGTGCTGTTATTCACTGCAAGATTCATTTACTCCGGTGAAGGTGAACATAGGGGCAGCTCTAGTGAATATTGCCCTAGCTATAGTATTGGTTAAGCCGCTGGGGCATGGGGGCATAGCGCTGGCCAATTCCTTAGCCGTGCTCGGCAACATGGTTTGCCTGGTTTGGCTGCTGAGGAACAAGACGGGGCAAGGCTTAGGCTTTTTAGCTAGCCTTGCCAAGATTGCGGCGGCTTCTGGCATCATGGGCGGTGTGGTGTATATGCTTTACCCTAGACTCGCTGGGCTCGGTCAAATTGTATCCCTCGGCCTAGCAGTAGGGGCAGGCGTAATCGTCTACCTAGCGCTAGTTGCTGTGCTGGGCGTGGAAGAACTGAGCCAGATTGTGGAGTTGGCGAAGAAGCGCCTGGGGCGGGGGGAAGGCGATAGATTTAGTATGAGGGGCTGAAATACTGAAGCAAGTAGTTTTCTTTAAAGGAAATGTTGCTTTGACAAAGAATATTGGAGTATGGTACATAGTTCCTGCTAGTAGAGAGGGGAGAGCTAGTTGAGTAAATTGGCCAAGGTCAAAATGACTGTTGAAGATGCGGTTGAGCAATTACGGCAGATAGCAGAGGCTATGGGGGCTGCTTCTCTTGTAGAGAGAAAAAATGGAGTGTTACATATGCTGTTTACCTGTACTGGCCAGCCGCCAGCTCTCATAAGGATATTCGAGACTAAGAAAGATGGCCTCACTGTTGATGGTTCTATGGGCAAGAACAAAGCCTTGTCTGACAGAATAATAAGTGAATTTACTGTGCTGGTAGGTGATAATAAGGTCAAGCCAGCAGTCTGTGTGTATAAGACAAACTCAGAGGCAGATAGGCGTTCAATATATAATGATGTTAAGGCTCTTCCAAATGTGACAGTGTCAGCTGAATCCTTTCAGGACTATAATGACTATACAATGGAGCTGCTTTATGATGAACGTGGCGAGAGCGTCCGCATAACGCAGTATAATACAGGAAGACTTGTGGTCCAGGGAAAGACGTGGGAACTATGGGATGTTATTTGCAGTGCCATTGAGACAATCATGGATGTGCCTGTGACTGACGTTTTGATTCGGTTTGTGGCAGACCATAGTAACAAGGTTACTGTAGAACATGTCATAACAAGCGATGTCAAATCAAACGCCGAGGCTACATTGCGGGCTAGGGCGCGAGAAGTTTTTGAGTTTTTATGGCCTCATGATCGTAAGTGCTTGCTCTCTGCACAGTATCTTATTGCCAGTGCTCTCGAATTACCTGAGTATACTGCTTATGTGGCCCCGGCTGCAAAAGCACTAGAGGGGTTCCTCAAGAAATGTACTCTGGAATTAGGTGTGTCTGAGGTTGATGTAAGTAGTAACGATTTTTTTAAAGAAACTTTCTACCAATCGGGCAGGTTAGGGTATAGGATACAGGGAACGTGCCCAGTAAGATCGGCACTTAAGAAGATTACAGATGAAGAGCGAAAGGCCCGTATTGAAAAGGGGTTAATAGAACTTTATGAAGGGGTGGTGAAATATCGGCACTCAAATATGCACAGCAAGCCTCCAGTAGCTGTTGTGCATATTGGAAATTATGAGTCAGCCGTTAGCATAGTAGATAACATCATATCTTTGATGATTAAGTGCCATAAACTAGTGAATGGTTGAACCCCGTAGGAAGCACCAGACGCTTAGATCGTGCTCGCGCGGGTAGCAAACCAACAATTTTGAACGTATACTGAGGTTAGAAACTCCATCGATGGATATAATCTCTAGTATTGATATGCTTTCTGTTTGCGTCTTGGCGATTGTTCGGATATACTGGTCTTCATTATTTAGTGGAAGGGGGCATTATGATGTTAGGTCAGAAGAATAGGCCCAATGTTCTTGAGAGCCTAAGCTGTAACTTGCGTGTTTTCGATGATAATCAATCTTTAGTTGGAAAGTGCGAGCTAATCTTTCTCGAACGGCGTGAGGAATGCGGGCTGTCAGACCTGATGCTCATCGCCTCTAGAGGTTCATTTAACCCTTTAGGATATTTTCGGAATGTGAAGAGGGCTATCCAAGATTGTCTTTTCCATCTTAATACGGATGCCAGTCTGGAGGATTTTGATAAGTATTTCGATCTTTTTGAGCTTCGAGGGCCTAACGGACATAGTTTTGTGCACTGGCTACCCGATGATAGCCTTGATATCATTGACGTTCATTATCTTGCTGACGGAACTTTAGCTACTCTTGCAGAGTACTATAACAGTAGATGGACTTTATTTGCTGATTCGCTTGTGAACAATAATGACAAGGCAGATTTAGTAGCTCTAGCATTATCCCAAACTTGCTTTGATCAGCAGCTTGCCAGAAAATTGTTGCAGCAGATTACGGCAAGAATGCATGATTACTCTAGCCAAGTTGCTATTCCAACAATCGGTGAGAAGATTGTAGTGGGAACACGTTTTTCAGTTCAAACCGGAGATCGATAGCAATGGGGGCGTTTGCCTCTGAAGGCTTGAAAATACGTTCGGTCCCAGTGTACAGGTCGGACAAAAGATACTGTAAGCGGGCTATACCAAAAAGGACTCGCGAGAGCGAGTCCTTTATTACATGATGTGCCCAGAATGGTTGTATACAGTGGGATCGATAACATAGTAGGAGGTGTGTTTTGGGCCGCCCCGGGGACGGTTCCAAAAGTCCATTTTCGAGCCTACCATCGATAGATAGCTTGTTCGATCACATGAGATAGTGGGCGGGGTGGGGGGTGCGGATGTTTTTTTTGGACTTGCTCACGCTACAAGACCAAGCCTGCGCCGGTAGGCTACGGGGCTAATTGAGCCTAGTGTTAGTTTTATTCGCTCTTCATTGTACCATCTAAGGTAACTATCCAACTCAGCAATAAACTCATCTATGGAAACATCTTTCCACGATCTGTTATAGAACAGCTCATTCTTTACTCTGCCGAAAAAACCCTCACAGGCTGCGTTATCTGGTGAACAGCCTTTCTTGGACATTGATCTTATCAGTCCGCCATTCTCCATGAGAGAGATCCAGCCAGGCCAACGATAGTGGCCGCCTCTGTCTGTATGTACAATTGGCTGTTCTCCTGCTGCAAGGTGGTCAATGGCGTTTTTCAGCATAGTGTTAACCAATTCAGCATCTGGGCTAGTCCCGATTGTCCAACTGACTACTAAGCCATCAAAGCAGTCGATAATTGGCGATAGATAGACCTTGCCTGCAGGTATACGAAACTCGGTAAGATCAGTTAACCACTTAACATTAGGCTTCGCGGCATGGAAGTCTCGAGCAACCAGGTTGTCTACAGCAGGGCTGACTTCACCTTGGTATGAGCTATACTTGCGTTTTTTCTTGTATGGGACAGTAAGCTGCTCTTCGCCCATAATGCGCCTGACAACCTTTTCCGAGACCGTCATTCCTGTGGTTTTGATTACAGCATGCACCCGCCTATAGCCATAACGCCCCTTGTTCTGGACAAAGATTTCTTTGACCTCAGTGCGCAGGGTTTTGTATTTGTCAGGCACGCGCTGGGTTTTTCTTTGGTAGAAATAACTGCTCTTTGGCATCTTCATCATCACAAGCAATTCATTTAGTGGGTACTTGGTTCGCAGGGCATCGATCAAACTAGCCTTTTCCTTGTTTGCCAGTTCCCAGGGATCGATGCCCTGGCCTTTTTTTACTATATCTACCGCCTTATTAAGTATATCTAGCTCCATCTGTTGCCGATATATCTGCTGCTTCAGTAACTCAAGCTCTGCCAAGAGCGTATCCCTGTCATCGGGAAGAGGTGGCTTGCGGGACTTCTCCATGCGCTTCACGTCCTTTTCATCAAGCAGCCTGCGCTTCCACTTATATAGGCTGGACCTGCTGGTACCAGACTGTTCGGCAACGGAGGCAGCGGATCCTTCTCTAATGCACAATTCAATCGCCGCATTCCTCTTCTGCTCCTGAGAGAATAACCGTACATAGGTACCATCTTTTATGGAAGATCTGCGTTCGCCGGGCGCTAGCACATCGATCCATTCCCGCATAACCGGTCTTGAAGGATACCCTATAATTCTTATAGTTCGAGTGATGCTGCGTCCATGATTAAGATAGTAATCCACAGCCTGTCGCATCTGTTCAGGACTGTACATAGGTTTTTTGTTGTATTGCCTGTGTAATTCCCCAGTTTCCTGATACTCTTTATACCATCGCACTAGCATATTGCGGCTCGGGTATCCCAGTTCCCGAATAGTATCCGCCAGACTTAAATCATATTTAATGTAAAGCTCTACTGCCTTCATTCGTTTCTCATAAGAATACATTGTGTATTTGCTAACCTAAAAGTAGACCAGTTTAGTACACTGTGCTAAGCAAACGATTGACCACCTTGAGCCCCCGACCCTGTGTGATGAATTTGGAAGAAGCATCAGACAGGGGAAAGGAATTGAACAAGATGGTCGATAAAGAGTATATCAGAAAACTGTACTACCTAGAAGGCTGGTCCATTCGCAAGATCAGCCAACAGCTTCCCGTGTCTCGTCCAACCATCCGCAAGATGCTGTTGGATGCAGAGATACCAAAATACAAGTTAACAAAAGCGCGGCCTTCTCCAGTAATGGACCAATATCGCCCCATACTGAAACAATGGTTACTAGAGGATCAATCAGCGCCACGGAAACAACGACACACAGCAGCCCGGATGTTTGAACGGCTACAGGAGGAATACGGTTTCACTGGGGGCTGTTCCACAGTACGGCGCGCAGTTGCGCAACTGCGGCAATCTATACCTGAAGTCTTCATTCCTTTAACAGCAGCGCCGGGTGAGCAAGTTCAAATAGACTTTGGCCATGCTCAAGTCACTATCGCAGGTGTTTTGACAAAAGCTTGTCTATTTTGCATGCGTCTCAAATACAGCCTAGTACCCTATGTGGTAGCCTTTCCTACGGAGCGCTTGGAGGCGTTTTTAGAAGGCCATGTGCGAGGCTTTGCTTACCTAGGTGGCGTCCCCCGTACAGGACTATATGACAATGCCAAGACGCAAGTAACCAAGATACTAGAAGGCCCAGAACGCGAAGGGTTATCACCCACAGGTACAATTACTGAACCAAGGGGGTAACCGGTACGGGGCACCAAGAGAAGCAGACATCCATTCACGATTATGTGGCTGGATGTCTGCTTTCGTTATTGAAATGCTAACATTTATAAAAAATTCAAGACTGTATCGCATATCATGCGGTATGCATTATAAGCATCAGTGGGCTGGCTTCGATATTCACCTAACGCCGCAAATTGTAGACATGTAGATGCGGTGCCGAAAAAGCCTGTAGTTATAGTTATGAGCTTTTCTGGTATTGCTCAAGTTTTAATAATGTGTTCCTGATAATGCTGTTTCGAGTGTCGGGAACCATCACAAAAGCCGATTTTGTCGCGGAATGGCTGAAAGTTGGCGTGCAACTCCCAAGCAATTATTTTTTCAAGGTTCCATCGCAAGCATATTGTCATATCTCGTATCTGCTGAAAAAAATAACGAAAAGCGAAAAGCCTACAGCTGTAATGCCGATAAGCGCGGCACCGACAGCGGCAAGCTTATTCTTTTTTATCCAGTTATACCTTGCGAAACTTAAAATATAAAGCAAAACCGCGAGTAATAAAATTGTTAGAACATATTTCATTTAGCCACTCCTACATAATTTGTTATACTGTTATAGATCAGTTTTTAGCCTGTGTGCCCGTTCTCCGGATAGCAAATTCAACATTGACTGTTATGTCCGCTTCCTTAAAACGGTTGTTCCAGTCATAGCTTTCCCAATCATTTATCGTTAAGAAATTTTTAACCGCATAATCTCCAAACAGTAGCGCATCCGTATTTAAGTCCTTGCATTTATTAATGAGCTTCTCAATCCCATCTTTTACGATTTGTCGGAAGGCTTGCTCCAACAATTCCTTATGCTCCGGTTTTTCATAGTCGATGCCGCTTTGAACCGCAAGAAGGTCACCATCCAATAGAACATTCAGCCGTATAATAGGCTTTGATCCGTCACACGTAACTTTAATCTCAGGTTCTCTGGAACTTCTAATGTCTAAGGAAATTACCAATTCCGGTTTTTGGGGGTCTTGTATCGTGAAAAATCCCCGTTCAAATTCACCCCGTGCCAAAAGCAAATAACGGGTTTCATCGCCGTCCAACTCTCCCACCATCGTGTCTCTGACAAATAGAGCGGTTCCCCAAATTTCAATTTTATTATCCCCGGTACGAGGTATCCGGCCAGCCGAATATTCTCCTCCTGTTTTGAATTCCGTTCCCGAAGGCTCTCCATTTTCTATAAAACTTTTACCGTTATTCACCGCTGCAATGGCTGCGATCGGCTGATGATAGGTGGACTTTAACCCTTCGGAGAAATTTTCAAGCGTCACATGCGGGAAATACCCTGTCATGGCACCTTCCTTTATCAGAAGCTGAAAACTTTTGGACAGCAGGTTCCCGATAAACGGTTTATTCTCCTTCATTAAATCGTATGCCTTGCCTTTTACGACAAATACATGCGAGGTTTTTCGGATTTCTCTGAACCGATTGATCGGAGCAATATACTCGTTGATCAACCCGGATTCCGCCAATTCCTCCGAGAAAAGGATGATTTGGGCATGCATAAAATTCAGCTTTCGCGGCAGGGAGGTATTCAGCATATTGATACCCGCAAAAAAGGAAGGGGCGTCGATCGACACGCAGGTATATTCTTCCTGACTTTTTCCGCTTCCGCTGCCGGACTGTTCCGAACCGCCACTTTCCTTCATCGTGGGGAATTGAATTGTTAAACGCCATTGATCCGAAACGCCCTTATCAATCCCAATCGCCACAACATGGATTATATCGTCGATTTCATTCGCGTCGTAACAGGATGTCAGGCTCATAGCCATTAATATTAAAATTAGTGTTATAACTGCTTTACGCATGTGCCTTCGCTCCCTTTTTCCTGATAAAGGCCGTGGCGAGGGATACGAGCGGCAAAATAAAAACGAAAATCGCGCCGTAGTTTCTGAGCCATTGCACATAATCCAATACCGTTTCTATATCCTTGTGCATAAGCACGGCAGCGTAAAGGAGAATACAGCCCGCGATGCAGATCGGCTTCTTATCCTGCATTCTGAAGATCCGGCAATAAATCCAAATAAAGGAATAAGTGACGATGGTGGAGGATATCAGCGTACTGGTTATCCAGACAAAGAGGAAAATCGGTTCGACTCTTTGCAGAAATCGTCCGTAGTCGATAAAGGTTGCCATTTCATACATCGGCGCCGTAATATCCCGCGCCGTATAATACGGAAACGTCAATATATACGACAGCAGCGAAAGGCTGATCAAAACGGCGGACAGCAGGATGCCGATAACACCTTCTTTTTTGATATGCTTTAAACCCTGCAGCGACTGAGCGAAGACCGCCAGAAGGATGACTTCGCCGTAAACCGAGCTTCTGACAACACCGTGGAGTAATGTCTTATCCAGGCCGTAGCCCAATATCGGATAAAGGTAATTCGGATTATAATTCTGGCTACTCAAAATCAATACGACCAAAAAGCCGGCAAGCATAAAATAGATCAGCAGTTTTGCAAACCGCGCGATACTTTCCAAACCCAGTATGCACAGCGTGAAGACACAGATGACATAGATTCCGGTGATCAGCCAATTCGGGCTTAAAGGGAAAACATAGACTTTGATGACCTCGTTGAATTCGGCAATTCTGGTAACCGCTTTGAACAGTAGGTAGATTGCCAGTATCCCGGAAAAAGCAAACCCCAGAACGCGCCCCAATGTTATATCAAATATCTCCATGATGTCCCTTCCGGGAAAGCGCTTTAATAACAGATAGATGAACATGAAGCCTGCAAGGGCTGTGACCGCGGAGATCAGCGTCATATACCAGCCGGTATTGCCAACCAAACCGACCAGCATGGAGGGACTGGCAAAAAACATCTTTGCGGATATGGCCAAGGTCACAAGCCATATGGCTTCCCGGACGCCGATTTTACCTTCCGTTATCATTATCGGTCTCCTTTTCGTCCCGCGCAACCCAGCCACGCACGACTTTACCCATCCGTGTCCTGTCGGACGTGTTTATGAAATCCGGCCTCGTTTTCTGCATCCAGGGCGGCATTCTTACAATGGTGTCGTGGCCGGATGTTGTCTTGGGTGCAACGGGGCTAAAGTATGGTACCCCAAAGGACTTTAGGGAACAAGCGAGTCCGCCGAATATAAATATTCCGGCCGCTATCCCATAAAACCCTGCAATGGCTCCGCAGATAATAAAGATGAACCGTGAGATGCGCACGCCGAAAGCCAGAGAAAAATTAGGAATGGCGAAGCTCCCAAGTCCGGTGATCGATATAACGATGATCAGCACGGGGCTTACCAGGCCTGCAGTGACGGCGGCCTGCCCCAGAATGATCGCGCCGATTATACCGAGCGTCTGTCCGATGACCCCAGGTACCCGTATACCCGCCTCGCGGATCAGTTCAAACGAGATCTCCATCAAAAGGATTTCAATAATCGTGGGGAACGGCAGATGCTCTCTTGCTTTTGCAAGGGAGACCAGCAGTTCAGTGGGGATCATTTCGTGATGATATAGGGTTAGCGCGACATACATACCGGGTAAGAATAACGCGATACATGCGGCGATCATCCGCACGATCCTTAAAAATGTGCCGTATTGCCAGCGAAGCGCGTAATCCTCGGAGGTATGAAACATATCAAAAAAGGTCACCGGGATCACGCTTGCATACGGCGTGCCGTCACAAATAATTGCAGCCTTGCCTTCCATAAGGAAGTAGGCCGTCCTGTCCGGCCTCTCCGTACTTAATATCTGGGGAAAAAGTGAAAAAGGATGGTCCTCGATCAATTGGTCGAGCGTCCCGTCTCCCTGAATTTGATCGACATCGATGCTGACGATCCTTCTTTTTAATTCCCGAACAACCTTCGGGTTCACAATCCCTTTGATATACATGATCCCACAGATCGTATTGTCGGTTTTGCCGGTCGGCAGCAGTTCAGTCACGAGATCCTTATTGCGGATGATCTTGCGAACAAGGGTGATGTTTGTTCTCAGATTTTCGATAAAGGCTTCGTGCGGGCCTTTGATAATCGTTTCCGTCAGTGGATTGGATACGTTTCTCTTATCGAAGCCGCGACTTTCGATCAGAATGCATTCCCCGGCATCCTCTACAAAAAGGGCGGTCAGACCGCTTAAGACCTGTTTGATAATTTGGCCGTATTCCGTCTGCCTTGTCACCTGATTTACAGACAGCAGGTTGTTTACCAGGCAATCGATCAGATCCTTGCCTGAACCCGCAGTTTTGCTCGGATTCGGCGCCATAAGCTGCCGCAGGATATAATCATTGATAGTCGTCTTATCGACCATGCCGTCTATATAAACGATAAAGGCGTCGCTTTTTTGCATGATCTTGAACTCACGGATCACGACATCCTGATTGGTGGGGAAATTGAGCTCATTCTTTATGATTTCAAGGTTTGTGCTGAGCTTTTTTGTCACCTTTCCGTCACGGTTTTGACCCTGCTCCGGTTCTTGCTCGGGTTTTGCCTGCGTCCGTTTGAAAATCCCGGTTCTTGATTTAACTTTTGTCTTTATTTCCGTGATAGGCTGAGCAGCATCTTCATTTTCTTTCTGATCCTTGTCTTCGGGTTCGTCCTCCAGTAGCTCGAACCGGTCATATTTCGGGGGCTCTTTATATAAAAGAAGATTCAAAACAGTTGACAACAAACTCATCTTTCCACGACCTTTGAATCATTTTACCTCTGAATAATTTTCTCCTTAATAATCCGATTTATTCAAATTCTGCCTGAGAATAGGTCACTTTTTGTTACCTCTCCTCTCAATTTAGAATCTGCTGAAAAACATGATAGCTTTCTTTCGGATTATGTGCTATCGTGTGTTGCTGAAGGGAGGCGGCACGCATGGACAACATACTGAAAGTACAATACGACCATTTCTACCGAGCGCCGAAAAACATGCCGGAGGCAAGGCGGATTGAAGCAAACCATCGGCTGTTAATTCAAAGGCTCAGCAAACGAAACCGCAAACTGGTATTGCAGATTATGGACGGCAAAGACCTTATCTGTTCGGATGTTTCTCTGGACATCTTTATTCGAGGTTTCCGGCTAGCGTGGCAGATATCAAATCAAATACAAAATTTTGACGGACGTTCGGATTGCAGCCAAAGAGCTGAACCGGACGCCCGTTTTGTATTTTCAAAGGAGGTTTCCAAATGAAAAAGCGAATTATCACTGTAATTGCTATTATCGCCTGTGCCGCGCTGTGTGCCGCTGTGTGGCTGCGAAGCGCCGAGGGCGGGGATTTACCCGCCGAGCCGGTAAAAACCGCCGTAATCGCCGAAATTGAGGCTCGCTCAGAGGAAAAAGCGGAATTTTTTATCTCTGCCGATGCTCCTGCTCCTGAAGCGGAGGCTGTAGCAGAAAGTGAGCCAGTAGAAACTGAGATATCGGCAGAAAAAGAAACACAGAAACCAGCGCCAACGCAGACGGCACAATCGGTTAAGCCGAACACATCATCAACCGGGCCGCACATGAGAGATGTTCGTATCGTTAACGGTGAGAAGCAAATCTACATCCTCGGTTTCGGCTGGATTAAAGACGAAGGCGGCGGGAGTGTCGGCACAATGGTCGGAAATCCCGGCGACGAGCTCACCGGCAACAAGGTCAGTATCATGGGAGGCTGTACGACTGTTGACGATAAAGGCGACATCAATAAGCAGGTCGGCATAATGGGCGGTGGCTCCGTCGCCGAGGACATGTACGAGAACGGACATAAGATAGGGATTATGGGCGGAGAAGAATGTCCATCGGGTGAACTAACCTCTCCACCTTCAGAGCAGCCGGAGCCGACAGGCGACGTCATATACATCGAGTTGCAACCAGTACCCACAAAGGACAGCCCCCTGCCGCCGTATAAACCAAACGGAGAGCCGACAAACCCGTAACAGAATACATAAAGGAGTGCATTCAGACTATATTCACTGGTTGGATGCATTCCTTTTTCTGTTCGTCTCAGCGTTGCTCTGAAGCTGTCAGCTACATCATAAACTGTACGCCTTCGACGGATTTGGTACGCTGTGGGCGAACTACTATGCCTTTTAGAATTACTATACCTCTGCCCTTTGCGCCGCTTGCGTTTTCATGATATAATTTTACAAAATTGTCGAAAACGAGGTGACTGAAGTGAAAAAGAAGAAAAAGACTTTGCTTGACCTTAACCGCGTCCCGACGCTCGATGAGCTCCGCGCGTACTTTAAGGAAAACGACTTCTCCGCGGCAACATACATAGATATCGACTATGACAAGATGGATGCCGAGAGTGTGGAAGCGCTCGAATACATAAAAGGCCTGGTGGAAGAAAAATGGGAGCCGCTGTCGCGTGAGATGGGCTTGAAATCCGATTCGTCATATTATGGCAAGGAAAATCCTCTAATCGCCATGCGCGACAACATGGAAAACCTCGTCGCAGGCGGCGTGATGAAACTCCTTAATGAAAAGCCTGAAATGGTCGCGGAGATATTGGATCACTTCAGTCAAGACCCTGACGTGGAAAAGCACGCCGACGCTTTTTTGAATAACGCAGTTAAAACCATGATGGAAGTCATGAACTATGAAGAGCTCGCGCAGGTCGTTCAGAACAACGCCGCATACGAGGACTTTAATCACGATAAATTCAACAATTACCGCTCTAAGGATTTTGACCGCAAGTGGAATCATACCCGTTCTAAAGTAGAAACCGTCTCGCTCAATGAAATGGAGTCTGCGGTTAACGACGAGGGTGAAAGCGCACCCGCGCAGGTTGCGGACAGCTCTGTGAGTGTTGAGGATGAAGTTATTTCACAGTTGACCGGCCAAACCTTTTGGGACAACATCTCCGAGGATGACCGGATGCTGCTCCGAATAAGGATGAGCGGCAAAACCCAGCAGGAGATTGCCGACGCGCTCGGTTACAAAACTCACAGCGCCGTCACAAAGCGGCTGCAAAAGCTGAAAGAGATATTTGAAAATAGCGATCAATAAATCATGTGCATGTCGATGTGTTCGGCAGGCATATTTTTTTGGTGTGCCCGATGGGCACACGTTCTAATGGGTGAAAGTCCCAATCCGCCCGGCAGTGGGAAGGATACAGGCGAAGCCAGGGGTGTCCATCGTGAGATGGAATCTGAAGAAAGGATTAGCCAAAACCCTGGCTTGTTACATCAGAGGCTGAGCACAAGGACAAGGTTGCCAAACAAATCAAAGTCCAATAACTGCACGGAATTGTGTACAGTATTTATGGAATGAGTATAAGAGGGAAAGAACGTGTGAGTACTCGGGGATGTCTCGTGGACGTGGTTAAAAGCAATATAAAATTAGCAACTGCGGTTGAAACAAGATTTATCACGAGAAGTCAGCAGAGGTCATATTACCAGAACGGCTTAAGACGTACTGGGAAGGACTGAACTTTAGGAGATGTGAGTAAATGAATGTAACCGAAGATGGATATAAGGACAGACAACTTCAAAAAGAGGGCTATCTGCAAAAGGTATCTGCGGAACAGAAAGAGTATGCAGAAGCGTCCGCCCATACAAGGATTGCTGAAAACAACCGCATCAACACAAACTTTCAGACGGACAACCTTCTGGAGAGGATTTTACATAGAGATAATCTCAACATGGCATACAGTAAAGTAAAATCCAACAAAGGGGCAGGCGGAATAGACGAGATGAGTGTGGATGAACTTCTGCCGTATCTGAGAAATAACCAAAAGCAACTAATACAGAAATTGAAGGAAGGGAAATACAAACCCAACCCAGTCCGCAGGGTAGAAATACCAAAAGAAACAAAAGGTAAGTACCGGAAATTGGGGATACCAACCGTAGTTGACCGAGTTATCCAACAGGCAATTACGCAGGTATTGACACCAATATTCGAGGAAGAATTCTTGAGAAACAGTTTTGGATTCCGACCAGGCAGAGGAGCGCATGACGCATTAAAACAATGCCAAGAAAATGTAAATGATGGGTATGTATACGTGGTAGATATGGATCTGGAGAAGTTTTTGATACGGTCTGCCAAAGCAAGCTCATAGAGGTTCTATCACGAACCATCCAAGATGGGAGAGTCATATCTCTTATCAATAAATACCTTAATGCTGGAGTTATCAGTAGAGGTATATTTGAGAAGACGGAAGTCGGTGTGCCCCAAGGAGGGCCGTTAAGTCCGTTGTTGAGTAACATTATGCTGAATGAGTTGGATAAGGAACTTACGGACAGAGGTCACAGATTCGTCCGCTATGCGGACGACTGTATGATTTTCTGCAAAAGCAAGAGAAGTGCAAACAGAACCTTAAACAACATAGTGCCCTATATCGAAGGTAAACTTTTTCTACGAGTAAACCCAGAGAAAACCAAGGTAGCACATATAAGCAAGGTAAAATATCTCGGACACGGATTTTACAGGCACAAAGGGAAATGTAGATTAAGAGTCCACTCAAAGTCAGCAGAGAAGATGAAAAATAAAATCAAAGAACTGACAAACAAAAACAATGGATGGGGAAATGAGTATCGGGCAAATAGGCTCAGACAATTTGTCAGGGGATGGGTGAACTATTTCAAAATGGCAGATATGAAGAACCTATTGCTCGAAGTAGATGAATGGGTGCGCCGGAAGGTGAGGGCGGTTTACTGGAAACAATGGAAGAAGGTAAAAACCCGCTACAAGATGCTGAGAAAGTATAATATACCAGAATGTAAAGTGCATGAAATAGCAAACTGCCGCAAAGGCTCCTGGCGAGCATCTATTATGCTAAACAGTGTACTCACCAATAAAGAAATAGTCAATCTTGGCTACATAACCATGACTGACTATTATCTGAAAGTAAGTGTAAACTAGAGAACCGCCGTATACCGAACGGTACGTACGTGCGGTGTGGGAGGTCGGCTAATCAATTAATGGTTAGCCTCCTACCCGATTTATTATAAACTTATTGTCGAAACCAATAGACACAAACTCTTAGCAAGTTATTTATCATCTATCGAAAGATATGTAAAATAATATTTAGTGCTTAGAAATAGAAATGATTATAGTTTATGAAAAAACTTATCTTTTCTCTATCTGAAAATCATAGCGAAAACCTGTAGCACTAAGCTTACAATAAGCAGGATGCCTTGGATCATGAAATAGGTACTTAAGTTAGAAAGTATAGCATCTACTTGATTTGAA
>ENA-UOOR01001696-UOOR01001696.1-fermentation-metagenome-genome-assembly--contig:-NODE-1696-length-25015-cov-2.909215_pt1 | contig 25015 bp, 25 predicted proteins | sample MGYA00245780_ERZ724029 | MGnify/ENA primary metagenome ERZ724029 (study PRJEB28704, sample SAMN03018315) | fermentation metagenome | biome: anthropogenic terrestrial biome; feature: soil; material... | reverse complement strand
CCGCGGCCAAAGCAATCCAGAGGCGTTCCAGCTTAGCTAGAGATTTAAGCATACTGAGTTTCCACCTCCTTATTTTCTTTTCCGCCGCTCATCAATAGGCCTAACCGCTCTTCAGTAGCATCAGCAGCATCTAAGACGTCAACAATCCGCCCTTCAAAGATTACCGCAATCCGATCGCTTAGAGACATAATCTCATCTAATTCGAAAGAAAAGAGCAAGACCGCTTTTCCAGCATCCCGTTCCTGGATTAACCGCTTATGGACAAACTCGATAGCGCCAACATCCAATCCCCGCGTGGGCTGAGCAGCTATAAGCAAGTCTGGGTTACGGTCAATCTCTCTGGCAACAATAACCTTCTGCTGATTACCACCAGAAAGGGACTTAGCCGGCACCCCCTCATGCGGCGTTCGAATATCATACTCAGTAATCAAACGTTGCGCATTGAGCCGGACTTCCTTACTATTGAGACGAATCCCCTTGGCAAAAGGAGGTTGAAAGTAAGATTGTAAAATTAAGTTCTCTGCCACTGAGAACTCTAGCACAAGGCCCCGTTTTTGCCGATCTTCTGGAATATGCCCCAAACCCGCTAAGATTTTCCGCCGGGGAGAATAATCGGTAATATCCCTACCCTTAACCTCTATTTCCCCTTGTAACGCGGTTCTTAACCCAGAGAGCGCCTCCACAAGCTCTGTTTGCCCATTCCCGTCAATCCCGGCTATCCCTAAAATCTCTCCTTGATGAACCTGCAGGTTGATACCCTTCAGGGCAGGGAGGTTCCGGGCGTCCCGAGCATGGAGATTGGTAACCTCAAGAACAACTGCCCCGGGAGCACTCGGTCCTTTTTCGACCTCCAAGAGCACCGGTCTACCTACCATGGTACTTGCTAACTCTGCTTCGGTAGTCTCCGCGGTCTTAAAGTTAGCCACCACTTGTCCCCGGCGAATAACGGTAACAGTATCGCTCATTGAGATAACTTCTTTCAGTTTGTGTGTAATAAGAATAATGGATTTATTTTCGGCTACTAAGCTTTGCATGGTTTTATGGAGTTCCTCTACTTCTTGAGGAGTGAGCACAGCTGTGGGCTCGTCAAATATCAAAATATCCGCGCCCCTAAAGAGAGCCTTCAAAATCTCTACCCGCTGCTGCATACCAACTGAGATATCCTCTACCTTAGCAAAAGGATCTACTTGTAAACCATACCGTTCTGAAATTATCTGAACTTGGCGAATCCCTTCTTTCATATCAAGAAAGATCCGCTTTTTTGGTTCCACACCTAATAAGATGTTTTCGGCCACTGTAAACGGTGGAATAAGCATAAAGTGTTGATGAACCATGCCGATTCCCAAACTAATTGCTATGTTGGGATCATTTATCTCTACCTCTTGATCCTTGACAAAAATCCGCCCGTCATCCGGCTTATAGAGTCCGTATAAAATATTCATCAAGGTGCTCTTGCCAGCTCCATTTTCTCCCAAAAGAGCATGAATTTCACCTGGATAAACTGTCAAGTCAATGCAGTCGTTGGCTTTAACACCAGGAAAGATCTTAGTTATACCTTCCATGCGAACTATTGGTTGCAAAAGCGCCACCTCCCCACCTATGCACCTTGTAAAAAAAGCCAGGTGCCTATAGGCACCTGGCCTTCTCTTTCTACATTTTGCCTAACGGTGCCTACACTAATATGTTATTTAGTGTCTGGCACAATTAGGTTGCCAGAAGCTATCTTCTTGGCATATTCATCAACCTTGGCTCGGACCGCAGCCGGCACATTAACCCCAGGTGACCAGGCGGTACCAACACCATTATCCGCTAAACCTAGATTCAATAAGCCACCCTTAAACTTACCTGCGACTACCATCTGAGCCCCATCATAAACAGCAACGTCAACCATTTTCAGCATACTACTAATAACTGTTGCTGGAGCTAGATGGCTCTGGTCAGAGTCAACACCAATAGCGTAAACGCCTTTTTCTTTGGCTGCCTCAATAACTCCGTTTCCACAAGCCCCGGAGGCATGATAAACAACATCTGCACCGTTAGCAATTTGGGCTAGTGCCACTTCTTTACCCTTAACCGGGTCATCAAACTTTCCGGTATAAGCAATTGAAATCTTAGCTTTTGGATTGACTGCTTTAACACCATTAACAAAGCCAACTTCGAATCGGGTAATCACCGGAGATTCCATACCGCCAACAAAACCAACACTATTATTCTTGGTCATCATTCCGGCGATTACGCCTTGGAGGAAAGAACCTTCTTGCTCCTTAAATAAAACCGACAACACATTCGGTTGATCTACTACGCTATCAATAATCCCAAACTTAACATCCGGATACTCTTGGGCCACCCGGTCAATTGCGTCGGTTAACAGAAAACCAATACCGAAAATAAGATTATAACCCTGTTCAGCCAACATCCGTACGTTCGGCTCATAGTCATCCATAACCTTAGATTCCACATAAGTTGTCTTAACGCCAAACTCTTTCTGAGCCTTCATCAGACCACGGTAGGCTGCATCATTAAAAGATTGGTCCCCAAGACCACCAGTGTCTAAAATGATACCGACTTTATACTCTTTAGCGCCAGCAAAAACAGACAACGACAACACAACAAGTAGAGACAGGACTAGAATCGATACCCGCTTCACCTTATCTCCCCCTAATTTTGAATTCGACCTCACCTAATATTTCTATGGTTGGAGACTTAATCCTCCAAAGTTACGAAAAACGTACAACCACAGTTCAGTCCTTCTTTTCCTTGCGATTCTGAGTAAGCAGATATATTCCTAGGATAATTAAGACCACTGGCCAGGTCCAGGAGAATACATAATTAGGAATTATCCGTCGCACTAAAACAGTTAACCCTAGAACTAATAAAATCAGGCCCAAGCTCCGTTGTCGCTCGGTGACAAACTCAGGTTCATACACGTTCCCAACCCGTGCGGTCTCAATGTATTCTAGATCCCCTGGTTCCTGGGGAATAATAATCCAAGCGATTAAATAAGCTAATACACCAAAACCCATAAATCCAGCAATACCCCAAATTACCCGGACCAGGGAGACATCCAGCTGGAAATATTCGGCTAACCCAGCCGCCACTCCAGCAATAACTACGTCTTGACGAGACCGATATAGCCTTTTGTTCATAAGCTCCTCCCCCCCCTTAGTTAGCAGCTGCTTCCTGGAGCCGCTCAATCGTTTTCTCGGGCACCCCTGGCCAACCCAATAACTGTTGCCCACGACCGTGGTAGTCAGTTCCTCCCGTCGGAATTAACCTAAACTGCCGTGCCTGCTCTAAATAAAAAATTACTTCTTTCTCTGTGTGTAACGGATACCATACTTCTAAACCAGCAATTCCCATTGCTACTAGTACTGCTAGATCCCAATGGCCCCGCATTCTCCCGGGATGTGCAAGTACAGGCACACCACCACTTTCTCTAATGAGGCCAATAACCATTGCCGGAGTAACATAATAATGAGGAACATAAGCACGGCCTGCTTTAGATAGGTAGAGATCGAAAAACGCATCTTGATTACGAGGGGTTACTAAACCCTTGTCCACCAGTTTGTCGAGAATATGACTCCGACCCACAAAATCATTGGGAGAATCAACAACCTCTTCCCAGCTAAGGTTATAGCCGTATTTACTCAGACGGGATAATATTTCCTGGGCCCGTTCCTGACGACCAGCTTGGATATTCTGGCAGAACTGTACTAACTGAGGGTTCCGATAGTTAACATAATAACCCAAAATATGCAGTTCCATCGATAAATAATCGGTAGTAATTTCAATTCCGGGAATAAAGAGAAGAGAGACGCTTTGAGCGGCACTTTCCGCCAAAGTCAGCCCCTGAATAGAATCGTGATCAGTGAGGCTTATGGCGGTAAGTCCCCGTTCCTTAGCTTTATAAATTAGCTGATCCGGGGTATCCTTACCGTCAGAAGCCGTTGAATGAACATGTAGATCAATCATGTTCCCTCAGCAACGTTTTTCTGCGACTGCTCTTTCTCCGGGGGGTAGGTAGGATCGGTAACCTGTACCTGGGAAGTTGACCATGAGCCGAGATAGCCTAAGCCGAGACAAAAAATCGCCGCTAAGAACAAGCCTAAACCCGCTCGCTTCCACGCTTCAGCCGCCAACTCCAAGGCCGCTAGTTGCCCAGAAACCCCGTGGAAAGCATCTACTACCGGATTATTAAAACGCCAGTAGTATAAGCCCCCCCAAACTACGGTACCAATAGACGCCAACCAACCCACAAAACGCAGGCACTTTTTTATTCTATTAACCATATTCATCCTGGGGCACCCCTATCTCCTAGTAGTGTATGCCCAGTATCCCAGCCTATTCCTGCTGAGTTAGTTAAACAATGAACTCACTGAAGATTCCTCATGAACCCGAGTTATAGTTGAAGCAAGCAAGGGCGCAATTGATAATATTTTAACCTTGTCCGATTTTATCTCCGGATCCACCGGAATAGTATTGGTCACCAGTACTTCTTTAATTGCTGGGTGAGCTAAACGTTCTTCAATTGGATGAGAAAAAACCGCATGAGTTGCGCAAACATGTATTTCTGGTCTAGCCCCGTGGGCCAATAAAGCTTTTACGCCTTCCAAAAGTGTACCACCTGTATCGATCATATCCTCAATAATTAAGGGAGCCTTGCCTTCAATATCGCCCATCACGTGGGTCACCTGTGATACATTATGTTCCGGGTGTCGCTTGTACATACCAATTAAAGGAAGATCCAAGCGTTTGGCCAATTTTTCCGCTCGTTTGATACCACCTGCATCCAAAGCAACTACGCAGGCATTCTCCAAGTTTTTCTTACGATAGTACTCGGCCAGTAAGGGCAGGGCAGTTAAGTGATCGACAGGGATATTAAAGAAACCTTGAATCGCTGGTGCATGCAGGTCTAACGTAATTACTCTATCGACGCCTACTGTTGTCAAAATATCGGCCACCATCCGAGCAGAAATAGGTTCCCTAGGTGCTTCTTTCCGCTCCTGCCGAGAGTAACCATAATGAGGTATAATTGCATTAATCCTACCAGCAGATGCTCTCTTCAGAGCGTCAACCATCAAGAGTAGTTCAACCAAGTTGTCATTAACTGGTGAACACAACGATTGAATAACAAAAACATCATTACCTCGGACTGTATCCTGGAATCGGACATAAATTTCACCATTAGCAAACCGCTTTAGGTTAGTCCTACCTAGTTCTAGTCCGAGAAGGTTGGCTACCTCCTCTGCCAAATCAGGGACGGAGGTGCCGGCAAAAATATTCAGTGGTGCATCCATTCACTAGGAGCCTCCTCCAAAGGGGATATATCAGACTCTACCTACTATTCTAGGTAGAATCCTCAAATCCTGTTGCCTTTTCCTGAATCCACCTTTAGGAAGCAGCTATTCCTGAGTTGGCTCCTAGTGACCATTTGCCACAGCGGTCTCCCCATCTCGCCAAGATTTTATTGTCCACAAAAATTTGGACTACTTCACAGAGATTAGCACAACCGGTGCATTCAAAACTTTTAGCGTAATAATTGAGCTCGCTAACACCGAAACCTTTAAATTTGCTCGGCTCAGTTCCACCGGTAGCAACCTTTGCTAACAGAGCCGCTCCGATAGCTCCCATTACTGCATGCTGGGGAGGAACATACACTTCCAAACCCAGAATCTTAGCAAATGCTGCTTCAATCCCCTTATTTGCCGCCACTCCGCCCTGAAAAACAACTGGAGCCAATATCTCTTTACCTTTTCCTACGTTATTAAGGTAATTACGAACTAGCGCCTGACACAGCCCAGCAATGATGTCTTCAATCTGATGTCCAGTCTGCTGCTTATGAATCATATCTGATTCAGCAAAAACACCACACCTTCCTGCAATCCGCACTGGCATCTTAGCATGTAAAGCCAGGTCGCCAAAAGACTCAATCGGGATTTTCAGCCGCTCTGCTTGGTGATCTAAGAAAGAACCGGTACCAGCGGCACAAACGGTGTTCATAGCAAAATCGACTACAATACCGTCCCGTATGATGATAATTTTCGAATCTTGCCCACCAATTTCCAGAACAGTTTGCACCCCGGAACGAACATGCATGGCCGCAACAGCATGGGCTGTAATTTCATTTTTGACCGCATCAGCACCCACTAGGATTCCTGAAAGCTGGCGGGCGCTACCGGTAGTCCCCGCCCCGGCAACCACATAACTAGCGGGAATCTCTTTTTTAAGTTCCCTCAAACCTTCTTGAACAGCCTTAATGGGATTACCGTTAGTTCGTATGTACACGGAATGGAGAAGCTTCCCCTCTGCCGAGAGCAAAGCAAAATTGGTGCTAACCGAACCAACATCTACCCCTAAATACACCTGCATTGGCATTACCTCCTGGGCATTACACGGTTGTTATGCCCAGGAGGTTAAAACCCCATACTTATAAGGTTCTAATTAGCCCCACCTTAAGCCCCCAATCATCAGTATAAAGCAGCTCAGACCAACGCCGCGAGGTTTCTAAGCGTAGATTCCCTTGCAGTAATTCACCTAGGTCTTTGGTTACTTTTAGGGATAAGCGAGCCTTAGCTGGGCCTTCTTCCATCTGAATAAAATTGTATTTTTGCTCTAGCCCTAACCGCCAATAACCCTGAAAATTCAGTCCAGTCCAACCCCGGAAATAGTTAGTCAAAATCCCTGATAACTCCGCTTTTTGCTTTTCAGTACCCCGCTCTCTCCGGTATTTTCCCTGAACCCTAAGTTCCCAAGTTTTTCTTGAAGCCTGAGCGGTTTCCATCCACAGTTTATAGTTATCTTGTTGCCCACCAACCAAAGGCCGTTTGATACCATAGGTTCCACCAATTTCCCAACGCCGTTTCTCCCCATACTCGACCCTTGTTAAAAGGTGCTCCCGAGTAGAGTCGCCTTTTAGTAGCTCATGAGGGTAAACCTTATTAACCGTACGTAACCCAGCCTTAATACTTTTGCTTTTTCCTGTCTGTTGTTGCCACTGAATTTCGTAGTTCTCCGCCCGCCAAGTATATTGCGGTGACGTATCGCGGTTGTTCCAACCGCCGGAAAGACGTGTTAATAACTTCGAACTGATTTCGTCGTCCGATTGAGCCCATCTTGGCAACAACTCCTCCCCTTCATCTGCAAGTACTTCACTAATCAACCAGGCATCTAAAAAGTACTCTTTACCATCTAAAGCCTGACCTACCGCATAATCAAAGAATCCACGGGACCAGAAATCTCCGAAAATATTTGGTACTGTTGTTACCGGCTCTGTTGATTCTGAATAAAGTTCCCATTCCCCAGAGTAATAGTTGCGCTTAGGGTTCGTGAGATAGCGCTGATCCTCTCCCTTAAGTTTTACACGCCAAAATCCCTTCGCTCCTTGGTTCCACCAAGCCAGAGCCGATTTTTTATACTCGACCCCCAAGTTCCAGCGCTGGTAAGGGGTATCTGGATAATCATATTGAGTGTATTTTAAAGTTGCTTTGCCCCAACCATCCTCATGATTATACTTAACCTGACTATCTAAACAGTATTTACCCCGCTGCATCCCAGGATAAATCCGCATTTCAGGGCTGAGTTTAAGATACCCAGCGTTGGAACCAAACCAGGTTAAAACACCACCTATATCCTGGTAGGGTTCGCTATCTGCCCCGGTAGTATAAGCCCATTGCAATTTTAAGGTCGGCGGATTAGAGATAGCCTTGACCCCTTCCACGCCCACCAATAATGGTAGCAAAATGACCAGGCTTGTCCATCCCAAAGATTTATAGTTATACATTTACATCTACCCCTTTCAGCTGGTAGTAGGGGCACTCAGCAAATTAGTGTTCGAAATATAACCGCGGTAGGTAAGTGGCACACAGTCTCCGCGCCAACATTGGCCCTTGGTCTGATTCGGTCAATTTAGTTAGATCTAAATTAACTAAGATTAGTCTTTGGCTACTGCTTTCGGACTGGTCAACAATGCCGCTTCCATCAATACTCAGCTCTGTAGGGGCAAAAACATTTGTTCCGCCAACAAAATAAATCGGGTTTTCCTGGGCGCGGGCCCAGCCACCAGTAATCTGGTCAGTCTGCAAGGCTGCTCCCGGTGTCACTAATGAGACAAGTATTTTCCCACCTTTGGCAGCTATAATCCGGCCTAGTTCAAAATATTGCTCTTCCCCATAAAAGCAGAGGGCCAAGGGGCCTACTGCTGTTGGCCAAACTTGAACTTCTCTTCCCGGCAGATAGCCGGCTTTTTTTTCTTCCACGGTCAAGTGTACTTTATACTGCTTTCCACACTGACCCTGCGGCCCAAAGAGAAAAGCAGCCTTTCTATTGTACCCTTGATAATTAAGGGTCTGACACCCAGCAATTAGCCACACTTGATATTTACGAGCCAGACCAGACCAAAAAGGAAAATGTGCAGCTTGTAATCGACGATAAACCCTTTTTCCTTCGCAAGGCGCTAATTGTAGTAGCAATTCCCCGGTTTCCGGTGGGAAAACAACTAAATTTGCATCCATCTCAATGGCTTCTTTAATTAACCCACCGCATAATTCAGCCAACTCTTCAACGGTTTTTATTGCAAAATCAATGGCCGTAACTAAAGCCAGCCTAGCGGTATCCACTGGTGGCTGATCCGCTCCAGATACGGAGCTTACTGGGGGACCGGGAATACCCAGAATACGGTATAAGCGAGCAGGGTGCATCTGCCAATCTATTTTTATTTCATGGTATAGCTGAAGCACCAACCGACTAAGCGTTTTCACTCCCCCTCAGCCTCCTCTACTCCACCGGATTCCACTAAATCACTGTATATTAAGGAAAGTTCTTTGTTGTAAAGCAGATAATTGAACCCAGAAAAAACTCGTTCTTGTTCGCCGGCTCTACGCAAAATACCAAAATCCATGTTACGAATAAGAACCCCCTCTTTCTCCTTTTGTGGAGAAATTAAGTAGCCCAAATCCAAGCTCCCTTGGTTAGTGAGCAACGGATCAATGTGGGCCAAAATACCGAGGGGCGGAAAAGCCTGTGCTGGTCCAAAAATTCCCGATAAGCCTTGATACTGGGTTTTAGCCCCCTTACCTACTAAGCAACTTTCGGTTACAAAAACTCGGTTAGATTGGGCTGCCTGCCAACCACCAGCCAACTGTTTACGATAATCATAGAAGGAGGAATTAGCCTGTAAGCTGATTAGTAATTGGGCCCCTTGTAAGGCCAAAATCCGACTGACTTCGGGAACCCAAGTATCTTGACCCAACAACATCCCGAGCCGGAGCTGATCTATTTCTCCTACGGATAGTGAACCTCCAGGTTCGAACCCCAAAACCAGCTCTTCTGCGGTAAAATGAATTTGGTCTTGACTTAACAACAGGCTGCCATTTGGAGCAAGCAGATAACCCCGGTGCCACATTGTCGGTGGCGTCGATTCTAAATTAGTGCCCGGGACTACAAAAACCCGGTATTTTTGGGCTAGCTCTCTAAAGAAATCAAGCCACTCCGCTGTCCAATAGGCACCTAAACGCCAGACTAACTGGACTGTTTTGTCATCAATACCATACTCTAATACTTTTTGTGCCTCTGGAGCAAATAAAAGGCCTGTTAAAGCCGGAAAAATAACAATATCCGCCCCAGCCTCAATACCCTGGTAGAATAAAAAGGTCAGTTTCTTGTGGAGTTCAAGTCGTGAATAGCGGATCAGACTGGTAATGGACAACTGCACCACTGCGGCTTTAGTAATGGCCATAATGACCCCCCCTGGCAATACCTCTTCCACATTCTTACGCTAAAGGGGATCAAAAAATCACGTGTTCCTGCAAATATTCTTTACCGCCAATCAATTCCCTTTATTTTCCTGCTAATTAGAACTATGATGCCCTTGATGACACCGGGTAGCACAATCCCTAGCTGCCCAGCCACCAAAGGACCAGTTAATAATCTCTAAGTTTTCCCCATTATTCAAATATGGTGGAGGATCATCCGTTTCTACAAGTAGAGCCGGTTTCCCCCAGCCGTGGGGGATAACCGAATGGCAACCTGCACAACCAAACCTATTCCGTGGCCTTGAGCCCAGTTGACTATGCTTTACATGCAAGTTTCGCCCATTTACTGACTTGAAATTGGTTCCTGTACCATTGGTCACATAGGTATCGTATCTATGACAATAGAAACAGAGATGGTCCTGGGAGCCGACCTGCCCGGTCAAAAGCAAGTCGCTCTCTGCATACTGCCACCGCCCTTTTAGCAGAACAGGATAAATTGATCCATGGGGACCGTGGCAATCACTACAAGTTAAAATAGAGTCCCAACCCCAACCCGTTGTAAAACCATTGGGACCAGTATCAGCCCGGGGATGATCAGGGTAAATAGCGTGAAATGAGGGATTATTGAAGTTAAAATCTTGAGCAATAGAGGTTTGACCATGGACAGCGATTGAATGGCACTTATAACAAAGCTGATATTCCTGCTGCACAAAAGGTACCGCCTGCCAACTTAGGTTGGTTCCGAAGTATATGGGCTCGACCCCGCTCTGCCCGGCTAATGCAGTTATCCCACCAAAATCGGCCAAACCATTGCCGGCAGCATGGGGGTTATGACAATCCCAACACTCCGCATGTCTAGGGGTCGTTTCTGTCCAAAACTCCAACGGGTCATGCATACCGATTAGCCCTACCGGATGGGTTGAACCGAAAAACAAAGTGCCCTTCTCTAATTCTCTTTTAATATTAGTAGTAGCCACAGTACCATCGTGACAACTAAGACAAGTTTCCTCTTCAGCAGGTAGTAACCGTTTTCCTAACCCATAAAGACCATGAACTAGATGGCAACTACGGCAAGCTTTGGCCGCAACGCTAATACCTTCGCTATTAGTGAAAACATCCGTCGCTATTCCGTGGGCCGATTCCGACCAGCCCTGCATAGAATGGCAAGATTGACATAACTGACCACCCGGTGCAACAGAATCAGGAGCATCACTCTTAACTAAGAACGGCGGATACTGGTTAGAGTGGACATTGTGACAGCTTACACACTGCACTTTCCCTTCCAAATCTAAGTGGACCGGATCCCCAGGGACCGGAAGTACTAAGCGGCTTAACGTTGGCCGGGCTGTTATCGTAAGCGGAATATTAATCGGGTGGTCATCCTGAAAGTTGGTTCCTAAGTTGGTTGAACCTAAGGGGAGTAATCCAGCTGTCATTGTTCCCTGCATTGCTATAGACCGGCTCTGAATAGCTCCCACAGCAACAGTCCCATCATGGCAGCTTAGGCAAAGTAACGCCGACCAGCCTGGTTCGGTAGCCGTTTCCACCAACGTTGAACTGGTATACATAGTAAAGCTGGCCGTGGTTGTCTCATGGTTCCATAACGGAACCGCTGGTTGACCCTGATGCGGGGTATGGCAAAAAATACAGACCTGATTTTCTGCTACCGCCACAACCGTTCCCGGTCCAGTCACCGATAAATTATGTTTAGTCTCTAAAATAGAGGCGCTACCGTAGGTAGGAACCAACACGCCGATGACCAGCGTCAGTAGCACAGCTTTCCCCACCTGAATAAACAATTTTGGACCCCCCCTTAAAAATAGCGGGTAACCCCTAACCGATACCTTTGATCATTATCACCTTTAAAGCCTAAGCTAAACTGCCCACGCCGATAATCTAAGCTATAACGAACAAACAGGCCCTCTTTAAGGACTTGCAAGGGATAAACACGGTAGCCCGCCTGAATCTGACCGGAAAAGTAATTGGAAAAGGCCTGGGTAAACTGGAGATGGGTTTGGAATAGTTGTTCTTCCGGTTTGCTCTCGCCCTTAGTTGTTAACAATAATAAGCCTAATTGTCCCCGTCCCTTGGCCCAGGGGCTAAAAGCATAACCCACCCGCTCCTCAGTAATCTGTACCTGTTCACTACCCTTCAACCGTTGGTGTTGCCACGTTGCCTGAAAATTATCGTGTTGCCAGCTAAGCCTACTAGTCAGGTGTTGGTCGTCTTCGTCCCCCTGGTAATAGAGGTTGCTGGAAAAACCCCCTTGGGTAAAACTGATGTCGCCGCTTAACTTCAGCTTGTTAAGAGGCTCCTCTCCTGTTTTGGTTAGATATTCCGCCCTCCCTCCAACCTGCCATCCTGGGGAAAAGGAGCGCCGTAACCCTAAGGCCCAGAGGTTACTCCAGTTTTGGGCTTCAGTAGCCCTGAAATAAACATATTCTACTACTACTGCCAGACCACTTTCTGAAGTAGGCCCCAGCCAGAGCAGATAGGCTTGATCTCCTATGACTAGTATCCGGTAATCCTGGGCAGTACAAGCCTGCCCCGTCTCACTAATAAAAACTTGGATTGAACTTAAATCTACTGGATTTTCGCTTAAAAGCACTGTTACACCGGTAGTGACCACTAGCTCTTCCTGAGTTTGCAACCGCAAGCCACCACTAGCCTCTTTTTTTTGACCGCTAAGTTCATACCCACCAGTAATGAGGGTTTCCCCTAGTTTTTTCTCGGCTTTTACGCCCCATCCGGCCCCGAGGGTTTGAGTTTCAATCGCCTGGTTAGCCTGCACTTGACTAACATCACCACGGACAAAGACCCCCAAATCAGGCCGTAGTTGCCAAGTAGTTTTGCCCTGGCCCTGAACCTGCTCCTGGGTAACTCCGTTGTGATATTGAACCCATCTCTGCTCCCCATTAATCCGGCTAACGAAGTTAGGGCTATGCTTAACTGTAGTCTTTGCTGTTAACTGCTGAGTTTCGCCAAAATAACTACCGGTTCGGTTACTCCAGTAGTAACTACCGTCAACTTGGATTAGTTCATACAAAAAATTAGCTGAAACGGCCGCTCGTAAATCCTGACGCCGTTGACCCAGGTTCGTCTCTAGTTCGGTGAGGTTTCTTCCTTCATATTTTACTTCTCCCATAATATCCCGGTTAAACTGGTGCCTGGTTTCCCAGGCCAGCTGCTCCTCTTGAGTATTAAAAAGCCGAGGTGCGTCTATAGTTTCAGCCCAAGACTGATAGTAGCGAAGCCGGCCTGGCCAGCTTGGTGAATTGCAGTATAGTATGGCCTCGTAATAACTCTGATTCAGACGATAAGATCTGGCATACAGTGGATCAAACTGGACTTGTTTTTCTCCCCCTTCCACCATTAGGGAAAAGGGCTTTTTCTTTAAGAGCTGGACCCGTAAAGACCCCGCATCTAAAGCAAAGGTATTAGTAGACCCGGTTTTACTGGCCAACTGCACCGATCCGCTCACATCTACTAAATAAGGGTGAAAGATGTACCCCTGCCCATTGAGCTTCAATTCTTGGGCTAATGACGTCTCGTCTGCTCCTGTAGCAGATCCCTGGTCTACCTCTATAACCCAGCCCAGAGAACCACCGAGATTAGTTAGCCCCAATACCTGCCAGTTGCTACTTTGAACCTGTAGTGGGGCAGAAAAGAGTAACAAGGCTAAAATGCAAATAACTTTCTTTTTCATTGCCGCTCACCGCTATATTGACACGTAAGCTCCTCCGATTCCTGGCACAATAAATAGTCCCGTATCGATTTATGGGGATCGTGACAATCTAAACAGTCTTGGATAGCTACCGGTTGATCCAGCTCATGACAATAAGCGCATAACTCATTACCCTTGGCTCGGATGGCAATAGACCCAGCTGCCAGATGACAGCTGGTGCACTGCCGTTCCCGATAAGGAAGATGGTTGCTCCCAACCCGATCTGGTTTGGCCTCATTCTCTAGCTCGAGTTCTGACGGTTCTATACTAATCCCGTACTTCTCCGCATACCGCCTCTGAGCTACCAAAAGATACTCCTCGTCAACACACCCGATTCCGGATAGCACTAATAAAATTATAAAAAATAAGACCTGGCTCCGCCTAAATTTCTTCATCTTTAACCTCACTAAAGATCGGTGGGTGCTGGGGACACCCACCATATAGTCGTGCGTACTAACTCTTATTTAAGATGACACTCTAAACAGAGCCCGCTTTGCTGCATAGAGACCCGCAAGAAAGGATCTTTGTCAGCAGTTTCACCTGGCTCATGAACATCGTGACAGGTTGAGCACTGCATCTTGCTGTTAAACAAAGGCAAGTCAACAGTCTCCTTAACTCGTTGCTCTGAGAACGGTGTAACCAACCCTCCGTCGGCGCTAGCCAGAGTAGCATCATAGACGAAATTTACCGGATGGTCATTACTTAAATCGCTGCCTAGGTTAGCCGCACCTATTAGCTTTCCTTCCAGGAACTGGGCCAGATCTGGAAGCATAGCTGGATTACCAGCATTAGTCGAAGAGTTAATTAGGGAATTGACTGCTACAGTGCCATCGTGGCAAGAAAGACAAAGATCCCCTGAGGAACCGTCCGCTATGCCCTGGCTAGATACAAATTCTTCTATATTAGCATTAAGACTACCACTGGTATAAGGGGTATAAGTTGCTACGGATGCCTCCCGGTTCCATAAGGGACCCTGGCTAGTAGCGCCGTGGGGGGTATGACAGAAAATACAGACCTGAGACTCCTCCGTAACTAAGGATAAGTCGTGTTTAGACCCGATGACACCAGCAAAAGCCAACCCGCTGCAGCTGACCAGCAACCCGATGATTACTAGTAAGGTCAAACGTTTCAGTTTTTTCACCTCCCTTTTGGTCAATAGTAGTCCTACTCCCCAGCTAGGAAACGGAAAACCTGAATTCGTCGATTGAGTTGGTCGACTATATAAATCTGATTAGCCGCACCAATATGAATCCCCGCCGGCAAGCGGAACTGCCCGGGGGCGGATCCCCCTGTCCCCACAAAGAGTAGCAGCCGTTTCTGGTCATTAAAGATCTGGAAATTGTTGAAAGCAGCATCAATAACGTAGATATGGCCAAAGCTATCTACGCCCACCCCTTTGGGTCGGGCAAAACTACCGGCGGTGTCTCCGGCCTGACCAAATTCAAATAAGTAATTACCTTGAGGATCGAAGACCTGAATACGAAAATTGAGGGTATCAGTAACGTAAAGATGTCCTTGAGCATCAACAAAGAGGTTAGTCGGGCCGTTGAACTGCCCAGGACCCACCCCTGGACCTCCAAGCTTTTTTAGAACTACTCCGCTATCTAGGGCAAAAACTAGTACACTATGGTCTTTAGTATCAGCAACATATAAATACTGTCGTTCCCAATCCAAAGCGACACCTGTAGGGTTTTGCAATATAGTCGGATTCCCAATGGTGTTATTAACTACCCCATCAGGTCCATAGACCACTACCTGTTTTTGTCCGGCATCACAAACATAGATAGAATCATCCGGCCCACTGGTTATCCCAATCGGCAAGGTCAGCTGGCCCCGTCCCTGGTCTCCCATATACCAAGCTTTTTTGCCGCTGGGGTCAAAAACAGCCACTCGTGGTCGTCCGGTATCAGTAACGTAAATATAGCCGCGACTATCGGTGGTTACCCCGTAGGGCTTAACCAGAAATACTTGGGGCCCCTGTTGGCCAAAGACTAGTTTTTGGAGAAAAGATCTCTTTTCTGCCCCAATATCCTGCGAACTATTAATACTTTGAACAAATGCAATTCTTGGTTCTTGGGGCGGCAGCGGCCAAACTAACTGCTCGGCAGCGCTGACCAGCCCGAGATTTGTTGCAATTAATAATAGTGAAAAGACCCAAACTAAAGTTCTGGGCATAGCAATCCCCCTATTTCAGCCCCAAATTAGTGGGACATTCATCTTTTGCTGCTGGTATTTTATGTAACCAGGGGATATTTATACCCATAAAAAAAAACCGGCTCTTCAGCCGGTTTCGATCTGCTTTTAGTAAACAGGTGTTAACCACTTTTTATATTTAGCCTTTTCCCCTCTAACTACAGCATGGTAGAGCTCCTGGATCTGCCGACTAGTGGGCCCAATCTTGCCATCCCCCACCGGTCGGTGGTCCACTTCCGTAATCGGAGCTACCTCGGCAGCTGTACCGGTAAAAAAGGCTTCGTCGCAGACGTAGAGCTCGGTACGGTCAATTGGTCGCTCTTCTACTTCCAGCCCTAACTCTTCTTGGGCCAAGGTTACCACTGAAGCTCTAGTAATCCCCTCAAGGATATCTGATGTACACGGTGAGGTAATCAGTTTACCAGACCGAACAATAAACAGATTTTCCCCGGTCCCTTCAGAGACATGACCATCGGAACCGAGATATATTGCTTCATCGTATCCGTCCATTACCGCATCATTTTTGGCGAGAACCGCGTTCACATAGGCACCATTACATTTGGCCCGCATCGGAATAATATTATCCTCTAGGTGCCGCCACGAAGAAACCTTAACTCGCTGTCCTTTTTGCGTATCTAGATAAGCACCAAAAGGCACCGCAAAGATTAAAAAATCATCAGACATATCATGGCATTTAATACCCACTGCCGTTCCATTCTTGTAGAGAATAGGTCTAAGGTAAGTATCAGTTTTAAACTGGTTTTTCCGTAACAAATCCAGAGTTACCTGGCCCATCTCTTCTGGTGATAAGGGGGCTTGCATCAGGAATATCCGCCCCGAATTACGGATCCGTTGATAGTGTTCAAGCATCCGAAAGACATAAAGCTGTTGCTCTTCTTCTACCCAATAGGCTCGAATACCCTCAAAAACTCCAGTACCATACAAAAATGCATGGGTTTGGATACTAATCTTCGCCTCATTATTAGGAACAATCTGACCTTGGAAATATGCATATCCTCCCATTTGCTTTCCTCCTCTACTCCTCACGGGAATTTATCCCCTATTCTAACGCAGCCTGTTCAATGTGTCAATTATTAGGAAAGGGGGGTTTGCCGACTTTAACTACACCATTAATAGGCTGATAAGTATCGACGCTTAGAATTTCCTGGTTTAGAATTACCCCCTGTTGATCCACATATTGCTTCCAGACCCTCACCTCACGACCAGGTAGCCCTTCTTTGACAATCATCCTCTCCCACGGTGCTAACCCAGGGTCTAATTGCTCTTGCCAAACTGCAGGGATTGTCGCCAACTCCTCTACAACAATCTGGATGCGCCACGGATTGGACCAAGTTCCTAATAAGCGGACTTCCAAGTAATTAGGTCCCATAACGCTATCAATAACTACGGGATAAGAGGTTGTATTATGTAACTTTAAGTCTAAATAATCGTAGAAGACAGTAGCATCTCTACCTAACTCGACGTACGCGCTAGGTAAACTGTGTTTATTCCGCTCCACGATGCTTAGGTCAGCGAGCACAGCCGCATTATATAAAGTTGTTGATACCTGACAAACCCCACCGCCCACACCTGGCACTAATTCTCCGTTAACAATAATCGGGGCTTCCATATAACCAGATTCAGGGATACGAGGGCCTACCGCTCGATTAAAGGAGAAAACTTCCCCAGGAACAATTATTTTCCCATTAATGGCCTTAGCCGCAAGGCGGATATTTTTCGTCCGGCCTTGGTTTTCTGGATAAAAATAAGTGCGGTACGTAGCTACGACTTGTCGGATATTCATATTGGTTGCTTCCGCGGTCTCTAATCGTGGCCTTATGTTTTTAAATGGCAAAGCCAAACGGTACGGTGGCGGATTGGTCAACTCCGCTGTAATTAAAGCTATAAGCGCCGAACCATCTAGTTCAGTACCATCTTGAGACGGAATAAGTCGCACCTCATTAGTACCGGTTAAGACTTCCCATTTAGCGGAAATTGGTTCAGTGCCTACCTCTTGCTGTAAGCTTTGCAACAACCGTTGAAATTGGTCTGAATCCACAGACACCCACGGTTTAAAGCGATACCCCTGTTTAGCAATTCGTTGCCGCTGAGATCGTTGCTGGAACCAGTTACCCTGCCTTCCAATCCGATAAGCTTTCTGGGCCATCCCCTGGTAATCAAAGAAAGCGCCCCAATCTTGAGCACGGTACGCAAACGTACGTTCACCTACCGTTAAGACCAAAGGTGCCTGTAATCGAGGTTCTAAATATGCCTTTAACTTTGCCATAGCTACAGTGCGGTTCAACTTACCTAAATTGAGTTCGTCTAGGTAGACCCCTTCTATTATATCTGTCCGGAAAAAATCATACGTCCATAAACCGCTGAGTGAACCTACTACTACACTAATTGCGATAATTAGAAAGGCCCTGCCAATATTCCGTTTGGAAACGGACAGAACAATATACACCTGTTATTACCTCAAATTATCTGCGTTATTTTCTGCGGCGCCGTCTGAAATCAGCCTTGGCCGCTTTTTTCAAATAGGAGATTGACTGCCATACTTTCCCTTGTTTACGATAGACAACCCCTAGGTTATGCAGTGCTGGTGGGTAATCAGGGTCCAACTCTAGCGCCCGCTGGCAATATTGCCGCGCCTTTTCCCAGTCACCTTTTTCTTGACTCAGCGCCCCTAAATTCGAATAGGGGGCTGGGTTTCGGGGGTCGGCAGCAATACTCCGTTCAAAAAACAGTTTCGCCTCCTCCAGATTATCCCGGTACACCCATAGTATTCCCAGCTGATTCCAAGATTCGCTGGCCACATCAACTAGGTGAATTAAATTGAGAAAAAGAATCTCGGCCTCATCATACTTTCCGGCCGCCAGTAACTTTTTGCCCTTATTCAATTCTGTCATTTTTGTTTGCAGCTTATTGTTGTCCATTTCCGTATAATATTCTCAATTGTCGACTAGACAACCTGCAAAATCCGTCTAACCAAAATTATAATTAACATTACGCCCCAAAAATACCCATATACAGGGTATACAGTTCCAACCAGTTCGGCAAATCCCCCTTGGGCTACCAGCCAGGCTAAAACCATAGTGCCACCTTCAACCCAGGCACCGCAGTTATTTGCTCTTAACCTATTTACTAGGGCAAAGGCGGTCGCTATCGCTGAAGTCAACATCGCCATGAATAACAAGGATATATAAGCTAAATAGGTGGCTGTTGAACCTTGGGCAGCTAAGTACGCTAGGGGAATGGCTACTTGATCTGCCCCCGGCGTATGGAGTATCCCTCCACAAAAAATGGCTAAGAGCAAACTTAAGGTTAGCCCAGCCCAAGTCCCGGTTCTAGTAGCGGTAGCTCGGTCTGGAATAGTGGATCCCAAAGATGAAAAAACAGTAAACACGATACCCAGGTTTAAGGAAGAATAAAGAATAGCTGCCACCCACCAGTTCGGCAGCAAAACCAGCCTTACTCTGCTCAAACTAAGGGTCAGTGTCGGCACAGTCAAAAAGAAGCGATCAATAACTAGGGCTAAGCTAACTACAATTAGTAAGGGCATTAAGATTATATTAATCTTGGCTAACCCTACTATACCTCGGGATATTCCCACTACTACAACTGCCGAAAATAGTAATGAGGCTAAAGCCCGGGAAAGCTTGAGCAGAGTTGATAGTAGCTCACCACCACCAGAAATCATAACCGCTAAACTCGCCAGGAGAAAAAAACTAATTAAAATATCCAAAGCCTTAGTTGATCCAGGGCCGATTAATAGGGCTACTGACTGCCCATAGTCTGAAAGTTGATATTGATAGGCCAGATTAAGGAGCATGCGCCCGCCGATTATTAATACCCCCCCAGCTAACGCTACTCCAGCTAGACCACTAGGACCAAAATAGGCAAAAAACTGGTTAACCTCCTGACCGGTAGCAAATCCGGCCCCGATTACCGCTCCCACGTATATAGAAAAAAGGCTCAGCAGATTTTGATGTTTGCCCACCATTAGCTCTCCCCCTGACCCATGCATAATTATAGGAACGCGTCCATATACTGGTTATGTATATGCCAATATTTGCTGTAAAACCACTGTGGAGAGGACGAGACAAATGCTGAACAAGTTTACTCCAATCCAAGAAACTACCAACATCCCCAGCATTCTTGATCGCGTTTTTTGGGAAGATTCCTTCGCCACCCAATCATTAAGTAAAGCAATCACTAACCACTTAAATATGCTTAATCACAATCGCCAAGATATTGTGTTGGTCTGCGTTGGAACCGACCGTTCTACTGGAGACGCATTGGGACCAGTAGTTGGTACAGAATTATTGAAAAGTACTATTCCGAATTTACAAATTTACGGCACTTTAGACGAGCCTGTACACGCTGCCAACCTTGATGAATATCTGGCTAAAATATCTGAAGCCCATGCCAACAACGTTATTATTGCCGTTGATGCCTGTTTAGGGCGAGCCGAAAACGTAGGCTATATTACTGCAAAAACTGGACCCCTGCGTCCAGGCACAGGGGTCAACAAAGATCTTCCCAACGTAGGGGATATGCATATTATTGGTACCGTAAATGTCGGTGGGTTTATGGAATATTTAGTTCTGCAGAATACCCGGCTCAGTTTAATTATGAACATGGCACACGTGATTTCTACAGCTCTCTCTGGCGGGCTACGTGAGCATCTAGTTTACACTCTGGCGTCAGCATCCCAGGAAACCTAGCTTATTTTATTCAGCCTTATCGACATCAGTTCTTTCAAAGCGAGGTCTCGCTTTGGCTACTACTTTACCTTCTGGGGTAAGCATCTCACAGCTACCTGAGAAGAAGCCCCCATCCTCAATAACAATAATCTTAGTAACTGCATTCCCTTCCAATTTTCCAGAAGGCAGAATTTCCAACCGCTCAGCTGTTTTAACATCACCTTTGAGTCCACCGCCGATAGTCAAATTGACCGCTTCTACTTTAGCCTCAACCTTACCATCCTTACCGATAACCATATTACCCTCACAAATAACCTCGCCCTTAACAGTGCCATCAATACGGAGAAGCCCCTTGGCCCGAAGAGTTCCTTCAAAAACTGCTCCGGCCCCGACTAAAGTGCCCATTTTATCTAGGTTTTCTGCTGAAACTGGAATGGGATCGTCTTTTTTAAACATCTTTCTATCGCTCCTTTTTAACATTAATGCCTTTATAAGCATCCTTAACTGCCTCCTGTTCTTCCTCAGAAAGCTGATAAGGTGATTCACCGTTTTCGATGGGCTTTGCATAAACCCGAGTTTCTTCACGTCCATATAAACCGCTGAGAACAATACCTTCTCCGTTCCCTTTGAGGAGAGCCAAAGAAAAACTTTGATCCCCGCCTAGCCCTTCAAACGCATTATAACGTGTTAAAGCAATCCGCTGAACCGCAGTATCTTGCCAGTTCTCTAATTTTCGTACCCGTCTGGTTAATTTGGTTAGCGCTGCTTTCTGATCTAAGGTAGTGTCGAGATACTTGGATACTAGCCCCGTCAAATTAATTTCGTCTTCTTTGGATAATATCTCTTCTAAATGTTGGTTGAGCCGATTAAACTTGGCGTGTGTCTTTAAAAATAAGATCAAAGAAATGATACTAACTGTTAAAGTACCGACAAGTAACGCCGGCAAATACTCCGTTATCAAACCCATCATTTATTACCTCCTGAATCGGCAGAAAAGAGTTGACAATAGGCCTCAGCCAAGGCTCGAGCCAATACTGTTTTTACTCCCCACTGCAAAGTTTTTGCCACCTGTAGACAATCGGCAAATTCGGGAGCAACATTCAAAATCTGACCCCACTGATCTTCCCCAATCTTCACCTGAACCGGGTACCCCTCCACCAGCACGGTCACAAAGCGGCGAGCTAAAACAATCCGTTGACGGCGGTGAAAAGAAAAACCTAAAGTCGTAGTCTCTGTAAAGATAACTTGGCTAACTTGTTCCAAAACTTTTATAGGCGCTACCACTCTTAATAGATAACCTGGTCGACCCTTCTTTGTAACCAAGGGTAACACAGTAGCATCAAAGGCTCCTACTTCCAATAAGTTTTCGATAACAACTGGATAAACCCTGGTATCCTGGTCATCTATAGTCGCTTCCACTACAACTACTTCGTCTGAACCAAACTGATGTTCGGGGTTAACCCAAAACGCCCGAAGCAAATTGGGATACTCAGCAGGGTTCCTACTCCCAGCCCCATGGGCAACACGCTCTACTTGGCCATTGGGGAAACCACTATTCGCCTCGAGAGCTGTTAATACGGCTGCCCCAGTTGGCGTTACCGCTTCCCCACTGGGATACTGCTCCGGTCGATAGAGTTTGAAACCACGCAACAAGTACATAGTTGCCGGGGCCGGCAACGGCATTGGCCCATGTTGAGTTTGAATGCTACCTTCTGTAAAAGGAAGAGGAGAAACATATAAATGTGGCGACCCCAATAAATGGTAAGTCCAAGCAAAGCCACTGATATCCAGGATCGAGTCCACAGCACCTACTTCGTGAAAGTGAACTTTACCCACAGGGACCCCGTGAACTATACTCTCAGCCTCGGCTAAAATCCGGAAAATCTTAAGAGCGCTCTGAATTACTGGTTTAGGCCAATCTATCCCCGACAATAGCTGCTCTATATCTCTAAAATGCCGGTGACGCTCTGACTCCATCCCGCTAAACAAAACTTGTCGGGCAGCAATCCCCCCACGTAATACCTCTTGGGTCTCTACGAGCCAATTTTCCAAGGGTAGTTTTTTTAGTTGGGTAACAACTTGATCCCACTCCACCCATTGGGACAAGGCACCAAGCAGCATGTCCCCACTTAAACCATATCTTCCGTCTAGATAGAGCACTTTACCCATTCTGACTGGCCCCTTGGTTAATTAAATGCGCATAATAACCGGCACCAAATCCATTATCAATATTCACCACAGCCACTCCAGCTGCACACGAATTCAACATAGTCAACAATGGGGCTAGGCCACTAAAGTTGGCGCCATAACCAACGCTAGTTGGAACAGCTACTATAGGCTTGTCCACAATACCCCCAACAACACTAGGCAATACCCCATCCATACCTGCTACTACAACTAGCACGTTTACAGCAGTAATTTCCCCACGGTACGCTAGCAAACGGTGAATACCGGCTACCCCCATATCATAATAGCGATACACTTTAGATCCCATATATTCAGCAACTACTGCCGCTTCCTCGGCAATGGGGATATCCGATGACCCGGCGGTTATTATCGCGATTTTCCCAATTAGTTTTGGGGGAGGATCACCTTTAACAATAATTTTTGGTTCTTCTAAATAGCGGGCCTCTGGTACAGCTTCGACTACCGCCTGGAAATCTTCTAACTTAGCTCGGGTTGCGAGAACCCGAACCTCCCGGGCAGCCAGTTCTTTAAATATTTGTTGGATTTGGTCTGGCTTTTTCCCAGCACAAAAAATTACTTCGGGAAAACCGCACCTTCGGCTCCGGTCTGTATCGACTTTAGCAAAACCTAAATCCAAAAACCCTTTTCCTTCCGGCACCGTTCTAGCCCCCAGACTGTCCCGCAATTTCTTGTAATGCTTCTAGAGCGGTGTCCACCTGTTCAGCGTTATTGAAAACACTAAAACTAAATCTAACCGTACCTGCAGGGTAGGTTCCTATAGTTTTATGGGCTTGGGGAGCACAGTGTAGACCTGCTCGCACCGCAATTCCATAAACCTCATCAAGGATAAAGCCAAGTTCATCGGGGTTTAACCCCTGGATATTTAGGCTAACTACCCCAGTACGTTTTGCGGTCTTTCCCTTTGGCCCATAAACAGTTACCCTAGGTATTGCTGAACAGCCTTGGATAAACCGATTAGTCAGAGCACTGATTGTTGCAGAAATAGCTGACTGACCCATATTTTGATGGCAACTTAAAGCCGCCCGTAATCCTGCTAACCCGGTAGTATTCAGCGTCCCGCTTTCATAACGATAGGGCATCTCCTCAGGTTGACCTGCCAATTCAGATTTAACCCCCGTCCCACCTACCAACAACGGCTCCAGTGTCAAACCTTCCCGGATAAAAAGAGCTCCGGTACCGGTTGGCCCTAATAGGGCTTTATGGCCAGGAAAGGCTAATAAATCTACAGGTAGTTTACTTAAGTCCATCGCTAATTCACCGACTGTTTGGGCCCCATCTACTAACAAAAGCAGACCATGTTCCTGGGCCCATTGCCCCACTTCAACAATGGGCATGATTGTACCCGTAACGTTAGAAGCGTGGGTCATGATAACTAACTTTGTATTAGGCTGCATCGCTTTTTCCATTTTTTCCGGGCAGATATACCCTTCTGGATTAGCCTCAACAATTGTATAGGAAATACCCTCTCTTTGTAAATAATGTAACGGCCGAAGCACCGAATTATGTTCCATACTGGTAGTTACCACATGATCGCCTGGAACAAGAACCCCTTTAATCCCTAAATTTAAGGCCTCAGTAGCATTACTCGTAAAGATAAGTTGGCTGGAGTTCTTAACCCCTAAAAATTCGGCTAAGGCCCGCCTTGTCTCTTCAACCATTGTCGCCGCTTCTCGAGCCAGTCTATGCCCGCCCCGGCCCGGATTAGCTCCGGCTCGCCGCAAGAAAGCACTAACCTCCTGATAAACTTCTTCCGGTTTTGGCCAAGAAGTTGCTGCATTATCGAAGTAGATCACTGGATCTCTCCTTATCTACCGCTAATCAAATCTAAAAGACGATTTAACTCGGCATCACTAAAAAAAGCTATCTCTATCTTGCCTTTCCCTGATTTTTGGCAATCAATGGATACTTTTGTACCAAGAACTTGGCGCAGGTCATCTTCCGCTGCTTGCAGATAAGGATCTGTTACCCGCGCTTTTGCTGGATTTTTTTTCTCTAGCGGCCGTTTGGCCTGTTTCAGATTATCGCAGGCCTCTTCGGTCTGCCGCACATTCCAGCTCTGAGTAATTATTTTCTGTAAGACCTGTCTCTGAGCCCCTTCTGCCAATCCCACCAAACACCGGGCATGTCCCATGCTAATAGTTCCACGTGAAACAACGTCTTGAATCTCTTGGGGTAAAGCTAATAACCGCAAAGTATTAGCTATAGCCGGCCGGCTTTTACCGACAACCTGAGCAATCTCCTCTTGGGTCATCTCAAACTCTGCGGCTAACCTTTGGTAAGCTAGGGCCTCTTCAATCGGGTTTAAATCCTCCCGCTGGATATTTTCCACTAGCGCCCATTGAATCATTTGGTTTTCATCAAGGTCTCGAACTATCACCGGAGCTCTAACTAAACCAGCTAGCTGAGAGGCCCGGAAACGTCTTTCCCCAGCA
>ENA-UOOR01001693-UOOR01001693.1-fermentation-metagenome-genome-assembly--contig:-NODE-1693-length-25029-cov-6.644831_pt1 | contig 25029 bp, 19 predicted proteins | sample MGYA00245780_ERZ724029 | MGnify/ENA primary metagenome ERZ724029 (study PRJEB28704, sample SAMN03018315) | fermentation metagenome | biome: anthropogenic terrestrial biome; feature: soil; material... | reverse complement strand
GTAGGCGCCGTTGGCGACCCAGGGGTCGGTCTGCCACTGCCAGGAGAACGGGGCGGTCGAGTCGGTCCCGAGCTGATACCAGTCGGTCGCGCCCACGGGGCGGCTGAAGAAGGTGACGCTGTCGGCTGCGTCTGCCGCGGCGCTGATGGTCACCGCGCCCGAGACCTGGGCGCCGTCGGACGGGCTCTCGATGGTGACCGGCTCGACGTTCGCGACCTGCACCTCGACCACGTCCTCGCCGAGCTCCTCGGTGCCCGAGAGGGCGACCGCGCGCAGCTCGTAGGCGCCGTTGGCGACCCAGGGGTCGGTCTGCCACTGCCAGGAGAACGGGGCGCTCGCGTCGGTCCCGAGCTGGTACCAGTCGGCGGCGCCGGCGCGGCGGCTGTAGAAGGCGACGCTATCGACAGACTCGGCGACTTCGGTCGCGATCGACACGGAGCCGGAGACCTGGGCACCGGAGGTCGGGCTCACGATGGAGATGGGGTCGAGCTCCGCGTTGCGGACCTGGACCTCGATGACGCCGGTCGCCTTCTTGGTCGAGCCGTTCCAGGCCTCGGCCATCAGCTCGTAGGTGCCGTTCGCGAGCCAGTGCGTCGTCGACCAGGTCTTTTCGTAGGGCGCCGAGGTGTCGGAGCCGAGCCCGTACCACTCCGCGGCTCCGGTCGCGCGGCTGAAGAACTTCACCTCGGTGACCGTGCCGCCGCCGACCGAGGCCTTGAAGGCGACCTCGCCCGAGACCGTCGCGCCGCTGCTCGGCGAGTCGATGGAGATCCAGACTTCGTCGCCGCCACCTCCGCCGCCGGCGGGCGAGTAGCGGTAGAGGTTGAAGTCCGGTGAGTAGGTCGCCGACGGGGCGCGGTAGTTGTTGAGGAAGCTCTCGGTCTTCTGGATGTAGGAGACGTAAGGGTTGTAGCCGGCCTGCTGGATGCCGGCGACCCAGCGATTGACGGCGGTGCGGATCTCCACGCCGTTGGCGACGTCCTGCTGGTAGCGCGCGGTGACCGGCTTGTACCAGCTCAAGGACGCGAGCTTGGAGGCGACGAAGAGGACGCTGTCGCGCTTGTCCGCGAACACGACGTACTTCTTGTTCGGGTCCCAGTCTGGCTGGCAGGTCAGGGTCCACGAGTCGCGCCCGTCGGCCGAGGCGCTGCTGTACCACTTCCAGCCGAACAGGTTGTTCGCCTCGAGGCCGATGCGCGTCCAGCCGAAGCCGGACTCGTTGCAGGCCATCGCGGTCAGGGCTGCGGCCGGCGCACCGTAGGTCCTCTCGGCCTCCTGGGCGAAGACGGCGATGGCGCTGACGAAGGTGTCCTTCTCGGCGATGGTCGGGTGGCCGGGTTTTGGGGAGTAGCAACCCCAGTCGGTGGCTCCCTGCGTGTTCTCTTCGACCACGGGCTCGTCGACTGTCGAGTCGGCGCGCCCGCAGGCAGCAGCGGTCAAAGCGAGGGTCAACGAGAAGAACAAGGAGCGAAGTGCCTTCATCGGCTGCCTCTCATGGCTCGTGGAACTCCGGGCCGATTCTCGGCGAATCGGGTCCGGGTGTTGAGTCGACCGAGGCGCAAAGTGAACGATTTCGGGCGCGAAGGGAAGCCGGTAGCGGATGGGCGAGCCGTCTCGCGACGGCGAAGGAGGGCGGGACCGCCGCCGTCCCGGCGGCCAGCGCCGGCGAACGAGAAACGGCACGCCATCATCGTCTTCGCGACGGCGAAGGAGGACGGGACCGCCGCCGTCCCGGCGGCCAGCGCCGACGAACGAGAAACGGCACGCCATCATCGTCTTCGCGACGGCGAAGGAGGGCGGGACCGCCGCCGTCTCGGCGGCCAGCGCCGGCGAACGAGAAAGGGCACGCCATCACTTCGCGAAGGCGAAGGAGGACGGGACCGCCGCCGTTGGGGCGGCACACTCGACACGATCATCGGGGGTGCGCCCGGGGAGGCGACGACGCACGAAATGCCGACTCGGAGCGCCGACCTTTGTGTCGGCGTCACGCCGCAGCATGCCCTCACTTCTTCGGACACCTCATCAGTGGCGAAGCTGCTCGGGCTCGCCTTGCGGGACGCCTTGAACGGAGGCGGGCGTCCCGCCATCTTCGTGCTCGCGGCGATGCTCCTCGCGCACGGCAAGCAGCTCCTGGGCGAAGACGCGCAGGGCGCCGGCGATGGGCACGGCGAGCAGCACCCCGAGGATGCCGGCAAGCTCGTAGCCGACGAGGAGCGAGACGGCGACGCCAAGCGCCGACAGGCGCACGGTCCTGTGGTGGACCACCGGCAGGAAGAGGTGGCCTTCGAGCTGCTGGTAGACGACGAAGACGAAGAGCACCACCAGCGCCTCGAGCCAGCCCGCGGTCAGGGCGGTGACCGCGGTGAGCAGGACGCCCCCGGTGATCGCGCCGACGAAGGGGATCAGATCGAGGAAGACGAGACTCGCGCCCAGCGGCAAGAAGTACGGCACGCCCGCGGCGGCCAGGGTGACGGTGGCGACGCCGCCGGCGAAGAGGGCGATGGCGCCGGTGCCCACCGCGTAGCGCGAGGTGGCGACGTAGACCCCGCGCCACAGCCGGGCGGCGCGGGCGCGGGCAGGCGGGCGGAACAGGCCCGCGGCCTGCGCGAGCAGCGAGGGGCCGCTCAGCAGCATGAAGAGGGTGACGAAGGCGATGGAGACCGCCGCGAAGGAGAAGCGCATCAGGCCGCCGACGAGCTGCAGCAGCGGCGCGCTGGCCCCGGCGAGCGCCGCCGGCAGATCGTGCAGGAACCGCTCGACAGCGGCGCCGAGCGCGAGGTGGTCGTCGAGGCGCTGGAAGCGCGGATGGCTCCGGAGCTGCGCGGCGAGCTCGGGGGCGCGCGAGACCAGCTCGCTCATCTGCTGGAGGAGCGGCGGCAGGATGAGCCACGCGAAGCCGACCGTCGTCCCGACCGCGACGAGCATCACCAGTACGACCGAGGCCCGGCGCGGCATCCAGACCGAGAGGCGGTCGACGACCGGGTTGAGCACCATCGCCAGGAAGAAGGCGATGAGCAGCCACAGCAGGACGTCCTTGAGCACGAAGAGCAGCGTGGCGAGCAGGCCGGCGATGGCCATCGAGCCGAGGATGGTCGCCATCGTGGCGAAGCGGACCTGGGATTGACCGGCCATTCTCGCGGGTTGGAAGCAGGTTCGACCTGAGGGGAATCTGGGCACTCTCCCCGAGCCCGGCTGCAGGGGCCGCGGCCAGGCCGTTCCTTGACAGTGCAGCGAGTGGGCGTCTATACAGCCAGCTCTTTTTGCCGCCAGTCCTCTCGCGCACCGGTGCCGGGAGTAAGGCGAGTGAGGAAGCAAACCATGAGGGACGGAATTCACCCGAACTACCGGCCGGCGACCGTTCGCTGCGCTTGCGGCAACACCTTCGAGACCCGCTCGACGCGCGGCGACTTCTCGGTGGAAGTCTGCGCTGCCTGCCACCCCTTCTTCACCGGCAAGCAGAAGATCATGGACACCGAGGGCCGCATCGAGAAGTTCCGCAAGCGCTACGAGAAGAAGGCGCCTGCCAAGGCCTAGGCTGCTGGCCGCTGGCCCTCCCGCCATCAGTCTTCAGCGAGCCCGACCGTCGCCTGTGCAGGCGGCGATCGGGCTTTCGTTGGATCCCCTCCGCGGCCGCGCGCGCAGTTGCCTGCTTTCGTCTCCGCGAATCCCCCTGCATCGGTGCGTGGGTTTCCCTCCGCGTGCCGGCCGGCTTTGCGCCGTGCCGGCTTTTGGTGTTTTTGGCGGGCCCGGTGGTTAGCCATATCGTTCGGGACTTGATCGGAGTCGTCGCATGAAGCGCAGTTGGCTGACGAGGTGTCGCGGAATCCTTCGAGCGAAGACCGGTCAGCCCGAGCCCCTCGACAGGCTCGGGGCAGGCCGAAGTCGAGGGCCCCTCGACTCCGCCTCCCTCGTTCCTCGGGAGTCGACGCTCGGGGTGAACGGGGGACGGGGCGAGGCCAGCAAGGGTTCTCGAAACCTCTTGAGGCATCTGCTCTCGCAGGCGCGTCCTCACGTCGGTGGGCAGGCGGTGATCGAGGGCGTGATGATGCGCTCGCCCAAGAGCTTCGTGGTCGCGGTGCGCCGCCCCGACAAGCAGATCGTGGTGCGCGAGCAGGCGTGGGAGACGCTGCTCGGCGGGGTCAAACCGCTGCGCTGGCCGCTGCTGCGCGGGGGCATCGTGCTCATCGAGAGCCTGTGGAACGGGCTTTCGGCCCTCAACTTCTCGGCCGAGCAGTCGATGCCGGAGGAGGAGGGCGGCAGCGCCCCGGTCGACGCGCCGCGCCAGGCGACGGCCAAGGAGCGGGCCGCGCTCGCGATGACGCTGGTCGTCTCGCTCGTCCTGGGGTTGGGGCTCTTCGTCGGCGCGCCCCACCTGCTCACCTGGCTGTTCGGCAAGGGCATCGGGGTGCCGCTGGACACCGACGGCTTTGCCTTCCACGTCGTCGACGGCGTCATCAAGGCGCTCATCTTCGTGGCCTATCTCGCGCTGATTTCGCGCATGCCCGACATCCGACGGGTCTTCGAGTACCACGGCGCCGAGCACAAGGCGATTTGGACCTTTGAGAAAGGCGAGGGGCTCACTCCGCAGAACGCGGCTCGGCACACCACGCTCCATCCGCGCTGCGGCACCTCGTTCATCCTCATCGTGCTCCTGGTGAGCATCGTGTTGTTCGCGGCGGTCTTTCCCTTCATCCCCAAGGTCTCGGAGGCCGCGCTGCTCAACCAGCTCGCGATGATCGGCATCAAGCTGCCGCTGATGTTCCCGGTCGCCGGGATCGCCTACGAGCTGCAGCGCTGGTCGGCCCGCGAGCGCTGCCCGCGGGTCATCAAGTGGCTGGTCGCGCCGGGGTTGCTCCTGCAGCGGATCACCACCAGAGAGCCGTCGGAGGATCAGCTCGAGATCGCCGTGCTCTCGCTGCAGCGCGCGCTCGCGATCGAGGCTGGCCGGGCGGGGCAGGAGGGAGTTGTGCTCTATCGAGACTTCGACGCGGCGGTCGCTGCGGCTGCCGCGGTCCCCGTGGCCGCCACCGTCCCCGCGGCCGCGCCGGCGCCCGCCGAAGGCTCGAGCGTCGCGTAGGGCTTTGCGGCGCGGGCGCTGCTCTCCTGCTTGCCGAGCGAAGAAGTCGATGGCGGAGCTGGAGCTCCGCCGTCCATTAGGGCTCCGCCGTCCACTAGAGCTGCGCCGTCCAATGGAGCTCGGCCGTCCATCGTTCTGGAGTTGCGCTTCCTTGCTTGCGAGTGGCCCCGATGGCGGAGTTGGAGCTCCGCCGTCCATTAGGGCTCCGTCGTCCATTGGAGCTGCGCCGTCCAATGGAGTTCGGCCGTCCATCGTTCTGGAGTTGCGCTTCCTTGCTTGCGAGTGGCCCCGATGGCGGAGTTGGAGCTCCAACCTCCATTAGAGCTCCGCCCGTCCATTAGGGCTCGCCGTCCATTGGAGCTGCGCCGTCCATCGTTTTGGAGCTCCGCCGCAAGTCCGCCGCGCTCCCGCCTGCCTTGCCAAGCCCCTTTCGGCCCTTACGTTAGTCGGCGGATTCGAGGTCGCCGGCTGCCTGCCGCGGCGCACCTCGCGGACGCGCGGGCAGGCGGGGCGAGGACCGATGAGACCCGAGAAATTCACGCTCAAGGCACAAGAGGCGCTTCAGGACACTCAGGGGATCGCCCGTCGGCGCAACCACCAGACCATCGAGCCCGAACACCTCGCCCTCGCTCTTCTCGATCAGAAGGACGGCATCGCTGTCCCGCTGCTCCAGAAGGTCGGCGCGGACGTCAACCTGCTGCGCTCCCGCCTCGAGGATGAGCTCAAGAAGCTGCCCGGGGTCGAGGGCGGCGAGGCCTATCTCGGCCAGCGCCTGCTCAAGAGCTTCGACCGCGCCGAGGACGAGGCGAAGAAGCTCAAGGACGAGTACGTCTCGACCGAACACCTGCTGCTGGGGATGACGGGCGAGAAGGCCGGGGTCGGCGAGGCGCTCAAGTCGCTCGGGGTCACCCGCGACCGGCTGCTCGCCGCCCTCAAGGAGCTGCGCGGCGGCGCCCGGGTCACCAGCCCCGAGGCCGAGGGGCAGTACCGCGCGCTCGAGAAGTACGCCAAGGACCTGACCGAGCTCGCCCGCGCCGGCAAGCTCGACCCGGTCATCGGCCGCGACGAGGAGATCCGCCGCACCATCCAGGTGCTCTCGCGCCGCACCAAGAACAACCCGGTGCTCATCGGCGAGCCGGGCGTGGGCAAGACCGCCATCGTCGAAGGCCTCGCCCGGCGCATCGTCGAGGGCGACGTGCCCGAGGGGCTCAAGGACAAGCGCCTGGTCGCGCTCGACATCGGCTCGCTGGTCGCCGGCACCAAGTTCCGCGGCGAGTTCGAGGAGCGCTTCAAGTCGGTGCTGCGCGAGGTGGTCCAGTCCGAGGGGCGCATCATCCTCTTCATCGACGAGCTGCACACCATCGTCGGGGCCGGCGCCGCCGAGGGGGCCATCGACGCGGGCAACATGCTCAAGCCGGCGCTCGCCCGCGGCGAATTGCACGCCATCGGCGCGACCACCCTCGACGAGTACCGCAAGAAGATCGAGAAGGACCCGGCCTTCGAGCGGCGCTTCCAGCCGGTGCTCGTCCTCGAGCCGACGGTCCAGGACACCGTCAGCATCCTGCGCGGGCTCAAGGAGCGCTACGAGGTGCACCACAAGGTGCGCATCCAGGACTCGGCGCTGGTCGCCGCCGCGACGCTGTCGCACCGCTACATCAGCGACCGCTTCCTGCCCGACAAGGCCATCGACCTGGTCGACGAGGCGGCCAGCCGCCTGCGCATCGAGATCGACTCGATGCCCACCGAGCTCGACGAGGTGCGCCGCAAGATCCTGCAGCTCGAGGTCGAGCGCGAGGGCCTGAAGAAGGAGACCGACCCGGTCTCGCGCGAGCGGCTGCAGACCGTCGAGCGCGAGATCGGCGAGCTCAACACGCAGTTCGCCTCGCTCAAGGCGCACTGGGACTCGGAGAAAGAGGCGATCAAGGCGATTCACGCCACCAAGGAACAGCTCGAGCAGGCCAGGCACGACCAGCAGGCCGCCGAGCGCGAAGGCAGCCTGCAGCGGGCCGCGGAGCTGCGCTTCGGGCGCATCCCCGAGCTCGAGAAAGAGCTCGAGGCGCACAACGAGCGGCTCCTCGAGCTGCAGAAGCAGCAGCGCATGCTCAAGGAGGAGGTCGACGAGGAGGACATCGCCGAGGTGGTCTCCAAGTGGACCGGCATCCCGGTCACCCGCCTGATGGAGGCCGAGCTCGCCAAGCTGGTGCAGATGGAGGAGAGGCTCGCCGAGCGGGTCGTCGGCCAGCGGGAAGCCATCGTCGCGGTCTCCAACGCGGTGCGCCGCGCCCGCTCCGGGCTGCAGGACCCGAACCGGCCCATCGGCTCGTTCATGTTCCTCGGGCCCACCGGCGTCGGGAAGACCGAGACCGCCCGCGCGCTCGCCGAGTTCCTCTTCGACAACGAGCAGGCGATGGTGCGCCTCGACATGAGCGAGTACATGGAGAAGCACACCGTCGCCCGGCTCATCGGCGCGCCTCCCGGCTACGTCGGGTACGAGGAGGGCGGCCAGCTCACCGAGGCGGTGCGGCGCCGGCCCTACACCGTGGTGCTCTTCGACGAGATCGAGAAGGCGCACCGCGACGTCTTCAACGTCCTGCTGCAGATCCTCGACGAGGGCCGGCTGACCGACGGGCAGGGGCGCACGGTCGACTTCCGCAACACCGTGCTCATCATGACCTCGAACATCGGCAGCCCGATCATCCAAGAGGCGATGGCCCGGGGCGAGGGGCTCACCGCGACGGTCAAGCGCGAGGTGCTCGAGGCGCTGCGCGGCGAGTTCCGGCCCGAGTTCCTCAACCGCGTCGACGAGATCGTCATCTTCGAGGCGCTCTCCAAGGAGCACATCGCCCGCATCGTCGACATCCAGCTTCGCCGGCTGCGCCGCCTGCTGCAGGACCGGCGGATGGATCTCGAGCTGAGCGACGCGGCCCGCGACTTCCTCGCCGAGCACGGCTACGACCCGGTCTACGGCGCCCGGCCGCTCAAGCGCGCCATCCAGCGCTACATCCAGGACCCGCTCTCGATGAAGATCCTCTCGGGCGAGCTCGCGCCCGGCGACTCCATCGTTGCCGACGTCGACGGCGAGGCGCTCTCGTTCTCGCGCAAGGAGAGCGAACAGGCGGCGCAGCTTCACTGACCGCGGGCCGGGAGGGCAGAAGCCGCGAGACGGTTCCGAGGCTCGAGGCCAGAGCCCCGGAATCCGCCCGCGCTGCCGGCACGAAGGCTGGCGCTCCGGCGCATTCACTTCCTTTGCAAGCGCAGCCGCACGAGGCCGGCGCTGCGCCGCACCGGGAAGCAGGCCCAGCGGGAAAACTTGCTCGGCCCCTTGGCAGAGGTACAGTCGCCGCATGGCAAAGCGAGCCGAAAAGCAGCCGCCCGTGAAGATCGACTGGTCCGCCCTGGTGAACGCGGCCAAAGACGCGCGCAAGCGCGCATACGCTCCGTATTCGAAGTTTCCAGTTGGAGCCGCCATCCTCGGCGCCTCCGGGCGCATCTACATCGGGTGCAACGTCGAGAACTCGTCCTACGGACTGACCATCTGTGCCGAACGCAACGCGATGGGCCGCGCGATCGTCGAGGGCGAGAAGCAGATCCTCGCCATCGCTATCGCCGCGGGCGCCAAGCCGTGTCCTCCCTGCGGTGCCTGCAGGCAGGTGCTCGCGGAGTTCGGTGGTCCCGAGGTCCCGGTCGCTCTCGTCGCTGGACGCTCTCGCACCGTGCATCAGCTCGGCGACCTGCTGCCCTACACCTTCGACAAGACGTTCCTGTAGCACGCGGCCCGGCCGGTCCCGGAGGGCCGGCCTTCGTGCCGGCCGCCGGGAACCCGCGTATCGGCCGCGCGAAGGCCACACTCGCGCGCGCCCTCGTCCAGAACGGCACCCTCGTCACCATCGATCTGCACCGCCGGGTCCTGCGGGCCGACCTACGCATCGAGGACGGCCGCATCGCGGCGATCGCGGCCTCGCTCGAGTCCTGCCGGGCGAGAAGGTGGTCGACGCCACTGATCGCGCGGTCGTGCCCGGCTTCGTCGAGGCGCACCTCCACCTGTGCCAGACGTGCTGTGCAACCGGGCGGAAGGGTTGGAGCTTCTCGACTGGCTCGAGAAGCGGGTCTTGCCGCTCGAGGCCGCGCACGACGAGCGCTCGATGGCCGCCTCGGCCGATCTGGGCATCGCCGAGCTGCTCAAGGGAGGCACGACCGCCATCCTCGACATGGGCACGGTGCGGCTGACCGAGTTGCTCTTCGACCGGGCTGCGGCCGCGGGCATCCGCTACGTCGACGGCAAGGCGATGATGGACCTGCCGCACCGCGCGCCGGCGGGCTTGCGGGAGACGACGGCCTAGCGCCGAGGCTTCTTGCGCGACGGCGGTGGGATCACGAAGGCGTCTTCAGCGAGCTCGGGGGAGATGACTATCGAAGGGAGGTCTTCGGCGGGCTCGGGGCGCGCCGCGGCAGCGCTGAGCTCGAGGGCAAGCTCATCGATGATGATCGAAGGCGTCTCAGCCTGCTCGACTGGTTGGTTGGCCTTGGTCAGAGCGTCGGCCTTGACGGGAGGCTTGCTGCGAGGCCCTGGGGCATTGGGCCGGAGAGGCGCCGCGGAGGGGCCCTTCCCGGCGGCCGCAGCCAAAGCGGGCTCGGAGTCCGGCTCGAGTCGCGCCTTCCAATTGGAGATTTCCCGCCCGACCTGCTGGGGCCGCGGAGGGGCGTATTTCTTGAGGAAGCGCCGCAGGTGGCGCTCGAGCTCACCCGCGCTGGCGAGCCTGCGGCTCGGGTCGCGCTGGGTCGCCGAAGCGATGGCCGCGACCAGATCGGGCGGAACCCTGGGGTTGACGAGGTCGGCCCGAGGCAGTCCGCGGTCGCGGATGGCCTTGGCGATCTCGATGAGGTTCTTCATCTCCTCGAAGGGTCGCTTGCCGGTGCACAGCTCGAAGAGGGTTGCGCCCATCGAGTAGACGTCGCTGCGAGGGGTGGCCTCGGCGCCCAGGATGTACTCGGGCGAGACGTAGCGAACCTTGCCCCGCCTGTCGCCCGCCTTGGTCGTCAGGTCGGTGTTGGTGGTGCGCGCGATGCCGAAGTCGACGAGCTTGACGCACCCCGAGCAGTCGACCATCACGTTGTCGGGCGCGATGTCGCGGTGCACCAGGTGCAGCGGCTGCCCCGACTCGTCGGTCAGGTCGTGGGCGTAGGCCAGCCCCGCGCAGGCCTCGGCGATCATCGTGGCCGCGAGCACCGGCGACAGCGGGCCGCGGTTCGCCTCGATGCACTGGCGAAGGTGCAGGCCGTCGACGTACTCCATCGCCATGAAATGCTCGTCGCCCACCGCGCCGACCTCGTAGAGCTCGATGAGGTTGGGGTGGTGCAGCAGCTTGGCCAGCTCGGCCTCGTCCAAGAAGCGCCGCAGCGCCCTCTCGTCCTCGCGCAGATGGTCGTGCAGGCGCTTGATGACGAGCCGCTCGGGAAGGCCCTCTCGGCGCTCGGCAGGTCGCGCGAGCCAGACTTCCCCCATCGCACCGGAGCCCAGCTTGCGCAGCAGAAGGTACTGTCCAAAACCGCCCCCGCCGGCGGGCTCACTCACTTCGGCCTCCTGCCGAATCGGTCCGGCTCGTCGCCTCGCCTTCGTCTAAGCTCGCGAGAAGGCTACCAGAAAACAGCGCAGCGCCGAAGACGGGGCGCTGTTGGTCCCCTCAGCTTCGCTTTCTTCGTTTACCTGGGGAGTTGCGGACAATGCCCGCCGAGTGATACGACTGGCCTGGAAACTTCTCGTGTAGCTAAAAAACTAAGTGGGGAGGAACAGCCGATGAGAGGCAAACCCGCATCGGGTTTCGAGAAGGAGCAGCAGCTCAGTCCACCGGTCAGCAAGGCCCTCGCCAACCTCGCCGAGCAGATACGCGCCTGGCGTCGGCGGCACGAGATGACGCAGGCAGATCTCGCAATGAAGTCGGGCATCTCCGTCTCTTTCATCTCGATGATCGAGCGGGGTGAGCGCAGCCCGAGCTACGACACGCTGGTGCAGGTCGGAAACGCCCTCGACGTCCCGCTCTCCGAGCTTTTTCGCGCGGAGAACGAGGAGCCGAAGGACGACGGGTACTTTCGCAAGCTCGTCGATTTCGCGAGGGGAGCACGCCTGAGCCGCAAGCAGGTCGAGCAGCTCATCGCGGTGGGCAGGGCGATGTTCGATCTGCCCGCGGTCGCGGCCCCGGCTCAGCCCGCCGAGGAGATGATGACGCCGCCCGGAAGGCGCTGCTCAGTGCCGGGCTGCGGTCGTCCGCTGCTCGCACGCGGCCTTTGCCCGTCGCACTACCGGCGCAAGCTGCGGCAGAAGCGCTCGAAGTAGTCGTCGGTCGATGGCTTGGGTCCTGTTCGGGCCCCAGTCATCCGAGCGCGGTTCGCCCAAAGTCGGTGGGAGCGAGAGAGGGCAACCGCGCTGCCGGTCGTCCACGCTGCGCTTCCTTCGGGCGCCGGGCGCCCAGGGGGCTGCGGTACGCTGCCGCGCCAAGTCTGGCGGGGGCGATTGGAGGCCCAGCTCGAAGGCGGGGCGGCTCTTGAAGGTCAAGGCTTCTCGGAGTCGCCGAGCCCGAGTAGTTCGGTCTCGATGATCTCTTCGTGGTAGAGCTCGCCGCGAAACCCGACGACCCGTTCGACCTCGCGGCCCTCTCGGAAGTAGACGACGGTCGGCGTCCCCATCACTCCGAGCTTTTCCATCGTGCGGGGAGCGGCCGCGGCGTTCACCTCCGCCACCTTCACCCGGCCGCGATAGCGCTTGGCCATGCTGAGGACTACCGGCTCGAGCTTCTTGCAGGGCGCGCAGCCAGGCCCCCAGACGTCGAGCATCACCGGCTCCTGCGAGCGCACGACTTCGGAGTCGAAGTTCGAGTCGTCGACGTGCACCGGCCAGACCTCGGGCTCTTTGGGTCCGAAGAGCTTCGCGAGCAGACTCATGCGTTTTCCTCCGTCTCCCGTGGGAGCCGGCCGGCGCGGAAGCGGTTCAGCGCAGGCAGCGACGAGCGCGCCCGGCGCCTGCGCCGCTCGAGAGGTGTCGCGAAATCTCCCTGGCCTCGGCCCTTGCCCGGCTGTGTCCCTTGAACGAAGAGCCGATTGCCGTAGAACCACCGCGCGCGAGCAAGAGAGAGTCCCCTCCCCCGCGCTTGCGCGGGAAGAGGGGATTTAGGGGAGAGGCAGGCCCAACCGTCGAGGAGGCGACCTCTGATCGAGCCGATGCTCGAGTCAGCCTCAAGGAGCATCGGGGGCTGTCAGTTAGGAGCGTAGCCTCCCGAGGAACGAGGGAGGCGGAGTCGAGTCGGGCCCTTGACTTGCGGCCCGAGCCTGTCGAGGGGCTCGGGCTGACCGGTCTTCGCTCGAAGGATTCCAGAACTCCTGACCTACCCAGCGTTCGCGGCTGCGGCAGGGCGCAAGAAACGTGGTGGGCGGATTTCCGTCCGCTGCCGAGTCATTTCGCCCGGTGTTCGAGCAACCGTGCCGCCGACCAGGGCATCGGATGTTTCATCACCAAGGTGAGATGGCTCAGGAGTTCTGGATTCTGCGACACCTCTTCAGTCCCTCCAGACCTGGAGCTTCACGTCGTCGAAGAGTACCTCGCCCTCGTAATAGTTCGAGTGGGGGTCGCCGAACATGAACCAGTCCTGCCAGCTCGCGCCCGCGGGCCACCGCGGGTGGTCCGCGCCGAGGTTGGGGAAGAAGCCGTTGTCGACGCACTGCTCGGCGGGCGTGTCGGAGGGCCGGTTGTAGTGCCAGACGCAGCTCGCGGCCGCGTCGATGGAGGCGCGGTAGGTTTGCCGGCCGCCATGGCGAAAGCGTCCGGAGACCTCGAGGGTGAAGGTGGCGTCCCTGCGCTCTATCGCGACCTCGTACCATTCGCCGGGCAGGTAGGAATCGACCGCGCGGATCTTGCCGGAGGGCTGCCAGCTTCCGCCCGAGTAGGAGAGGAAGGGGTTGCCGCTCGTGAGCTGCGAGTCGCCGCGCCCGTCGAGCGCGAACATCATGACCGGGTTCTCGCCGCTCGCGACGAAGCGCGAGCCGTCGAAGATCTCCATCCACGCCGGGTAGTGGTTGTCCGAGTCGACGACAACCTTTCGGTGGTGGTGGATCCAGACGTTGTTGTGGGGCCGCGGCTGCGCGTCGAGGATCGCCAGCCAGTAGAAGCCGTTCTGGCTCGTCGCGTCGGCGGTCGACCACGGCTCGGCCGTCTCGCCTCCGTCGTAGCCGTTGAGCCCCTCGCGCCCGTCGCCGAAGTCGGGGAAGCCGACGCGCAGCGAGACCCGGTAGGTCTCGGGCAGCGGCTGGCTCGGGCGCACGACGGTCGCGTCGGTGTGCTGCGCCGAGGCGATCCGCAGCACGCTGTTGGCCGAGTCCGCCGGATCGGCAACCACTGCGGCGAAGCGCGAGAAGGGCGCCGAGCCCTCGCGCGTGTACGACTCGAGCGTCAACCACGACTGCTCGCCGAACGGATGCGAGATGCGCCAGGCGACCGGCGGCTCGACGCCGCGGTCCCGGAAGAAGACGCCGTGGTCGGAGAACGGCCCGTCGTCGGGGACGGTGTCTGGTACCCAGGCCGGCGAGCCCAGGTCTGCCGAATCGAAGCGCTCCTCGTAGACCGTCACCCAGCCCGGCGCCCCGGTGCCGGGGTCCTCGGCGGGCCCGCCCGCGTCCGGCTCGGTCACCGCTGGATCGCCGGGAGCCGCGGGGTCGCTCGGCGCTGCGTCAGGCTCCGGCCCGGCGTCGCCCGCGCCGGTGGGGATCGCCGGCACGCAGGCGTCGCCAACGCACGACTCGCCCGGGCCGCAGGCGACCTCGCCGCACAGGCCGGTCTGCGCCTTGACGCAGGCGCCCTCGCGCTCGACCTCGCCTGGCCGGCAGGCCACAGAAGGCTTGTTACAGGCTGCCCCGAGCGCAATCGCCGCTGCGAGAACGAGCCGGGTTCCGGTCCGCTTCATCCGCGTTCTCCTTCGGCGCCATCCGCGGGGATGGCACCTCGAAACGAAGGTGGCGATTAGGGACGCGGCGCTCCCGAATCGGAAGAGCCGGGAGAGGGCGCGTTCAAGCGGGCTCCGAGCGAGCCAGGGTCCATTCTCCCTCTGAAACGCGCACGACGGCGGCCGTGCGGCCGGGCGCCGTGGTCCTCGCCCGGTGTCGATGCGTCGTAGCGCTGCGGTGCGTGGCGGAGCCCCGGACGTGCGAGGGGCGCGAATCCTGGCCGGACCCGCGCCCCTCGAGACAGCGGACGATCAGTAGCGACTCAGACGGTCGCGAGCGCGTCGTCGAGCGCCTTGATCAGGTCCTCGGCCTCCTCGATGCCCACCGAGGCGCGCACCAGACCGTCGGTGATGCCGCCCTGCTCGCGCTTCTCCTTGGGCACGCAGGCATGGGTCATCGACGCCGGGTGCTGGATCAGCGAGTCGACCGCGCCGAGCGAGACCGCGAGCGTCCAGATCTTGATCGAGTCCATCAACTTGCGGCCGGCCTCGAGGCCGCCCTTGAGCTCGAAGGAGATCATCCCGCCGAAGTCCTTCATCTGCTTCTTGGCGAGCGCGTGTTGTGGGTGGCTCTCGAGCCCCGGGTAGAGCACCCGCGCGATCTTCGGGTGCTGCTCGAGGTAGCGGGCGACCTGCATCGCGTTGCGGCAGTGGCGCTCCATACGCAGCGGCAGGGTCTTGATGCCCAGGTTGACGAGCCAGGCGTCGAACGGGCCGGGGTTGGCGCCCACGTCCTTGATCACCTTGTAGAGCTCGTTCTTCACCTGCTCGTCGGCGGTGGTGACGATGCCGCCGACGACCGTGCCGTGGCCGCAGATGTACTTGGTGGTGCTGTGGAGCACGACGTCGGCGCCCAGCTCGAGCGGCCGCTGCAGCAGCGGAGTGGCGAAGGTGTTGTCGATGACCAGCTTGGCCGCCGGGACGAGGGCCTTGACGAGCTTTGCCACCTCGGCGATGTCCGCCAGCTTCATCGTCGGGTTGGTCGGGGTCTCGAAGAGCACCGCCTTGATCGCGGGGTTGGCCTTCAGGGCCGCCTCGACCTTCTCGAGGTTCGAGAAGTCGACCTCGACGGTCTTGATGCCCATGCGGTTGAGCACGTTCGAGCAGAGGTGCTCGGTCGCCCCGTAGACGACGTCGCCGAGCAGGACGGTGTCGCCCGCCGAGCAGAGGGACATCAGGGTCGAGGAGACCGCGGCCATGCCCGAGGAGAAGGCGAGCGAGGCGACGCGCTTCTCGGGGTTGGCGAGTTTGATCGCCGCGCCCTCGAGCGCGTTGAGCTTGGCCTCGAGCACCTTGACGGTCGGGTTGCCCAGCCGCGTGTAGACGTACCCGGGCTTGGCGCCCGCGAAGATGTCGGCGCCTTCCTGGGCGTTGGCGAAGACGAAGGTGGAGGTCTGGTAGATCGCGTTGGTGTGGGCGCGGGTCTCGGGCTGGCCGACGTGCTCGCCGGCGTGAAGGGCGCGCGTCGCGAAGCCGCGGTCCAAGTAGAATTTCTCGATGTAATCCGGCAGCTTGGAGTCTTCCATCACGTGCTCCTGAGTTCGTTGAGCGAGGCGGCATCGCGCCGCGGCGCCGCACGGCCCTACCACGGGCGGACGAGGGCTGACAAGCAGCAGAGCCAAGCAGCCGACATTCGCCCGGTTGCGGCCCGAGCTTCGGTGGGAAGGGTTGGAGGAATGGGGCTACGGGCGCATCCGTTGCCTGAGGTCAGGGGTCGCCTGGCTGCCGCCTGCCTGCCCGCGAATCGGGCGGCGGGATGGCCGCCGCGTTGACCGCCCGAGACGTCGTTGGTAAGAGGCCGGCCTTTCGCGAGGTGCCAAGAACGTGGGTCCCGAATTCCTGCTCAGCCGGCTGATGTTGCTCGTCCCGCTGCTGCTGTCGCTGACGGTGCACGAGTTCGCCCACGCCTGGAGCGCCTGGCACTTGGGCGACGACACCGCCGCGCGGCAGGGCAGGCTGACGCTCAACCCCCTCTCGCACATCGACCCCTTCGGCACGCTCTTGCTGCCGCTGCTCGGCGTGCCCTTCGGCTGGGCGAAGCCGGTGCCCATCGACCCGGCCCAGTTCACGCGCAAGCTGAGCATGCGCACCGGGATGATGGTCACCGCGGCGGCCGGGCCCATCTCGAACATCCTCCTCGCGGTGCTCTCGACCCTGGCCTATGGGCTGCTGTTTCGCTTCGCGCCGGAGACCGTCAGCGGAAGGTCGGCCACCGCCGCGCTGCTGGGGATGATGATCCAGATCAACGTGGTGCTCGCGCTCTTCAACATGCTGCCGGTCTACCCGCTCGACGGCAGCCGCGTCGTCGACGGGTTGCTGCCGGCTCGGATGCGGCCGGCCTGGGAGAACATCAACCGCTTTGCGCCCTTCTTGCTGCTCGGGGTCATCGTCTTCGGCGGCTCGATCATCAGCGGGCCGCGGATGTTCGTCGACGGCTTGCTGCGAAAGCTCTTGCTCGCGGTCGCGCTGTAACGTCCTTGGCGGCCGGATCAGTGCTCGAGCTGGGGTGCGCGCCATTCGCCTGTAGGCAGGACGGATTCGGTGAGATCGGCAAAGCCAAGCCCTCGCGGAGACCGCTGACGCCCCGAGCACGGCATTGCCGCCTGCCGAGCCCGGCCCCCGACCGTTTGACTGCGGCGCGACCCCTGGTCGCTGCGGTTCGGCGCTAACAAGCGGACAGCACGCCGCCTTTGCCCCCTTGATTGGCTGGCCGCCTGTGGAGCGTCTGGCGTACCCCTCAGCCCCGATCGCGAACGCGCAGCTCGGTTCGAGCCGGCGCAGAGGGAGGCACCATGGGCAGCAACTCGAGAAAGCAGGAACGCGTGTTGATCGTCGAGCCGTCGGCCGTCGAGTCGCACGTCTTCTCGGCGTTTGGCGGCTTGCCGCTCCTCGGCCCGCTCGTGCTCGGCACGTTGCTGCGGCGGGCGGGCTTCGAGGTGAAGGTCGTCTCCGAGAACCTGCTGCGCCGCCGGCTCACGGCGATAGACCTCGAGGCCGACTTCCTGCTGCTCTCCTGTCTGACGCCGACCGTCGAGCGCGGCTACGAGCTCGCCGACCTCTTCAGGACCACCCATCCCCGGGGCAAGGTGCTGATGGGCGGCCCGCACGTCTCCTTCATGCAGGAGGAGGCGCTGCGTCACGCCGATTGGATTGTCACTGGCGAGGCGGAGGCGGTGATCGTCGACCTGCTGCGCAACGGCGGCGAGGGAAGGCTGGTCGAAGGCAAGCCTGTCGAGGAGCTCGACTCGCTGCCGGAGATCGACTGGAGCCTGCTCGTCAACGCCGAGCGCATGACCGCGCACCCGTTCATGTTCTCGAGAGGCTGCCCCTTCGGCTGCAACTTCTGCTCGGTGACCTCGATGTTCGGGCGGCGCTACCGGACGATGAGCGTCGAGCGCGTCCTCTCCGAGCTGCGCTGGCCGCTGACCAAGACCGCGTTCTTCTACGACGACAACTTCGCGGCGAACAAAGCGCGCACGCACGCCATCCTCGACGGCATCCTCGCCGGCAAGAACCGCTTCGAGTTCTCGGCGCAGGTGCGGGCCGACATCACCGACGACGAGGCGCTGCTCAGGAAGATGGCCCGCGCTGGTTGCGTGCGCGTTTTCGTCGGTTTCGAGTCGGTCGACGACCGCGCGCTCGAGGAGATGAAGAAGGGGCAGACCAGCAAGGACGTCCGGCGCGCCATCCGGCTGTTCCACAAGCACGGCATCGGGGTCCACGGCATGTTCATGTTCGGGGCCGACGCCGACGAGCCCTCGACCGTGAACGCCACCTCCGAGTTCGTACGCGAGGCGCGCGTCGATTCGGTGCAGTTCATGATCTTCACCCCGTTCCCCGGTACCGAGGTCTTTCGCAGGCTCGAGGCCGAGGACCGGCTGCTGCATCGAAAGTGGCGCTACTACGACGCGATGCATGTCGTCGCCAAACCGCGAGGGTTTTCGCCCTTCGACCTGCAGCGCATCACCCTCGACACCTATGCGCGCTACTACAGCGTCGCGAACGCCTTCACCGACGCCCGCGAGACGCTCCGGTCGGCCTTCTCGCGCTGGACTCCCGAGGACCGCGAGCGGCTGGGCGCCCCGTCGATGCACAACGCCTTCCTCAAGCTCGTCGGCGGGCGGATCATCCGAAGCTGGAACGGCAAGAACCGCGGGTACATGGACTATCTGAAGAACGTAGACGAGGCGCCGGCGTCTCAACGACCAGACCTCTCATCCTGATCCAGCGGAAGGCACCAGGGCCGGCGGTACAAGTCGAGGCGGCGAACGCAAGACTCCAACTCCGCCACGCTCATTTCGAGAGCAGGTTCATCGACGACGCGCAGAAGAGGGAGCTGCGCGCGAAGGCGAACCAGGCGATCTCCGCGCGGAGCGCCGCCGACTAGCCGCTCGCGACCTTCCATCGCTTCCCTTCATCGATCGGCCTGGGGCGCTTCGTCCCGGGCCGCTCTCTTTTCGGCCTGGCCGCGGCCCACCGACGACACGCCCGCGGCCCCTCAGCCACACCCCCGGCCTTCCGGACGAGAGCTTCCTCTCCCGTCTCCTCCCGGCCTGGCCGTTGCACAAAGCGACGGGCGCTCCGGCATTCCGCCGAAACCCGAGGAGACTCATGCCCACGCATCCATCCGCTCGCCCGGCCACGCTCCGCGCGCTCGTCGCCGACAACCTGCTTCCCCTCGTCGCGGTGGGCGTGCCCTCGGCCTCGCCTCGCGGCGCCTGCAGGCCGTCGAGCCGCAGGCGGCGCAACCCGCGATGGCGCCGGTGGTCGAGGTGGGGCCGTGAGCCCGGCAGCCGTCTGGGCCCGGCTCGTCGCGCTGAGTGCCGTTCTCGCGGCGCTGCCCGCGCGCGCTGGGGACGAGGTCACCATCGAGCGGGCGACGATTCCCTGGAAGGAGCTCGAGCGGCTCATCTCGCGCGGCGAGGGCCGACCCGCGGCCGAGCGCCGGGCGCCCAACGCCTGCTCGCTGACGATGGCGGTCGACGGCGAGGTGAGCGCCGACCGCGTGCGGCTCTCGCTGGTGATCGAAGCGACCGTCCTCGACGAGCGCCGGGTCGTGGTGCCGCTGCTGCCCGCGCGGATGGCGGTCGCCTCGGCGACGGTCAGCGGTCCGCCGGGGGGGCGCGGGCTGCTCGCGCGCGGGCCCGAGGGGGTCGCCTTCGTCGCCCAAGGGGCAGGTGCGTACCGCCTCGAGATCGAGGCCGAGGGCGGGCTCGAGCTCGGCAGGTGGGGCGCGCGCCTCGCGCTCGCGCCGGGCTCGCTCGCCGGTGGCCGGGCGAGCCTCGTCATCCCCGAGGGACAGCGACCGGGCGGGCGCACGCCATGGCGGCTCCAGGCGATGGCGGGCGGAAGAGCGGTGGCTCAGGCGGCGCTCGGAGCCGGCGGCTCGAGCTGATTCTCGCGGCCGGCGAGATCGCGCCTGCCGAGCCGGGCCTGACCATCGAGGGGCTGCGCGCGGTGACCGTGCTCTCGCTGGGCGGCGCCGGGGTGACGCGCCTGACGATGGACGCCTCGGCCGGCAAGGCGGGCCAGCTCGTCGTCGCGCTGCCACGGGGCGCGCGGATGTGGAAGGCCTTCTCGGGCTCGACCCCGCTCGCTCACCAGGTGGAGAGCGACGGCGCGGTGCGGCTCACGCTCAAAGGCCCGGCCCGCGTCGAGCTCGCCTACACGTTCGACACGCCGCCGCTGGGGATCCGTGGGCGCTACCGCGTCGAGCTGCCGCGGATGCCCGTGCCGATTCGCGACGCGCGCTGGGAGCTCTGGCTCCCTTCGGGGATCGCCTACAAGGAGACGCAGGCTGCCCTCTCGGTCTGCGCCTGCGAGCCGCACGAGGGCCCGGCGCGCACGCCGCTCTCTCCCCAGGGCCATTGCTTCGGCTTCGAGCGCGCGGTCCTCGGCCCGGGCGCCGCGTTCATCGAGGGCACCTACGAGCAGCCGCTGTGAGGCGTCGGAAAGATTTGCGCCTTCCCGGCTCCTCTGACACTCTCCCGCGCCGTGGCGTTCCAAGGCGACTTGCGGACCTTTCCGCTTCCAGACCTGTTGCAGTGGCTCGACGGCGCGCGCAAGCCCGGACGCTTGACGGTCTCCTTCGGCGGTGGCGAGCGCTCCCTCTACATCGGCGCGGGCGTCATCGAGCGCATCGGCGCCACCAACCTCTACGAGCGGCTCGCCCGCGTCGTCCGGCTCCTGCAGCCGATCGACGAGGACCGCGCGCGCGCCGTCGTCCAGGCCGCTCGCGCCAGCCAGCCCATCGAGAAGGCCTTCGAGGCCGAAGGGGTGCCCGAGGCGCTGCTGCGCGCGATCGCCCGCGAGGACGTCTTCCAGTCGCTCGCCGACCTCTTCGACGAGGCCGCGGGCACGTTCCACTTCTCCGAGGACCTCGAGCTCGAGGAGGAGGAGACCGTCGCGGTGGGCATCAGCATCCGCGAGATCCTCTACGAGGCGGCCCGGCTGCTCGACGAGGCCTCGGCCGCCTCGAGCACCATCGCCGGCGATTCGACCCTCCTGAAGGCCGAGAAGCCCGACGACGGCTCGCTCAAGGGCCTGGCCTCCGCGGCGCTCAAGGCGGTCGGCCAGGCGACGACCGTCGGTGCGGTCCGGCTGGCGCTCGGCCTGTCTCGCGGGGGCGCCGCGCGCATCCTCTATGAGCTGTGGCGCGCCGGCTTCCTCAAGGTCGAGGGCGCCCAGGAGGCGCCGAGGCCCGACCCGCTGACCGAGACCCTGCGCCAGGGCGAGCGGCTGCTGGCCGAGGGGCACTTCGAGGCGGCCGCGCTCGTCTTCAACTCGCTGCTCGCCGCCGACCCGAGCGACAAGCGCGTGCGCGAGTTCGCCCGCGCGGTCGAGCGCGAGCACGTCGAGGCGCTCTATCGCACGCTGTCGCCGGTCGCGGTGCCTCGCCTGCGGGCGCCACAAGCCTCGCTCGCCGCGCTGCGGCCCGACGAGCGAATCGTCGCCTCGCTCATCAACGACAAGTGGGACGTCTCGACGCTGGTGCTGGCCAGCCCGCTGCGCGAGCTGCAGACGCTCAGGGCCATCGAGCGGATGGTGGAGTTGAACTTGGTGGCTTTGTGAGTTGTGAGGGGTTGGTAGGGGCGCACAGCAGTGCGCCCGCCCCCGAAGGCCCGGCCGATCGGTGGGCCGGCCCGCCAGTGCGCCCGGCCCCGCGGCCCCCGGCGTCCCAGCAGCTCAGCTCCTCACGCGCGCGCCGACCAGCGCGAACATCAGCAGGCCGAAGGCGGCCTCCTCACGGCTGAGCGCCGGCTGTTTCTCCAGCCGCAACAGCCGCGAGTAGTCGGGGCCGGTCAGCCCGGCCATCAGGGCGAGCTCGACTTCGCTCATGCCCTCGATGCCCATGCTCGACGTCAGCGCGCGCAGCCCATTGAAGGCGCGCGTGAAGGCCTGCTTGTAGCTGCCGGTCCGATACGCTGCTTCGGCCAGCGACGCCTCGCCGGCCCATTTCTCGGGCACGAGCGCGGTCAGCAGGCTCGGATCGGGCGCGACGGCCGCTTTCGGCTCTGGCGCCGCCGCTGGCGCGGCGAGGGCGCTGCTGGCCATCTGCTCGAGCTGACTGGCGAGGCTCGGCTCTTCGCGCTTGAGCAGCGAGGGAACCGGCGCCGGCCGCGGGGTCGCCGACGGGAAGACCCCCTTTGCCTTGAGCGACCGGATGACGCCCTTGGTGACCGCCCGCAGTACGTCGAGGACGCCCTTGCCCTTCTCGGCGACGGTCTCGAAGTCGGGCAGCCCGCGCGGATTGAGCCGCGCCCGAAGCTGCTCGACCGGCAGCACGCCGGGCAGGTCGCGCTTGTTGTACTGGAACACGATGGGCATCTGCTCGGGCGCCAGGCCCATGTCCCGGAGGTTGTCGCAGAGGTTCTCGAAGGACTCGAGGTTGCTGTCCATCGCCGCCGGCTGCGAGTCGGCGACGAAGACCACCCCGTCAACGCCCTGGAGCACCAGCTTCCGGGTCGCGTTGTAGAAGACCTGGCCAGGCACCGTGTAGAGCGCGAGGCGCACCGCGCTGTTGCCCACCCGCTCGACCTTCACCGGCAGGAAGTCGAAGAACAGGGTGCGGTCGCCCTCGGTGGCCAACGAGACCATCTCGCCGCGGTGGGTCGGGCGGATCGTCTCGTAGATGCGCCTCAGCGAGGTGGTCTTCCCCGAGAGGCCGGGGCCGTAGAAGACGATCTTCGCGGTGATCTCGCGCGCGGACTGGTTGATGACGCTCATCGTTTGATCCCGGACGTTGGGTCGAAGGCGCTGCACCGTACCACGGAAGGAAGCCGGAGCGCTCATCGGGCCGCCGTGTGGCGGAAACGCGAACCGAGCGAGGGCAGGAGGGGAGGAGCGGACCAGACGTCCGGCCGCGGCTGTGCGCCCAACGGCCGGATTTTTGGGGGCCTTTCGGGCCTGTGGTATCCCGAAGGCCCATGGTCGATTCGCGCAAACCGCCGAAACGCGGCGACGTCGGGCCTCTCGCGCCTCGGCGCCGCGGCCGCTCCGGTGACGATTCCGAGCCCTCGGCGGGGCCGAAGCTGCGCCTGATTCGCGGCGAGGGGCAGGCGCGCGACGAGACGCTGCACACCCGCGACGACGTCGCGCGGCTGCTGGTCTCCTCCGCGGCCGACATGCTGCTGAGGCGGATTTCGACCGAGCGCGCGCACGAGATCGAGATGCGCGTCGAGCGGATCATGCGGTTGTTCGACAAGGTGGGCCGGGAACCGATCGCGAGGCCCTTGCTGAGGCGCGAGCTCGACGAGCTCGAGCGCATCTGGCGAGAGGGCAAGGGTAGATAAGCCCTCCCGCGGCAGCTCCCTCGACGGGGCGAGCCGACGTTGGGGCGGGCACCCTTCGCCCGTGCTATCCGTCCGCTCGGCGGCGAGCGTCTTCCAGGAGGCGAAGAGGCGAGCCCGACCAGGCAACCAGGCGGCTGCTCGAGGCTTGGCCGGTACAGGCTCTGACTTGCCTATTCGGAGGGGAGCGCCAGAGCGCGACTTCCAGCGCGAAGTGGGCTGTGCGAACGCGAGGTGGATGGGCCTGTCCTCGCCAGGCTTCCTGTGGTGGACCCGTCGCGACGATTGCCGCACCCGGACGCCGCGTTCTACAATCACCGCCTGTTTTCGAGGGCCGCAGACAAGCGGTCTCTCAGGAGGAGTGCGATGGCTCGCCGTATTTCGAGGTTGCTTTTCCCGTCCCTCGGCCTGGTCGCCCTCGGTGGCATCGCGCTCGCCGCCTGTCAGAGTTACGAGTTCGAGGAGGTGACTCCGAAGGCGTTCGGGGCGGTCACCGAGGACATCGTCATCACCGGCAAGATGCTGCCGCCCTACATCATGCTGGTGGTCGATAAGTCGGGCTCGATGAATCAGCCGGCCTACTCCGGCTCGACGACCTCGAAGTGGGACGACCTGTTGGGCGCCTTCTCCGACCAGCAGACCGGCTTCTTGCCGAAGAGCAAGGAGATCGCTCGGTTCGGCCTCGCGCTTTTTCCGGCGTCGACCGGGGAAGGGTGCCATCCGGGTCCCGTCTCGGTGTCGCTCAATGCCGAGGCGGACAACGTCGATACGATCATCGGGCAACTCGGGGCGGTGACGCCTGAGGGCGGCACGCCGACCGCCCTCACCATCGAAAAGGCTGCCGCCGATCCGGCGCTCGTCAATGAGGAACCCGGGCGCTTGCGGTTCGTGATGCTGCTGACCGATGGCCTGCCCAACTGCAATCCGTCCCCGGAAAACCAAGCGCGATGCGACGCCTGCAACGCCAATCTGGCGGTCTGCAACGACATAAGCCAGAACGGCTGCCTGCCGACGTTCGGCGGATTCGAAGGCGAGTGCGACGAGTATCCGCAAAAGGGCGATGCTTGCCTGGACGAAAACGGTAATGCCGAGGCCATTGCGAAGCTCAAAAAGAACGGGGTCGAGACCTTTGTCATCGGCTTCGGCGACGACTTTGGCGGCGACGGACACCGGGTGCTCAACCGCGCGGCTGAAGCTGGCGGGCGCGCGCGCGAGGGCGAGACGAAGTACTTCAAGGCCGGCAACAAGGAGGAGCTGATCCTCGCGCTCAAGGAGATCATGGACGGCACGCAGAAGTGCAGTTTCTCGGTAGACCCCGCGCCGACGAGCCGGAACGTCTTCCAGGTCGTGCTCTACGACGGTGAGAGCGACACCGAAGAGACTCTGGTGCGCGAGAGCGAGTGGAAGTTCTTGACCGAGCAGCTTACGAGCGTCGAGATCCTCGGCGCTCGCTGCGAGCTGATCAGGAACGCCCCGCCCGACCGTTACAACATCCGCTTCAAGTACGCGGCGAGTCTCTAGAGTCCTCCGCGGAAGCGACGGACTGGCCCTGTGAGCCCCTAGGCTCACGGGGCCTTTCTTTTGGCTGGGCGCGGTCCTGGCCGACTCGCCGGCCGTGGGGGCCTCGGGACGGGTAGGGAAACCAGTTGTGGCGTATCGCGCGGGGCAGCGGATGTCCGCCGAGGTGGCAGGGCCCTACTTGGGCTTCTGACCGGGAGCGCCTCCTCGGCGCCCGGCCAGTGAGGAGTTGGACGACGCCGCGGCGAGCCCGCCGGGAGCCGGATCCGGGCGTTTCTTTTCGCCCGAGAGGCTCAGGAAGGCCCCTGGCTGGCCCCAAGAGCGATCTTGACCCTTCAGGCTTGCTTCAATAGGGCTGGCGGTCGGACAGCGCCTCCTGGGCCATCCTGGCGCTCCACAGACCCCTTTCCGGGGCTTCGATCGGGCGCTCGAACATGCCGTGATTGCTGGTCTTTTCGCCCTGGTCGGAAGGCATCGCCGACAACGGATTCCCCGGCGCATCTCGAGGGGGGCCGCCGGAGGTCTTCGTCAAAATCAAGCCTGGGAGGCGAGTGCGCGAGTCTCTCTACTCCGAGGCTCCCGCTGGTCGCCTCTACGCTCGGGATGACCGTAGCGCCAGGAAAGTCTGGTGCAGGAGGAAAGGAGGCAACCGATGTAG
>ENA-UOOR01001691-UOOR01001691.1-fermentation-metagenome-genome-assembly--contig:-NODE-1691-length-25062-cov-3.418283_pt1 | contig 25062 bp, 29 predicted proteins | sample MGYA00245780_ERZ724029 | MGnify/ENA primary metagenome ERZ724029 (study PRJEB28704, sample SAMN03018315) | fermentation metagenome | biome: anthropogenic terrestrial biome; feature: soil; material... | reverse complement strand
TACGAGCATTTACAAGCAGCCGGGGGCCATTAGTGTTAGCCGTCATATAGTCGCAACCATACGCCTTTTGATATGCCTTTGTCGCATTCCAGTACTTCACATAATACAAACAAAAAAGACGTTGTTTCTCGGTCAAATCCTTGTTTTCGATAACAACATCTTTAATAATTCTCTCGGTCTTGATTTCAGGTTTTTTCTTCGGCAACGTTGCGCTTTTTTTCTTAGGTTGCTTTTTGCGTTGCGTTGCAGGTTTCTTTTTTGGGGCTGTTTTATTGGATTCGCCTTGGGCCTTCTTCTCCCACTTCTCCCGGCACTTCCGGCTTCGGACGGTACCCTCTGCAATGTTATATCGCTCGGCAAGCTCCTTAAGGGTTGCCGGAGTAGTTTCAAATTCGTTGCGGATATTATCCCAGTTTAACTCAACCATATCACCTCACCTGCCAATTTTACTACTATCTCCCGTATTGCTCTTCCATATAAAACCCACGAAACATTCATTTCTAGAAGACTAAACAACATACGGCCAGCCGGGAGCCGATCCCGGCGCCAAAATACATTTTAAGGTGGGCTGGAAGGAAAAAACTTCCAGCCCTTGTGTATGGAAAAGGAGGTGGTTAAATTGAAGGGTTGTTGTCTCCCTTCAATATTTTATTTCATTAGTGATTTGACACCCAGGCCGCATAAAAACAAGTGCCACCCTGTGCGGTCTGGTTGTCTATGTACTGCATAGAACACCGCCATAATTCCGTTAGCAACAACAAGATTAACGATAACGAACTTAATCATTCTTCGCATCACCCGTTCTATGTTCTACCGTGGACAAATAAACTCTTTGTTCTTGTCGTTGTTTGTAATTCATTTTAGATTCCGCAATTCTTCTATCTTCGTCTCCTTGTCCACTAATTTAAGATACAAGGACTCGAAGGCGTCTGAAATGATTCGCATGTCTCGTTCAGTTAATTTTTCAAGTGCATCGAAATATATGTATGGGTTCGGGTTACGACTCGCACTTGTCACATATCGTTCAATTTTTTGTGCTAATTCTTTTTTTGGTGTCATGATATGTGTGGGTCTCTTTTTTCGTTTTTCGCCATCCATTACCTAGCACAACCTTTTCTTATTTATTTCAAATATGTCTATGTCTTTATTCTGTTGCTAATCTAGCCCGCATTGTTTTAGAATAATCACCCAGTCTTCTATTTCATGTGGCGCGATTGTTACCTGTCCTGTTGTGGTTATGTCGATGTGCTTTAATTCGTGCCACATAAGAATTTTTAACTGGTTTGGTGTAAAATCCATTATGTTTGGTTGGTAGAATGTTATTACCACGTCGTATGGAAGGAGGGCGGTCATCGTCCCTGTAACCTTTTTAGTTTCGGCGAGAATACGTCTCCTTTTATCCTTCTTTTCTTCGTAGCTAAGAACATATGCAATTTTGACTTCAAAATCGAGTATATGGCGCAGGTCCGGCATCTTGTACAACACCGATTCACCCAATTGCTCGATTTCACCTGAAACAAAATAATCCGGAATATCTAAGAGTTTTCTAATGCGCTGCACAATCTTTTCGCGTTCTTTTTGTCGTTCAAGTTCGTAGATACGGTATAACTCGACAACCGCGGCGCATTGTCCGTCTTTGCAGGAGTACTGGCATCTTTCACAAAGCAAACAGGCCAATGAAAAAACCTCCTTCAGTTTAGAATTTAAACTTAGGAGGCTTGCCTACTTAAAAATATGTGCAGGTATCAATTATAATTTTAGCACAAGTCTCCTAAATTGTCAAGCTGATTATTTCCGGTATACTCCATCGAGAAAGAAATTATAATCCCTTTCAAACTTCTTCTTCTGTTTTCGTATTCTCCCTGAACGCGAACCGCCTTTCCGTACAATGGCGCCGTCAAGCGGAAGTGCTTCTTTTGGTCCCCTTCCTGTTCTCAAATTTTTCCATTTCTCCCAAGTTGGTATCACTCCTTGTACAACGAGAGCACTACAGGTACTACATGTCCACATAGGAGGGCGCTCTGAAACAAGTTCATACATGCCAGAACATTCTTTTTTTGAACACGGTGTCCCTGACAGCCCGTCTCTAACATAATACATAAAAACCCTCCTTCAAACGCTAAAATCCTGCGAATTCCTGCAATTGGTTATATGCCCGCTCATCCATTACCACAACACCATTCCTATTTCATTCTGACTTAACACATACGCGGAAAAGATAAAAAATCAAATAACTCGATATACTGCGGATCACGTGTATAGTCATAGACCCACACCGGGAACTTGAAAAGAAAAAAGAAAATTTTATACCTGGAGTAAAGGCGCTCGGCATTGGCAAGCACACCACTCATCTGCTGCTCCTGGTCTGTAATTAAAAAGTTATGCACAACATCGAACGGCGGGCGACAGTAAATGATAACCACGTCCAGCTTCATAAGTTCTTGCCGCATAAGACTAAACTGTTTTATGTCTATTTTAGACTGTTTTCGGCAAACAGGACCATATATCACCTCAGACACCATATGAAGCCTATCTGCAACAATATATTCGCCATTTTTAACTCGTTCAAATAACTCCATTGTCGCCAATACCATTTCTTCTCCAGATTTTTCCGTCGGCCCACTAGACGGAACTGGTTTGTAATATGTATACCCAGGAAACCGCTCTATAATTGCTTTTGCCGCGGTCGTTTTCCCAGTTCCATCAAATCCCTCTAAAACGATTAACATTAGCTATCAGTCTTCCCTTTTCCAAAGTTCAATTCTGTCTTCATCACCATTAACCGTGCCAATTAATTCAACTGACGGCCTGATTAGATTAATCACCATACCCACTACAACACACCACCCTTATTTCTTGTTTAAAAACTCTTCTAACCGTGCCTCATATCGGATTTTTAACAAGGAGGAGGCCTCTTGTATTCTTTGTACCTGTTTAATCCGCATTTGAAGATAGTCTTTTAGATATACTCCTTTTGGTGCCTTCTTCTGGATCTCTTTAATTCTTTCAGTTAGAACGGCAACTAGATCGGTACAGGTTAATTCCATTTGTTCTCTGTTTTCGTACCCAGAAAACAACGGATTCTGCTCTATAGACATATTACTCCACTCTCCTTGTGAATTTTTATTTTCTGATTAGTGCCGCATTCACGGCAATAAAAGGTTTCAATTATGTAGTCACCCGCATCAATTGGATTTTCATCATGTTCAAAAATCACTTCACACAAAGCCTTCCATTTTTTGCATGAACTACAGAAAACAAGCGGCTCAAATAATAATTCATCTGTGGTCGTGCATTCCTGTCCACGCACATAACCGGCACCAGAAGTATAGATTCGAAAAAGAAAAACAACCAGAAAAAATATTAAACCACTACTACCGATAAGATCAAGCCAACAAATCCTGCCAATAAATTCAGCCTCCATGAAACAAACCGCCTCCTCCCACCCAACAAATTTTACTCCAATAATTTAGCAGCCCGGTCATGCCCAGAATATAATTTTTCTAGCGTCTTCCAACCCATACAAACAATCGTTTCGGGCAATGCCTTTGTTCGTATTACCACCATCCATTCAGTGCCAGCGGCCTGATTATCTTTTGCCTGCTTAATCGCTGGAATAAGGCTGATATTTTGGCCACTCTTGCACTCAATGGAAAATGGAAACCGTTTCAGTGCTTCGCCCCTGAGAACAACATCTGTTCCGCGTTGTCCCATCTCGCGTGAATGAATAAGGCAATTGTCATCCTGTTGGTCGTATGGAAGGTTTAAAATACTGGCAATCCTTCCACACACCCATTTCTGAAGTTCACGCCCTTTTCCTTTTGCGGAAGAAACCTTAATTTTGTTCTGCTCTCTATCAAACTTTCTTAAAATAGAACGCCACGGGCCTGTTATGCCTATGCCGGACGTAGAATCCCTTATGAAGTCTCTGAGCCAATTAATTTCGTTATCCGACAAACAAATCCATCTATTCGCCATTTTTCTCCTCCTTCTTAAAAAATTCTACAGCAATAATTTCAAGTGTAAATGCCATAAAGTAACAAATTTGGTTGTATCCCACGCCCCTCTGCATTACTTTCTTAGCGGCTTCTGCCGGCGTGTCGCCGTTTGTTCTTGCCGACATATACTCCTGCCAGAGCTTAAATAATACCTTATCATCTACTCCAAATTCTTTCCTTGTGAATACTTCGGTTGCCTGTTCGTTAGAATACTGCATTCTATCTCTTCCCATTTTAATAAAACCCTCTCTCGTAAGACGTTCTGTAATTTTTCTTTTTCAACAAATGCAATCAATTCATCTCTTTTCATTGGCATACCAAAAAACTTTCTCCGCGCTTCGCCTAATTCGCCGTCATGCTCATCCAGATAGGCAAGAATTCGCTTCTTACTAACGGTTCCCTGTTCTGCCTTATATTCATCCATTTTATTTTGTTGCTCAATAAACTCGGTGAGATTAGCAAGGGTTTCATCAACGCCCTGCCACACCGCCGAAGCATTTGACTTTACCATTCCGGTTTCTGTTCTAAAATCAAACAAAAAATCGATGCTGGTACCTATATTATCTAGCCCATAGTCAAACAACAAGGTAAAAATACATTCGCGAAACGGGCGCGGTGTCTTGCTTTTTGTTGTTTTCGCCTTTACAACCACACCAACGGTTCTATCTTTTCGCGTAATCTTTTTCATATAGGCAAGCCACAAAACAGTATGGGCATAAAAATCCAGCGCCTTCCCGCCCGACCGCACATATTTTTCAAACCCAAATGGCTCAATGTTTTCTCTGACCTGAGAAATAATGACAAGCAGGCACTTTTTCTTTTCCGTTTCTTCTGTGATTCCCTTAAAAAATTCTTGCGATAAAAATTTTGCCGCACCCATCTGGTATGACCCTTGCTTAAATTCCTTGCCTTCTTGAAATGCCTTTAGCCGCGCTTCGCCGCGTTTCTCGTTTTCTTCAGACGTAAGTCCGTCAAGCGAATCTACAACATAAATTCCCACTTCATCTTCGCCCAACGACTGAAGGAAAAGTCTATAATTACAAAACATTTCTTCAACCGTTCTACTTTTAACTCGTTTTTCAGGATCCTGCGGCATAATTTCTATGCCATACATTCTTTTGGTATCGAACGTAAACCCGCTTTCAGCGTCGTCATAATTCCATTTTAATTCGTCTCCATACTTTTGGAAGGCGGCTGCAATAAGTTCGCAGGCTAAAAACGTCTTCCCACTTGATTTGTCACCAACAAGATTTACAACCTTTCCAGAAGGGAAACCACACCCCATCCCGCCACCAACAACCAGATCAAGTAAATCACAACCTGTGGGGAAATAAATTTCTTGGAATTTTTGTTCTGTTTCCTTAGTCATAATGACCCTCCTTATTTGCTCAAACATTTAAACCCCTCTCATATATAATTATAGAAACAAGCCACCTGTTTTTAGGTGGCTTGTACAATTTTTTTAATTACTATCAGCTGGCAGCGCAACATTCTTCCCAACATGGACAATCGGCACAGTCCTTATGCTCATCGTTGTCTTCGCCGAAAGTATGCCCGTTTGGACACTCGCCATTTTCTGCCTTGTCCTTGCTTTTGCCCCTATCTTTTGCAGGTGACGCGCTCCCTTTTTTACCAGATTTTTTTGGTTTTTCCTCTGGCTCTTCTACTTCTTCGTCATCCTCCTCCTCTTTATCATCATCAAAAGGAGGATCTTCGTCTTCGTCTTCATTTTCATCGGGAAGGTCGTCTAAATTTGTTTCTTTCGGCGTATTGTCTTCTTCCTCTTCCCCTTCCCCGTCACCATATAATACCTTCTTAATTTGATCATAGGATAGAACGGTCATTATTGCATCAAACGAAACTGCGCTCTCTATGTCCTCTTCGGCAACCGCCTGTCCTTTACCGCGTTCCTTAAACCTGAACGACTTGAATTCCATAAACTCGAACCCCTCGAATTTTGCCTTAGACCCGCGGAATTCGATAACACACCCATTGTCAATGCCGGCGAAATCTACCATATTCTGGTCATCTGACTGCTCCCGTGCTTCTTCAATTAATTCTTTTTCAAAATTGAAATGGGAGGTTTCAAACACCATAATTTCGCCATCAGATTCGTTGACGTTAACTACATTGTAGAAAACTCTCCGGCGCGGCTTTAGAGCATTCAGTTCGTCCTTATTCCCTGCCGCTTTAGCTTCATCCATTGCTTCACAAATCGGACAAGCCCTATTATAGTTTCTTCTTAGACACACAACGTCCGCCTGGCTCGGTCCAATGCTTCTGTGAATCCAGACATCCATAACATAATCAATGTTACCGACTTTCATACTTCCTTGCCGAACAAGCGGGTGCTTCTTAGACTTAATTTCGTACGGAATAATATTGATCATGTTCCGTCCTTCTTTTGGCTTAAAGAACCTAACTTCATTATCGGCTTTTACCCATTGAAAGATTGAGTTGTTTGACCCTGAATCCTTTGTCGCATAGCTCTGCTGGTACCTTGCCGATAAACTGCCTTTTTTTGCCATTAAGCTTCCTCCTACTTTTTATTCAGATTGCCGCGAACTTCGTTAGAAAACGTGTCCTTTGCGGTAACTTCGGGTCTGGCATAGTAAGAACCGATCCACAGCCTTGTAAGGTTTTCAATTTGGTCTTTTCGATGCTCCATTGCCCGAACAGCGGCAGACACAAGATTAGCCTGTTCTTTTACTTCAACCAACTCTTTTTTTGCCTTAATAACATCTGGGTTGGTTTCAATTATTGCCACCACTTTTGCTTCAGTCAATTTCCCATACTTTTCGCCGCCATTATTTCGAATTTCAAGTTCAACCTCTGCCTTAATTAAATCTAGTCTATTGTCTGCCTTGTCTTTGGCCGCTTTTATTTCCGCTTCTTTTTCCGCCCAATAGTGAAAAACAGCAGGTTGTTCTTCACTACATTTTTCCAGACGAAACCGGTTCAACGTAACGTCCTTCTGTATATCCCTTTCCTCCGTATATGGCATAAACAAAACCTCCTTTCATATATAATTATAGAAACTGGATACTGTTTTTTGACACGCAAATAAAATTTCTCACAAAGCAATAAGAAGGACGAAAGCCCTTCTTTTTATGACGTCACAACCGAGAAGCAGGCATACACAAGGCCCGCTTTTCCTGAATTGTAAAACGGCTCGGAAAAAAACTCAATGGCGAGTGCGGCTTTCACGTTTGACCCACCAAGCAATACGGATGACATATACCCTAAAATCGCATATCTTATTCGCTCTGGGTCATCGGTGTTTATCCGCTTTATAATGTCCGCAACCGTTCTCCACGTTGTCCCCTTCTTTAGCAATTCGCGGCACAACTCAATAACATCGGCATCATCTTCGTCTAGTATGCCTGTCCTTACGACCATTGTCTGTTCATCTTCTGAAGATAAAGAGGCAACTTTTTCAAGCAACACCAACGCTCTGCGAGGCGAGCCCTCACAATTTTCACAAATTAATTGCAGAACATCTTTTGAAATTTCGAACGATTCCGCCCTACAAACCTTTCTGAGCAGGATATACATTTGTTTTTCATCTAACGAATTAAACTTCACTTCGAGACAACGCGACTTTAATGGCGCAATTAATTTTTCTGGGTTGGTTGTACACAAGAAAAAGAACACATGGGCAGGCGTATCTTCTAGCGGTTTGAGCATGGCATTCTGCCAATCTTTTGTTGCCATATGCAATTCGTCTATAATATAGACGAGCGTACTCCCACCCGCCGGCATAAACCGCATCTGGTCAATTATCTGCCTAGCTGTTTCAATTCCCCGGTTATTCGCCGAGTTTATCTCCCTAATGGATAAATCATTGGCGCCAAGTTCTTTGGCCGCAATTCTCGCCGCTGTCGTTTTCCCACAGCCGGCAGGACCTACTAACAAATACACATGAGGGCGGTTTTCTTTTTGGAGCATATTTTTTAAGGCGTCTATTTGCTCCTTGTTCCCACGCATTTCTTCAAATGACGCAGGCCGGTGTTTCTGATACAATACCATTATTCTTCCCCCTTTTGTCTTGTTTCTTTCCAGTCTAGTAGGTGGCTTGCTTCATAATCACATAGATGAAGTAAAACAACAAACGGTTCTTTCTCTGCAACGTCGTAAGAATATTTTCCGTAAAATGGCGAAATATCCCAGGCACCCATATGCCAACGAATTGCCTGTTTTTCAATGTCGGTTAGCCTAATAAAGTCCTGGATATATGACAATGACTTTTCACCATGCCCTAAAGGACAAGCATCTTCAATCTTGTAGGCATGAGGTAAATCCGGCATTGTGTTCTGTGGATTATTACTTAACCAATCGATTAAAGCAGACCCGACTTCTTTTGGAATATCTTTCACCTGTTTTTTTTCATCAAAAACATAGGCAATAAATTTCTTTCGGTCTTCAGAATTTATTTCGTCCCCATACGCCACGAAATCCTTATTTAGTCTATACTTCATTGCGGCCGTTAATGGCACACTGGCGCCTTGGATATAATAATTAATTTTGCAGGCGTCATGCAATAAACTACAAAGAATAACCGACGCCGCCGGCACAATCCACTTGTCTCTGTAATAAGAATTCATTCGCTGAAAAAGCAGGCGGTAGACGTTTAAACTATGCAATGCCAGCCCGCCCGGCACCGCTAGATGGTGCCTGATGCTCGCCGGAGCAATAAAAAAATCGGACTGCTCTAGGTTTTCAATTAGATTGCCGATACCCTCCCGTTCAACCCCGTTTAACAGGGTTAAAATCTTCTTTTTTGTCTTTTCAATTTCCATAAGAAAATACCTCCTTCTATTTTATCCGTAATTATTTCACCGGACTCAATCGAGTAATTACCGCTTTAAAATTGCCCTGCTCCCACTCTGCGTCATAATTCATTCGGGCTTTAACCTGGGTGCTAAATTCTGCTCCAGGCATTATCTCGCGTAGGTGATTTAGAATTAGCTGTTTTAATTCCCGCCATTATATGCCTCCTCCTTCCTTACTCTTTCTAAAAGTTCAGATATCCAACTTCCTCCATCTCTGCCCATGTCCCGTCAACCTTTGAAACAGCCTTTTCAAGTGCAAGCGGAACGATAATCCAATCCCAGTATTCTCTAATGTTTTTAACTCCCCATTCCCACACAAGACGATCAACTTGCTCCTCTTCTGCTGGAGCCACAGAAGCGACACAAGAGTCATGTATCTGCCCAATTACGCGTGATTCAAATTTCCGTTCTTCCATCGCATCAACCACATGAAGCAGAGTCCATAACAGACAATGAAAGGCAGACCCCTGTATCGGGTAATTCGTTGCTTCTTTTCGACTCATTGGCCCATAATACCTAAACCCGGTAAGGCTGTCAATATACCCGTTTTTCTGGTACCTGGCATAGATGTCTTTCTTCCATTCTGCGTACACCGGAAACCGATTTTTCCAAAAATTATTCTCAATGTCACGCACATGAGAATAAAAACCGGTACATTTAATAACCTTCCCGCTCTTATCGTACACAACCTTACCAAGCCCATTTACGCCGTTATCCCGCAGGTGAGTTTGTGTTTCTTCGGAAATCGCCTCCCACACCGCCCGAGCTACCTGTTCCCAGTAACTCCCATAGAACTCGGGGAACACGAACCCATTCTTTGCCACCTGCCTCTCCGCCTTCGTTAATGTTTCTTTCGACTTTAAGAACAAGTCACATCCGGTGTCGCGGTGCATATCGGACGAAGGATCCGTCACATATTTAATCATGTTTGGATCTTTGTGGTAGCAGACAGAAACACAAACCTCAACCGCCTTATAGTCAAATTCAATAAGCCGTTGTCCCGGATACGGAATGATTAAATTCCGCACCATATACATCACGTCTTTCTGCCGTTTTGGGATATTCTGAAAGTTAGGTGAATCACAACTAGACCTAAATGTGGTGGCTAGATGTAGGTTGAAAAATGGATGCAACACGCCATCAACGGCTTCACGCATATAGTTAATAATATACGTCGTTCGCGCCTTTTCCCACCGACGCCATTCTAAAACGGATTTCACAATCGGAGAATCAATGTTCTCTAAGGCATGTTTGTCCGCCTTCGGCCGGCCCGTTTTCGTTTTTTCTTTCGGCATGTATCCTAGTCGGCTGAACAACAAATACGAAAGGTCCGCACTTGCAGAAGGACGAAAAGCGGTTGCTTTATCCCATTCTTCCATTTCAGGTGCTGTCCGGATTTCGTTTTCGAGAACGATAAGTTTTTCTTGTATTTCTTTTTCTGCCTGTCTGCCTGCATTTTCATTAAACTTGATTCCGTTATTTTCAATTTTTGCAAGCGTGTCGGACGCAGAAATAAAAAACTCCAGTCCTTTCTGCTGCTGCTTCGTTAATCCTTTTATCTGCTCCTTGTATAGCCACAACGTCAATAATGAATCAGCCGCATTATATAACAACAATTTCTCTTTTGGTGCCTTATCAATCGAGTTAAACCCATTTGCTCCGTATGCTTCTTCTTCGCCCTTTGTTGTTTTCAAGTAAGGGTCAATTTCATCATCGTATCCCATAATACCGAAATGGACGTACACCTGGAATTTTAATCCCGTTAGCTGGTTATTACGAAGTGAGTGAGCGGCAAGCATGGTGTCGTATTGGACAACAGGGTGGTAGCCGAGTATAACATTTGTCCACGTAACTTCATACTTTTTATTATGGGCGATTTTAAACGCTTTTTTTGACAACAACAATTTTTTCCACGCATCTCTAAATTCACTGTTTTCTGAGAACATGAAGGCATATGATTCGTCATTAAAGGCCAACGAAGCACAAACAATTCTATGGCCCTTTCTATGTGGTTTTCTACCCGTTGTTTCATAATCAAACGAAACATCGCTCTTAGATAACCGCGCCTGTTGCACAATCTTTATGGCTTCATCCGTATTGGTGATGACATGGCATTTATTAAGAAAACCATATCGCGGGAATGGTTTGCCTACCAAATCAACCGCCTTTTTAATTTGGCGAATATTTTGTCTGAGCAACACTTTGTCTCTGGACCTAATAATGTCCAGCGGACTGTAAATTGGTACAATCCAGACACCCAGCTCCTGGTCGGGTATCTGGCGTCCTGTCCAATGCACAAATTCCACCTTCCTGTGAGATATTCGCCCGCTCGCTCGAAACTGAACGAGTGCCTGCATAGCAAGATCACCAACTGGAATAATTACTGATGGTTTTAGCTCTTCAATTGTTTCAAATAATTTTTTATTGCAGGCCGACAAAACGGCGGCTGTCGGCTTTTTGTCCGCATAACAACGGATGGCGCCCGTTACCCAAAAATCATCGTACAAATCAAACCCGGCTTCTCCAATCCAATCCCATACCTGCGCTCCGGTTTCTCCTGCAAACCACTCGCCCTGCTCATCTTCTGATCGTCCGGGGAATTCGGCGAGAAGAAGAATTTTCTTCCCGCCCTTACCCATAACCTCCATTTTAGGAGTAATGCATTTCTGAAAACGGCCACATGAAGAACAATCGCCCACCCTTGTCGCTGCGCTTCTTCTAACAACAGCCTTTTCATCACCACGTACAATTTGGACATCGGAAAGATTAAAAAACCCCTTCATTATTTGCCCTCCACCTGCAAGGTACTGATGATATGAAGGGCGTTTTCACCCTGAAAAACAACACTTCGCCCATTCTGTTGCAGGTTTTTAATGTAGAATTTTGCAAAGTTTTTTAGTCCAAATTCAACCATCGCGGTATCTACATAGAGGACAACAGGATCCGTATCATACAATTCTTCAAACAGAACTCGTTCTTTATACTTACCTGCGGCCCGTTCACTGTATACTTCAATATGTTTCGCGTCTATCGTTAGGCGAACAACTGAATAAAAATCAACATCAATCGACATCACAGACGCCCTGTCAATGGCATCAATAACCGCCCGCGGAAGTGAATATACTTTTTCATCTGCTCGTTCGTGCATTTTAACGGCTTCCTGCAATTTGGCAAATGGAAAATTAGCGTCATTCAATCGTTTGGCGGAGAAAATAACGTCATCGGTGGTTTTAAAATGAACCCACGCCGCTCCAACAGAATATGAATTAGAGCCTCCTAGCTTACATAATTCAGATGCCGCGATATCCGTCAACCAGAAAGTATCCATTTTTTCACTTAAAGAAAACCAATTTATCCGCACTTCGTCAGATGAGGCAATAACGGATTCTTTGACGTAGATTCCGGATAGCGTTGAGGTGTTACTCGCAATTTGGCTGGCACGGACACCTGTCATAAAATCAACAGGTAGTTTCTTCCATTTAATTTCATCCAGGCCCATTTCATTAATGTTTCCTACGAAAGGAGAGGTAACAAGAGTGAAGTCTACTTCAACATTCCCGGCAATAATTTTCCAGGCTCCTTCTTTTTCTTTAAACTCAATTGTGTCATTTTTTAACTTGTTAACCAACGAATAGAACTCTTTTGCCTTTACCGCCCCATCAATTCCACATTCAAACGGAACGGAGACACTAATGTTATCGTTATAGGTAAATATCTTACCGCCTTTAAAAATAAATGTATCTGCACCTTCTAGTAGTGTTTTTCCGAGATCTACGCCTGGCAAACATTTAACCAACGCCTCTTTTAGACTAACCCGATTAATTTCCAATTCAATAAATCCCCCTTTCTTATAATTGTACCACTGACAACGTCTTAAATTTTGGCCTAAATACAGTTGGTACCTTTTTTCGCACTTCTTCATAAAAATGAAGATTGACAAACATCCGTTCGTACGTCCCATCCATTGTTTGCTCACCGGCTTTCTCATATGACAAACCAAACCCTTCAACATATGCCCGTACCATTTCCTCAGAAATGTCAGTTTTCCATCGTAGGTCTTTTTTCGGCACATTTGGATTAATTCTTATCGCGCCATACCCTGGATAAAGAATGGTACCATTGCAAGCAAACAAAAGAACCGTTGTGGCGTCAACGGACCGCCAGGGATACCGGAGTAACAGGCTTTCGCCCATTACTCCGAATCCGTGAAACCCAACCTTGCTTGAATCAGGAAACAACGAAAACACCTGGTCAAAAAAGGTCATTCTGCGTCTCGTCGACTTAAACGCCACGGCACCTAACCCAATATAGTTTGTCACCTTGGCATACTCAAACAGAATATCAAGCGGCTCCCCATCGTGAAAAACAGGTAGTGGGTTTAATCCGGCGTCAAGCATAATTCTCCAATTTTTGTAGGAGGCTTCGCCATCGCCCACAATATCAAGGCTGGCGTAGACTTCAATTTCTTTCTCCCATTCTTTAACGAAAGCAATATAGTCCTGAATATTAATTTCGCCGCCTTTTTGGGAAACCGTAAACGCACCGGAATCAAGAAAAAATTTATCCCACCAGCTTAACCGCGTAATTCCTTTCTTAGAAAGAACATCATACGGCTGAAGAACAGAAACCGGCGCACCATACTCTTCGATTCTCTGTTGAGTAGTTAGCCCACTACCGCCGTGATAAATAATCACGCCCTACACCTCACCATCAACAAGGTAGATGCCTGGAATAGAAACGACAGACACCACCAATTTCAATATCACATTAGAAAGAAAGATTGACACCATAACGGAGAGAGGCAACACACCGGCGAATGCAACAATAACGAACATTAACGAATCGACGGGAACGCTAACAAAGTTAGAAGCCAGCACTCTACCCCACTGATGTTTCTGTCTAAATCTCCTTACCCATGCTTCATACATTTGCCCGTCAATTAATTCTGAAATAACTTCTGCAATAATTGACGCAAGGGTGATTCTAAAAACAGGAGAAAGCACCATACCGAATTCTGCCTGCATCCCAAAAAACCCCCGCCATAAAAAGATTAATTCCTGCGGCGAGAAACACCACCAGCCGCGCAACCTTAACACCAAGTGCCTTATGTATCATATCCCGCAGGGTGAAGGTAATTGGATAGATTAAGGTGCCGGCATCCATACTTAGCCCAAAGAACATAATAATTTTTAGGCTTGTAATGTCAGAAAAAATTTGTGCCGCAACATACATCACCGAAACAATAATAGCATAATCAAGTGGGCGTAATTTTTTAAACATAAAATTCTCTCCTTTGTTTTTACTTCTAAATTATATTCTAACGTCTGCGGGTTTCCTCGACCGCATTAAAACCTCCTTTCATATATAATTATAGAAACAGGCGCCGCTTTTTTAGCGACGCCTGCGTTTTTTTGTATCTTCTTCTTCGTCTTCTTCTGGGTCGTCTGGTTCAAAAATAACCTCACTTTCTAGCCTTGAATCGAGCACGGCACGCCCAATTGAAAAACAGTAGAGCACTACCGCACTTTCGAACATCTTTTTGCCTTCTCTAATCGCTATTTGCTTGACCCGCATTATCCCATTCTTCGCCTCTTCTGGTGTCTGATTAAGTCCTAGCATACAGGTAACATGGGCCAACTTTCTAATGTCTTCTGCAATTGAACTCTCCGTAATATCGGTGTTAAAACTATTCCTGTCCGATTGTGAAACCGTCACCATTAATAAGTTCCGTTCCTGCGCCATTCTCCGCAATCGTTTCCATATGTGGTCAATCCCATGTCGGTAATCTCCGCGGAACGCCTTACCTGGTGTTAATAAATCAGCATAGTCAATAATTACAACATCAGGGACAAAATTTTCGTAATATGAAAGGGTGTCAACTACCGCATCAACGTCATCTATTGACGTAGCGGCGGGAAAAGAAATAATTCGGACATCGCCCGTCCGCGCCTGCCTTCGTAGAATTTTTTGAAGATTTTCTATCTTATTGACATTAATCCCTTTCCGCATTTGCTTTTCATGTTCAATGCCATACTTGTCACCATTCTTACAAAATTTAGGGTAGAGAATTTCTTCGTTTGTCGTTGGTGCGCCAACAAGCGCCTGCCACGCCCTACGGATCATCTGATTTTGTGTCATTTCTAGGGTGATAAAAAGCACCTTATACCCATAAAAAACGGCGGTCTCCGCCGTATGCCAAAGATGCCATGTTTTCCCACGCTTCATTGGGGCGGTGAACGCAACAAAATCACCACGATGAAAATTACCCGCAACTTCACCAAGCGCCTTTGAAAAACGAAATAGCGTTTCATCTTCTTGCATAAAAGCGGAAACAACTGCCGTAGAGTCAAGCAAGATATTTACACCCTCACCGGTAAGCGGAGAAACTCGCTTATATTTGGCAACGACTTGTTCACCCTGTAACGGCGTAGTAATGTTTTCCAACTGTTCTTGCAGAACTTCTAGTGACCTAGATTTTAAATATGTTATTGCCTGGCTGGCGGCAAATTGAACATTATTGACCTCCTGTTGTTCCCAGTCACGTGAAATACCAGTAAGAAAATCGGAGATATTCTCCGCCAATTCTTCAGACAAGCCCTGTTTCTTATGTAAAAACAGGTCCTGAATGTCTTTCTTAGGCGCCACCTTAAACCGTTCCCAGTATTCCGAAATCCATCCCGCCACTTCTCTTGCATACCCTGTCCTTAATAATTCTATACGAAGGACAGGCATGATTTCGCGCAAAAAAGAATCGGACACAATCATATTGGTGATTAGTTTTCTTTCTGGATTCATGTCTACTTTTACAAGTTCCATTTATTTCACCTCCTTACGCTAAATCTCCATTATTGACAGCCTCAATGTTTTCTACTTTTTTAGCAACCCGCGCGGCAACTTCCTCTTCTTTAGTACCAGCACAGAAAAGAATCCTCTGAACAACCTTTGATTTCGCGTTCGCCCTCGGCAAACGTCCAAGCACCTGAATAAAGTCTACCGCTGAATATGTGGGAGAAATAAGCGAAAAACGCGGAAATTCTCCCCTAATATCATGCAAACTAATCCCAACGCCGCCCGCCGCCGTATTACAAATGATAATTCGCTGCCTATCCTCCTGAAAATCCGCCCTATTCATTTCTCGTGCTTCATCTTTCACCCGTCCGTCGATGATACAAGTGGTTTTTAACCTGGTAGACAGGGCATCCACCGTTTCTTTGAAATTGACGAAAATGGCAACCGAATTACCTTCTTCTACCAGATCCTCCGCCATTTCAACAATTGACGGAACCTTCAACAATTCAATTCTCTGCCGCTCACGCAAGATTCGAGTAAGTAGGGTGGCTGATGTGTCTTCTTTCATCTTATCGTGAAGTCTGCCTATTTCTGCATCCATGCGTTCATACGCCTGCTGAATTTTTTCAGAGTTGTCCATCCCAATCGGCTCAGAGATAATGCGCGTTTCAGGAAATAGGTCACCAAAATCTGTCGTTCTTAAACGCGAACCTTTTTCAGGAAAGATGTCATTGTGAATTTTAATCATGTTTTCTTTAGTGCTGGTAAACTCCATCCCCCAATACCCTTTGAAAACACCGCGTTCTTTCGCCCAACGCCAGTATCCGGGATAAGAGTTGAACAATCTTAAAATAGTGCCAATTGCATACATCTGCACTGGATTTTCGGCGATCGTAGCAGACAACCCGAGCACCTTTACATCTTGTTTTATAAGACTTGTCAGCATTTTTGCATTTATTGTTGATGGGTTCTTGCAACGATGAACCTCATCAAAAATAACGAGCGCCTTTTCTGGCAGGTTCCACTTAAACGAAATTCTAGACCCAGAATTATTTACCGTAACATACGAAGAGTGGTTGCCCTTGTATTGTTCGTAGTTATTAACATAACAATCAATTCCAAACTTTTTGGCGACACTCTTCCAGCCAGGAATCACAGATTTTGGAGTAATCACTATCGGAAAGAGACCCATATATCTAGCAATTCCGAGGGCTGAATACGTCTTGCCCGTCCCGGTATCAGACGCATCGAGCGCCGCGCCATTCGTTTCTAAGTCATATACCAATCTTTGTGCATGAGAATTCTGAACGGCAAACAATTCTTTCGCTACAATCGGATTTTTTACAAACCGCTTGGCGACCCGTTCTTCGTATGGCTTTTCTTCTTGCGGCGGAGCAGACAACGCCTGAAGTGCCTTTTCGCACAAATCAAACCCGGCATCAAATAAAATACTGATATTTTCTTGTGTAGCGGGCGCCTCCCAAACACGTGTCGCAGAAATGAACAGCCGGTCATTTAAAGACCGTGCAACATCTAGGTCTTCATTCCATTTGGCGCCGGACGCCTTAATAGTAACTAATAATTTATTTTCGGTGATAACGGCTGAACTCATTTTTAATCCCCCTTTAATGTAGTACTTTTTATTATGTACTTATTATACTACATTACTAACAAATAGTACAGCATTTTCTTTAAGAAAAACCTAATTCTTTTCGCACTAGCTGCACCTGGTTTTTTGTATAATCACCGGGGTCTGTTGTAAACCCTGAATCAACCACCCATACTGCAACACCCGCAACCAACGACAACGATTCAGCGAACTTTTTTGCCTTACTCATCGCCTGTTTTTCAGGATCATACAAAATAAAAATGTCTTTGTAGTTTCTAGAAAGATAGTTAATTTGTGCCTGGGTAACCGACGTTCCAAATGAACAAATGAACCCGTCGCCCATTCGCATGACGTCAAACGGGCCTTCTACAACACAGACCCGACTCCCTGTTGCGTTATCCAGATTGTAGAAGATCTCTTTTGGGTCAATAACAGATTCTTCAATAGAAAGGTTTTTATACCGAATCTCCTGTTGTCCTGTGGTATCCCGCGCCGTCCAGGACACTAATTTTTTTCTAAAAATTAAAGGAATAATAATCCTGTATCTCCACTTACCGGCAATTCCACCGCTTCGCAATAAATATTTTTCAGCTAAAAAATCAGGATCCATTTTACGATTTTTTTTCAAATACACGCGGTCCATTGCGTTTAACTGAACTCCTGGCAATTGCAGGTACTGGGCCTTAGGCGTCCTCTTATTCAGCCTGGCCCGAATTGTAAGAGGGCCACTATACTGCTCCACCCATTCGTCGTATTCTTTGGCCGAAATTCGCAACAGGTGGTAAAAAACGGACCTATAACTATGGCCACCGCATCGCCAACAATGATAGTATTGCCCTACTATATTAAAGCCGCCGTGTTGTCCAGCATCTCCACAAAACGGACAAGATATATTCAACCATCCTCTATTAACTGTCGGATCGTATGGGATCCTATATTCTTTTAGTATTCGCTCAATGTCAATATCTATATCCATAATTGTTCTGATACCATCCCTTTAATTCATTCCACGCTTTTTCAACGCGACAAGGGCGCCAGTCAGTGAATTTGCATTTAAGTCCATACAGCGAAGGCTTTCTGTTTGTCCCCGGAACCACCTCCCACCACCCACTTACCAAATAGCGCAGAATTTCTCTTGCGTCCGCAGACAACTCAATTTGTGCATCTATATAATCTAAAACGGAAGAAAATTGTTCTTCATCTTGCAGACAAGCACAATTTTCAAACAACGAAACCATTCGCCCGTATGCTTTTACCTCCTTAGCACAATAATCATTCAATCTCCGTAGCTGGGTCCATAGATGCGTGGAAAATTCCGCTCTCTCTGCATCGTATGAAGCGAGAGACTCCATAAAAATTAAAAATGCCTGCGCCTGCACATCATAAAAATCTAACCCCCAAACTCTGGCGGCCTTCCCTGAAACAGAATTGATCATCCGTTCATACCGCAAAAATAATTTTTCTTTCGTCATTACAAAAATCCTCCTTAATCTATACATAATACCCATCCTTGTTGCATAAACTAGTAGGTTGTATATAGTTTATAACTATTTACGTACTAAAACAAGAGGATTTTCACAAAAATTTTTATTCTATTTTAAATCCATATTTTTTTGCACCAGACACACACCAAGAAGCCCAGGTAGCATTGCCCACGCCAATCTGATTAAAATATAACCCATCAAATTCTTGCAACCACTGCACGTAACGAACAAACCAGGCAGAAGCACCACCATCAAACCAATATCGGTAATTTGTATCCTTCTTAACTAGCCGCTGACTGTTTTCTTCATACCAGGACAAAACACCTTTAATTTTCTTCCAAAAAGCAACAGAATCCCATTCTTCCTTGTATATTTTTTCCGCCGCTTCACGCACCTTTACGGACAATGACGCATAAACACGGTCTGCCATTAATTCACGCACCAGATCGGGCTTACCGAAAACACAACACATAAAAACGGACGACATTGAGTACCTGTCAAACAACCAATTAGAAACGTCGCGCGGAAGCCATTCCTTCGTTTCCGGCTCGTATTGATCCCAAAACCAGAAACGATAATTTTTAGCGGCCTTTATAAGAAGCTCTTCCGCCTTCTCCCACGACCCCTTTGACGCATTAATTTTTTGGCAGACTTCTTTAGTTAAATAATGTTCATTTCTTTTTCTAAAATCTGTTCCTACCGCATATTGGTCAAAAAAAGTGCCATCATATATTGTTCTTATTTTTTTTGCCGCCTGTTTCAATGTCTTCGTATATTTTCCTCCTTCTTTTGGCAGGCGATTGGTAAAAATTAAGGGTGACTCCTTGCCGTGTTGTCGCATAGCCAGCAATTTCACCAAAATTTTCTCTATTTCTGGATCAATTTCTTTTTTAGCGGCAACAGGTGCAACAGAAATTAATTTTGCCGGCTTTAAAATCTTCTCCAACTTTTCAACCTCCTTTTCATTTAACCGTTCAATGTCAAGTATTTCTAAAAAAGACTCCCGTAGTATGGCGTAATGTGCTTTTCTGCCGCTTTTCGTCTGAACCAAGTTTCGCTCTAAGATGCCTTTTGCACATAACGACGAAAATCCAAGTTGTATTTTCCGCGTGGTGGTAAAAATACATTCCGCAACATATGTATGGTCGCACCAGAAAAAATACCCATCGACTTGGTTCATCCAACCTGCACGAATAGAAAAAAAGAGCCAATAAAGAAGAAGAACCTCTGATTGTTCTAATTCGTATCTGCGTAAAACTGATGGCCGGAATAGTCCTAAAACGAGTGGTTCTACTTTTTTCTTCATCTTTCGTGCCTCTCTGCGTAAAAATGCTATCACTCTTAATTATAGAAAAACAACACCAAATTTCTGCTAAAAAATAAAAATTAATTACTATGTATCATTGACACTTAGTAAAACTTATAGTATACTATAGGTAGGCTAGAACAAAGACGGTCCCGCCGGGCACCGTTAAACCTGGCAACAAATAAAATTTAAGGAGGATTACAAGATGGAAAAAAGAATAACAATAGAGGACAAATTGCATAAAATCCAAAGCCTTATGGAGAGAGGGTACAGAACAACATCTGAGCACGAAGCCAGAATTTGTTTCCTGAAGGCGCAAGAACTAATGGCGAAATGGAATTTGGACATGGAACAGATTAAGACAAAAACCGAGGAGGATGAAAAAATTGAAAGTGAGTATATATTTCAGGCAGGGGCAACAAGAACAAGCTGGAAAATGGAGCTCGCTAGGATTATCGCCAATAACTACAGAACCAAGTTCTTCTTGTCTTTAACGTCGGACAAGACGGCATTCATTGTGTTTTTTGGAAAAAAAGAAGACACCGCAATCTGTAAAACCATTTTTTTGCAGGCAATTAAAATTCTTGAAAAAGGACGAACCAAAGCATACGATCACGCATATAACCGCCAAATGTCGACACGCGGCGTCAGAGGAGACTACACAAGAGGGTTCTTATATGGATTAAAAAAAGCATTAGAAACCCAAAAAGATGAACAAGGGTGGGGGTTGGTGCTAACAACACCCAAAGAAGTAGAAGAAGCATTCCAGAAAATCCAATTCTCCCGTAAAGATTTCAATCTTACCGCCACAAAGTATCACGGCAATACGCAATATTTCCAAATGGGACAACAGGATGGAAAAGAAATGATTCCTTCCGAAAGGAAAAAATTTATTGCAGAAAACTAAAGCCTAACTAAACAGGGAAAACATCACTCCCTGTTTTTTATTTTCCTAAAAAATATTTATACTTTACTGTTGACAAATAGTAAAAAGCATAGTATAATATAATTGAAGGGTAAACAAAAAACAAAATTTTAAGGAGGACAACAAAATGAAGGATAGGATTTTACGATTACTAAAAAAAACTGGGGAAACAGGACCAATCCGCAAGAGACTATTACCTCACCTGGAAAAACGGCACATGGGCAAACAAACAACCCCTAAAACGCGACGGATTCTGTAACGAATGGAACTACTATAAATGGGCTGGTATGGTTATCCACCACAATATTGAAACTGATAAAATTACCGTTTTCTGCGACAAGCACCGCTGGGACGAAGAATAAGAAAAACAGGTCGGCGCAAAAATCGTGCGGGGAGGGCTTCCGCCCTCCCGCCCTTTAGAAGGGGACTAAAAACAAATTATAAGGAGGAGTTAGGAATGGAAAGAACTGTAACGGTTATCGTGGACGGAAACAACCACAATATTCAGGTGAATGGAAAGAACGTTATCTTCCAAACCAAAATTACAAACAACGTGGTTACCCTAACCAAATGCCAAGAGGTCACGGAATTAGTACGAAAATACGGACACGAACCTAAAAAATTAGTTTTCCTTCTTCAAATTTTTGAAGAACCCGATGACGAGGGGTATGCCCCTTACATACTAAACAAAGAAGCCCGATATTTTGTTCGTCAAAATCGTCTCGAAATTTGGCTAAACAACGAATTAGTTTATGAAAACAACGACGGAATTATTTGCGACGACCCGGTGGCCTTGGCCGATTGTTATAACGATTAACGGTTGGCGTAAAAATCATGCGGGGAGGGCTTCCGCCCTCCCGCCCTTTAGAAGGGGACCAAAATTAAAATTTTAAAGGAGGACTACAAAATGGCGGCGAATGTCGAAACTATGTTTTATGTCAGGGAGGTTCCTTGGCACGGAATGGGATTAAACTTAGATACCACTCCTAATAGTGAAGAAGCCCTTGTGGCGGCTGGGCTAGACTGGAACGTTGTTCCGGCGCCAGTATACTTTGCACACGAAGGACAACAAATTCAAATTGAAAACCGCGTGGCAAACATCCGCGAAACTGACAAACAGGTTCTTGGAATCGTATCAGAGAACGCCTACAACATCGTTCAAAATATTGATGCTTTTCGGTTTACAGATGACCTGTTAGGTGAAGGCGTTAAATATGTCACCGCAGGAAGTCTCGGCAAAGGAGAACGAATTTGGTTACTGGCAGAACTCCCCGAAACCTGCAAAATACTCGGCGATGACATTTCTCAATTCATCTGCTTCACCAATAGCCACAACGGATTTTCTGGTGTCAATGTTATTATGACGCCGATCCGCGTAGTATGCCAGAACACGCTAAATATCGCATTAGAACAGGCAAATCGTGCCTGGTCGGCCCGTCACTGCACGAACATACACGAACGGCTTGACGAAGCGAAAAGAACGCTTCAAATCACCACTAAATACTATAACCAACTCGGCGTTGAAGCTGAAATTCTTGCCAACCGAAAAGTCAACTACGAAGAAATGGTCGAAAAATTGTTCCCACTGCCAGAAGAAACAACAGATAGGCAAAAAGCAAATATTGAAGAAAAGCGGGCGCAAATTCTACGGGTGACGCAGACGGACAACTTGAAACAATTCAGAAACACCGGCTGGGGATTTTTGAACGCGGTGGCGGAAGCACAACACATCACCAAACTAACTGACCGCGACAAATTTAATCAAGCTAGAATGGCAAAAACAATTTATGGATATCCACTACTTGATCAGACATATTCATTGCTAAAAAAGGCGGCATAAATCAAATTACAAAATTATGGGAAGAGGAGTTTTTCTTCTTCCCATAAAATAAAAGTATGGCTCATGTGGATTTTTTCAAAATCCACATATTATACATCAGTATAATTATTCTTATATATATTTTTATTATATTGCATATACATAATTACGTATATGGCTTTTCCTGGACTTTTGCTCATGCTTCCCAGGCACGTACCATAAAATTTTTAGTAGACCCATATACACTAGAATGTATTTGGCTTTACCTGGACTTTCTTATTCCTTTGCTGGTAAACCCATTAATTTTTTGCAATACCCATATACACTATAATGTATTTGGCTTTTCCTGGACTTTTGTTGCTAAGGAGCAGGTAAACCCATGTGAAAAAAGTAAGAAAGGAGTTAAAAATGAAAGAGGTTGCAAAGAAGTATATTTTGGAAGTGGTGCAAAACACAGGCTCCTTTCCAAAAATCAGTTGGCTGGCAAAAGAACTCGGGACCAACGAATATCAAACACGTCAAATTTTGAAAGAACTGGTGAGAGAGAAATTTTTGTACATGAAAGGCAATTGGTATTATCTATCCAAAAATGAATACAATAGGATTCGTAACAACGACAAACGTAACGAAAAAACACAGAGAGAGCAAGATGTTGCAGGAAGTATCCAAAATAATAATTTAGGACACATCCAAAATGAAGAAAATGTAAATTTAGGACACATCCAAAATGATTTTGGACGCATTCAAAATGAAGAAAACGTCCAAAATAACGTCCAAAACGTCCAAAATCGTCCAATATTTGATGTTGCAATTTTTTCAATACGATTTGTGCTATCTGCGGTCGGCACTGGTGCGGCGATACTTTCATTTTATTTCACATTTACATGGTTGGCGGACACGTTGCCAAAATACATTGCCGCACTTGTTTCAGGTATTATGATCGGGTTTAGTTCAATGGCGTTTCAGGTTATTATACTGTTCGTAACGAAACAGGTTGTAACAAAGTGGTATCGCTTTTTAATTGCCGCTGGATTTTTAGTTCTTTGGGTGATTGTCGTTTCTTTTTCTATGCTTTCAACCGTTGCCGTACAATATGACGAATATATGAAAAATGTCGTAGTGGAGGCAGAAACATTGAAGGACATTAGTGTCGGGAGGACTGAATGGGCCTTGTTGCAAGAAGAAAAAAGGATAACAGAAACCCAGTTAGAGGACAAAAGAATGGCATACCCCTATTATCTTGAAACATCAAAAACCCAGCAAACAGGCTCAAAGGTGTGGAATGACAACCAGTGGCGAATAACTTTGAACCAACGTGAAATAGACAAACTAGTCGAACAACTTAAAAAGGTGCAAGAAAACGAAAAAAGGATGCTCAAAGAACTTCCAGAAGCCACGGTCGCTGACAACACAACGGGTAGAATTAATAACTTTTTTACCTGGGTTTCTACCACATTTAATTTTAATCAGAATATTTTTCGTTTTCTAATAACGTCATTTCCTGCTGTGTTTATTGATTTAATTGCTCCAATTGCTCTTTCAATTGCTTTTTTCTTAAAAAAGAAAAAAATAAATCCAAAAAACTAATAGTGTCTTTCTATAATTAATAATGAACACACTAAATAACGAAAAAGGAGAGACTAGATTGAAATAATATAAGGCGAGTAGATTCTCGCACGTCACAACTTAATACCGTATGGGCGGGCGGCGTCGCCCCGCCCATACGCTGAAGCACATACTGTCGGCGGGGCATGAAAAAAGCTGATCCTCCGGGTTGTCTACAAGGCGCCAAAGTATGCAGTTATAACCCGGCGATACCCCGGACGTGGCAATACACCTACCGAACTATGTAGGTTGCGCCAGGGTCAGGATCCGACAGTTCCATATTAACTCAAAAACCAGGAAAGGAGGAACCCCTATGGACAACGCGAGAGCAATTTTAGACGACCTAGGAACCGACTTATTTAAAGAAAAACTTCTTACTCTCCCAGGTATAATCGAAACCCAAAAAGCAAAAATACGCCAACTCCGGGAGGTATACACCGAGAAAGAACAAACGAGAGCACTTTGGGAAGCGGATATCATGAGTACAATTAACTCCGAAACCAATCCAACTAATGGAAAACCGGCATTTAGTAATGAGAAAGCCAGGGAAGCTGAAAAACTTCGCCGGATGGCTGAAAGTGGAGAATACCAACAAGCAGCCAAAGAGGCAAAAGACGCGGAAATGGCGGTAAGCACAAGCCAGGACGAATTAGAAAGGTTGCAAGATGAGTTCAGGGCTAATCAGTTTGTTTCCC
>ENA-UOOR01001689-UOOR01001689.1-fermentation-metagenome-genome-assembly--contig:-NODE-1689-length-25063-cov-19.114763_pt1 | contig 25063 bp, 17 predicted proteins | sample MGYA00245780_ERZ724029 | MGnify/ENA primary metagenome ERZ724029 (study PRJEB28704, sample SAMN03018315) | fermentation metagenome | biome: anthropogenic terrestrial biome; feature: soil... | reverse complement strand
AATTCTACTGAATTTGTCATGTCAGTAATTTTTTGTTATTAAATCGTTTTTTCTTTTCTGCACTATTCAAGGAGACATGGAAAGGTCTTTCACTTTCCGATGCAGGATATGCAACTAATTTAATTTCAGCATTTTACACGTTTTGCGATACAAATTGAGAGTTACATTCTATTTACTTATTTTTGATTATCAGATAGTTAGAAAAACAGCTTCGTTTTTAAGCTTATTTACTGTATATCAGATAATTACATTTCCTAATTCGTACCGAGTTTGTAGCGCATTTCCTTGAGTTCTAACCAAAACACACTGTAATGCACTATATATAAACACATTGCATTTCCTATCTTAGTTCAAAAAACACATTTTTTCGGTGTTTCTTTTCTTTATTGTTTTCTTTGCCTTTTCCAGCATAAAAGAACTAATCCTTATTTATAATTATCCATTTCCCTGATTTTGTAGCTCCTTCGTGTTTGATAACACCCTGTTTGACTAGTTGAGAAATATGGTATTTAATTTTTCCATGAGAATATCCCAATTGATTTTCCAACTCTTTACGTGTAATTGTGGGGTTTATTTTTATCGCTTCGACAATTTCTTCTTGGATGCTTCTTGGACGTTTCTTGGACGTTTCTTGGACGTTTCTTGGGCTTTTCTTGGGCTTTTCTTGAGTAGTTTCCGCTCCAAACCCTTCATCTAAATATTTCTCAGAAATATTCTCTATTACCTTAAATGCCGTTACCAATGAAAAATCAAAAACAGCTTTACCGTTTCCATTTTCCATTAATTCCTTTTGCACTCGATACACACCACGACTGAAACGATTCACATAGCCCAACACCTTCATTGCTTCAGCAATAAACGGATTGCGGTAATCACTGACGTTTGGGAAATTATCCGGCGTTACTTTACCGTATAATCCGCCGGGATTTTGCACTTCAATTCTATCATCATATTCATAAAATTGTACAGGTGCATTAGTTTCATAATCACGATGCATGATGGCGTTCATTAAAAGCTCACGAGTTGCCCAATAGGGATACTTTGAGAAAGTTTCTTCACGGAGCACACTCACGGGAATAGGACGCTTCTGCGCAATACTTGTTTCTATGAAAGTGTCAACCTTAGGCAACTCACGACAAAGATTTCCACTAAATTTATGCTCATTAATGATGTCTTCGGCGCGATCTTTCCCTTTGAAACGGACATATTGGATATATGAACCATGTAGATAACGTTCAGGATTTTTTCCGAAAAGCACAATGGAAAGAATTGATAGAACAAATCAACACAACCACTCATAATTTATTGTTTTTTTCGAAATATACTTTTTACCCAATTATATTTAAACTATCTACCCCTCTATCAATATAAAAGTCAAATTATCCTGTGAGTTACATGCAATTGTATTCAATTTTTCTTCTGATTTTAGCTCTTCTAAGCTGATTTGTGTCGGGTCTATGGTTTTATGAAAACCATCTGAGCATATCAAGAACACACTGTTTTTAACATCCTGCAACTCTATAATTTCAACTTCTCCCATAAAACTTTCTCCGGAAATACACTTTGTTACAAATGGGCTGTATCTCTCTATTTCCGTTGGAGATAGGCTACGTTCTTTAAGAAGTTCATTTACCATTGAGTGGTCTTTGCTCTGGAAGACTACATCACTATTTTGAAACTGATAAATTCGTACATCTCCCATCCAAAAAGCAAAAATATATCTCGGCGTGAAATATAATGCAGCGAATGTGGCTCCCATTTTCACATTCATTTGATTGCTTATTTCTCTAATTTGTTGATTTGCAAACATTGTAGCTTTCTTGATAGAGCTTATATATGATTTTTTTGATTTGTCATTGGCTAAATGGGTAAGAATACTTTCTGTAACTATTTTAGCAGCCATATCTCCATTGGAATAACCACCCATGCCATCCGCAACTATGTACATGGAGCTTTTAGGGGACAATTTCTTTTCTAAAAAACAATCCTCATTTCTCTTTCTTTTCCCTTTATGAGTATAGTTATATGACTTCATTTAATTGCTGTTTTTGTATCTCCTCCATGTTTGGTAACTCGCGGACGAGTTGATATTTTAATAGGTCGATTCATTATCGACTTATCAGTGGATTTTGTTGCCCATAAATATGCTTCTCCGGGTACCAATGAAGCCATCTCAATAGACGATAAACTATTTAACTGAATAATAGACTTCTGAACGTGTTTTACCCATTGCGGACTATTGAACTTATGTAACAGCATAACAGAACTGAGCTCTATAATCTCAGTGGGTAAACTCATTGGATCTTGACTTGCAATCATTATTGATACGCCTTTGTGACGCATTTCGCGAATAGCTGTAACTATGCTTCCTGTAAGGTCTTTATTGTTCATATACTTATGAGCTTCATCAAAAACGATAAATTTATTGAATGATTTATCTTCAAATTTTTCTACTGAAGAAAATATATTGAGCATAACAACAAATAACCCCAAAGCTTCTTCCTCTTCAATAAACTCATCCCTTAAATCAACAATAATCAACCTTCCTGGTTTTAGGGTATCCCTAAGTTTGAAGTCATCATTGATGTACTCTTCGGCAAACTGCAATCGCTGTTCTGCTAATGTTTTCTGATTAGTAGATAGTAGCGGTGTGGATGAAACCCCTCTTCGGATGTTTCGCAAAGAGATGTTTTTTCTTACTTTTTTCATGATAGCTTTTAACTGCTTTATGTAAGTAGAATCATTACCGATAGCACCCAGTAAAAACATCCAATCCTGCACATTCAGCTCTGATGAGTGGAAGCAAATAGGTAGTACTTCAATGTCGGGATATTCTTGCTTTCGTTGTTCCATTTTGTCTTTTGGAGTCAACAAAATCACATCATCAATTGAGGTCGCTTCAGCGCCGTACTGTTCCCGAAGTTTTTTAAGTTGTCCCTCTTCATCATTTGGGAAAATCATTGAAGTAAATTCTGGAGCATAATCAGAGCTTTCACTATAATGAAAAATCACTCCGGCTAACGGCGCTTCCAAATGATTGATATTTGAGATCTGTTTCAAAACCATTTCGGTAATAGTTCCAATCGTGTAACTCTTCCCACCACCTTGAACACCAAATAGACTAATAGTATTTGTCTCATTCAAATCGATAGCAATTTCTCTGTCCCCAATTATAGTCTTCCCCAAAATTCCATACTGTAAACTTCGTGAAGTTTTTCCTATTAAAATTTGATATTCGGGTGATTGAAATTCTTCGGTTTTTTCATCATTTTCAATCTCTTTGTTAACTTCCAACTCATCTTGTGTCGGCTCTTGCACAAGCTCCTGCTCACAACTTTTATCGTCATCAAATCGCTCTTCATCAGCGACATCCGTTTCGTTCGAAACTTCTTCAACAGAAACAGCTTTATCTTTTTGTTTCTTGTAAACGTCAGAAGTCATCGTGTTTACCTTTTCAAAAAACTGAGAGAACTCATTGTCTTCTTTAATAATCTCAGATGATTTAGTTTTGAGAGTTGAACTATTATCAAGAATTTCAGAAATACTATCCTGTCCCATTACATAAAAAGTGGTGTCATGAATAAACTCTTTCCTTTGACGGTATTGGGCAGAGAAATCAAATATAATTCCTAATTTTTTGAAAGTAATAAAGAAGTCATCATCAAATAGACCTTCTAAAAACTCCGTATAAATCTTAAAAGCATCCGGACTTATCGTATCATATCTATAAGCACGTTGAAGGTAGAACGAAAGAAGCATTTGAAGTTCCATTGTTTTAACTTCTCTATCAAGTCTATCCCGATATACATTTGTATAATCCTTATTAAAATGATGGGCAAGTGCTGAAATCGTGTTTTCAATTTGGCTCATCATCTTTATTTGTAAATCATCTTTTTCTGTACATGAAAGTGTTTTTCTACATTTAATTTCGATAACTGTTAAAACAATTTCCCGTTTTGCACTATGGATGTCTATCAATAAATTATCCGCTCGTTCTTTGTTTTCCATTTCAAGTCCGGCAAACAACTCTTTGTGTAAGTCAATAGGAATGAAAAAAGAATTAACTAAAAGGTTCTTCTTTTGCAACATTCTCTTCATTAAGGTAGTGCCTAAAACTTCAAATGCTTTATTTTGCGATGTATTAAATTGCATCAATAGTGAACTACTCACAGAACGAATATCTTCTAAAAGTCTTTTAAATTTTTCTTCTTCTTGAATATTTATACCGAAATTTTTGAAATGCGGTAACATCAATCCTTCTACTTCCGAAGTAGGACGAGTAGTCAAATAGGATGCAACACCCATAATATCTTGTTCGGGAATATAATCCAACAAATAGGGTAAATTACTACCTGTAACCGGCAAATCATACAGTTCAGGACCAATATTTTTATCAAACGTAACTACCCAATCAGACACATCATGAATATGTGAAATCTGCACTAAGTCTCCACTACTTAAATCAAGGCGAATGGCAGGTACAGACTGCTCACGCGTAGCAGATAATGATTGAGCAATAATAGACTGATAACATGCATATAGTTCTATACTTTCATTAGAAAAACCTGAAATAGAATTATTATGCTGTTTGGTACTAAAATATCTATTCCATTGATTTGATTTTTCATTCATTATCGGTTGCGAAACAGATTTGCCGATTGTAGCATTCAAGTAAAAACTTTGCTTGCTGTCGTCTTGTCTGATTAAAGCAGTTTCTGCTGAAAACATATTGACAATAAAACTAATATGGGCTTGAAAGTCTGATGGCTTTCTCGCAAAATCCTCCTCATCATTGATTGAGAAACGAAGTTTCGGGAAAAGTCTATTCTCCGCAGTTTGAGAAAAGGCTTCCGCTTCTTCCGAAATCTGATTTTCAGGGTTTAGTAAATTGCGTAATGCTTCGCCCGGTTGAAGTGCAGTATTGTCGCTGAAAAGCCGCAACTCATATTTTAACTCAGGGAAATCGTGTTCTAACTCAATTAGAGTTTTTGTAAAGACTTGCGCATCTCCCGCATTAAACAGATTTAAAATTAATTTATCGGTATAAGGATGCTGTTTTATATAATTTTTGATATGTCTCAATACCATTTGTTGGTTTACATCACTGTCAATCCGTCTGTTGAGTGCCAAATTCAACAAAGACGACAAATATGCTTTCAACTGACGCGCATTGGTTGCAAAGCCTCGCTCCTTACCTTTCGGGACAGGCATATAAACACCCCATCCAAAACTCAATTCTCCCGAATAATGAAAATAATTCATCGATTTTTCTGTTAAAATAAGCGGACTTACATCGGGGGTTAATGCTCCATAATAGAATTTGTCAATCTTCTTCAACCACGATTTTTGATATTCAGGATATTCAGCAGTTTTTTGTTCCCAATCTGTATATAATTCAAACAAATTTACCATCCAGCTTAATCTTAGCGGATGCAACGGCGATATCAATTTCATAACTTGAAAACTGCCATCCGGCATTTCAACGTTCATTGACACCATATCTAAATTCTGAATATTGATAGAAAGTTCTTCGTTTAGCGTTACATTGGCAAGCTCGTCTAACCACTGTTTAAACTCTAAGATATACTCTTTGATTAAATCTATATGGTAATGAAAATCGAAGGTAGCTACTACGCCTGAATCATCATTGGCAGAAGCTTTTATTTGTTCAAATAGTTCTTTTCGTTTTTCAACCAATGTTTCCGGAATATTCAGAGCACTGTCTAACGCTTCAAAACGCAATGATTGTAACATGCTGTCTGTTGGGTTAGCACTTATAGTGGCTCGAACTTGTCCAAACTCCTCACAATTGTCAAGGAAAGCCCTCTCAATCAACAACAGTTTTCGCGATAAAATAATCTGATAATTGTGAGAAGCATTATACTTAATATGGTAGATGTTAACTAATTGCGAGCTATCTATCCATCTGCCACTGTTGTCTTTAACAGTAGGAATATCCAAAGTAAGTCCTTTTCGGCTTTGCTCTATTCTATAATAGAAATAGGCTTGCAACACGTTATCTATTTTAGATTTTCGAGTTTCCACTTCCGGAATATCATCCTCTTCGCTCACTTGTAGGTAGAATGTATCAGAATCGCAAGTAAGCAGCACGCGATTAGTTTGCTGAAACTCCTCTTTACTTAGTTCGGGAATTTCCGCTTTCATTCTTTCCCATTCTTGTTGAATACTTTCTTCTTTAAATGGGTCATTGTTATTCAAAACATCGCCATACTCATCTTCCGCAAACACACGGAAAAAGTAAGAACCTTCTTCAAACAGATTGTCAGGCACATCAAAAGAGACATCTCGATAAGCACGCTTATTGTCGGTTACCTTGATTTTAGATTTCAAATCACACACTTTATACATGCCATCAACTGCCATCACTACGATACGAAAATACCTCAACTCCTTGAAATCTTTCGGTATCGGGTTTGTGGATATCCTGATTTTAAGTCTTTCGCTTTTTCCTGCCGGAATGGTTAATGTTTTTCCTCCATCTTCACTATCAACCAATTTCTTTCCTTTGATGGACAAAACATGTAATTGCAACTCATCTCTTTTTTGCATTTCAGGAATTAACCAGTTGGCGAAATCCAATTCAGGATATTGTTCAAAAATATGAATGCAAACATCCGATTGGTCAATAGCTTTGCTTTCCGACTGTAAGAAGTTGGCAATTTCTTGCTGAATTGTGTTTTGTTCGAGCTTTAATTCTGCAATACGCTCAGAAATCGATTTGGAAAAGTCGCTTATCAGTTCAATATTCTGTGCATTATACGACAATCTTTTACGCAGCACATCTGGATTGTCCGCTAAAATACTGTCCGGTATCAGGCGTAACAGATAAATCCCTTTTCCAACTGCCGCCTTTTCATAATCATTTGCCTCCAAAAAAAGCAGATAATTAATTTTCTCACTTAACGAAATACTATCTTTGAAGTAGTCAAAAATTTCATTTACTATCGACTTAATTTCATCAGGCAAACTTGAAAGAAGCTGCCTGAACAGACTGTCGTCCAAATGCCGTACAGATAGCTCCTTGAAAGTAGCATTGCCGTACGAGTCTTCGGCTGACGTACGACTGTTTATCGGGATAAGCACCAACAATGGAATACTTAAATCATTACGCAGTTCAATCAATTTCGACGGACTAACATAATCATCGCCAAAATCGGTTTCAGATAAAATATAGGTCTGCGTATCTGTTTCAATTTCTTGAATTAGTTTCAAAAGTTCCTGCAACCGATTTAATGAAAATCCGGTAACTTTCATGCAGTGTCCGGGTTGAGCTGTTGCAATTTCATTTCTATAAGTTTCAACAAACAGAGATAATATCTTATTGTAATATAATTCAGCAATATCCATAATCGCAATTTTGAAATTTAATAACGTGGACGTATTTTTTGTAAAATATAAGCATCGCTCAAATCGTTGTAAAATCCTATTTGACGCAGCTTATTCTTAAAGGCTTCTTTATTCTCTTTGAAGGCGAGATGCGTTTGCACATCGGTATTTTTAAATCGCTCTTCATTTGTTCCATCAATGATAATTCCGTATCGAGTTCTGATTTTACCAATCAGCTCTTCAATGGAAAGCGGTTTTGACTGATAAGTATCGTTTTCAGGCTCCAAAACCAGCAGTTGAACCAATACTTCCAACAATCCGGAACCAATTACCGCCCTACGCGGATGTTTTCGACTTCTGCCATCAGCCATAAAAGCATTTTCCTGATTTTTCATGCTAACTTTGTCGATAAACTTGTATGAAAAACGGTATTGATAGTTTCCTTTCAGCATAAAAACGCATTGTACATAACGGTCGAAGTAAGATTTTTCATACTTCAAATAATCATTGAGCTGTTTTCTGTATTCGGTAGCCGTACTTTCTTCATCATCCGAAAAACGTGCAAGAATATCGGCATATTTACTCTCGTAATATGCTTCAAACTTCTCTGTCCTGTTTTTTATTTCACTCAACATTTTGTCAATGCTATCAAAATCACCTGCTAAATATTCCGGTCGCATCATTACGGCATTAACCTCCATTGTAGCCTTAATATATGCTGATAAACCATTAAGCGTTCGTTCCATGTCTTTACAGGCAATTTCAGAAATATTACTACTTAAATTATCCGTAACATCAACCACTATACTCCAATCGTCTTCAATATTTCTTGTTCCCGCCTCTATCATTTTTGGTAATAGATGGATTAGCTTCTGAAAATACAATGAAAGATGAAACCCAATAAGTGTTTTCAAATAATCAATAAAAACTGAACGGGGAATTACTTCCTTGTAAATAAGTAATCGACGAATATCATCGCAAAACAAATCAGCTTGCTCTTCCAACAACGGACGAATACGAGATATAGAAGTTGCCACACGCATATCAACCTCTATTCCGCCAATTAAATGTAAAATACCGACTGTGTCCACATCCAACTGTTTATTGTTGATTATTTGCCGAGAGCCTTCATCCCACCCAAGCGACAAGTACTGTTTCAGGCTCTTCAATACATTGGGTTGCTTACTGAGCATCAGATATACTTGATCGGAAGAGTTATAATCGCGAATGTATTTCATGTTTCGTATACGATAGGCTTCTATGTGCATTGGTCTTAGCGATGAAACATTTTCTTTTACCATATTGCCTCTGAAAACCATGTTGGTCAGATTGCTCCGCAACCAAGCTTTGACAGCGTCCATGTTCTCTTTTACACCGTGAATATTACCTAACTGTTCTTGCACGAAAACTCTGTTCACCAACTCATCAATAGTGTGATGTGTTGAGCGCAATTTCAGTTTAATTTTGGCTCCGTTATTCCGCATCAGCATAAAGAGATTGATAAGCGTGTTATCCAAATTCACGGCTTTTGCATCGCACGCGAAAATATACTGATTACGAAAGACTGTTTCTTTTTTGTCAAGTTTGGGTGTCATAACTCATTTTTATTTAAAGGTGCGATGTGAATGTTGTTGGTTCGTGTGTCCAAAGCAATGGTAAAAAAAGTTTTATTATTTTGTGTCACCAACACTTCTGTATAAGTTTTACTTTCCAATAAATTTTTAAAAACTTGAAGTTCAATAAATCTTCCTCTTAAATCATTGACTGAAGGATTAAATCCTTTGCTAATATAATAAAGCATTTCGTAAAGGTCTAATGACACGGAAAGCTGTATATGCTTATCAGTTTTGTGCCTGAAAATAAAGCTGTCATTTTCGTATTCGATGTAACTTGTCAGAAGTCTATTTTCTTTTTTCATCAATTCAAACTCCGATAATGGGAATTTACGGTAACTGAAGCTAAGTGGATCGCTAATATGCGATGCAGCCAAAATCAAATTGTTTTTCGACAACTCTTCATCCCAACATCCTTCGCTGTTTGAAATAGCTTTTGCTAAGCTTTGCATTACTTCATCCAGCGAAACCGCCATGCCATTCAGCTTTTCGTAAAAATTGCTCAACGACTGATAAGGAAGTCGCTTTTTAAAATCGAATTGTCCCTCAAAATATTGATGTCGCACAAAACTTTGGAATCGAACTTTTAGTAGATTAATTTCTTGACTATCGGATTGATAAGATGCCAGTATTCTATGTGCCTGATTAAATTCAGGAATAACCGACCTTGTTCGGTCTGCAAAAATCAAATAATTATTCTCTTTTTTTGGTTTATAATACAAATCTCTGTCTGCCGAAGGAATAGCTACCATTGCCACATCAGTTTCACGCAACAATCTCACAGTTCTGTCCTCCGAATGAAGTTGTGGAACCATTTTTCCCAAAAACATATCTGGAGCAGTCAAATTAAAGTAATAGAATTGCCAGTAGTATTCTTTCGGATAAATACCCTTGTCCATATCTTCAAGCAACTTGCCCACTTCGGCACACGAGAAGTCGCGTGTAAGCATATAGGATATCATGGAACGCAAGTCGCGAATGGTAATATGTAGCTCTTTTTTGTAAACCAATGTACGCACCAACCATTCTAAACGATTGATAACTTCGTCGCCGGCGGCACTATCTGTAAAGCTGTCCACATTATACTTGATAAAACAGCGATTTGCCAAAGGACATTTGCTGCAATCTCCCCATAAATCGGGATTGGTTAACTTCTTAATTTGAGAACGCAACAAACTCTCTTCGCCCGGCTCCATAGCAGTAACCGAACGCAAATTCAGGTTAATAATCATTAACCCTTCGGGAAGTTTTGTTTTACCTTCCTGATAGAAATACTCGTCAATAATGTCGTAAAGTTGACGATGTTTTTCAGCCGATTGCAGAAAATCGACCAACCTGCCTTCGTTTATAGCAATAATGCGTCCTTCGGATACATCGTCGAAACTATTTTTCTCCTCAAAAGGCTTGAAAAATTCAGTCAGCACCTCATTGTTAGCAAGTTCTTCTTCGTCTTGCGAACCGTCGTAATTGCTCTGAAACGGCACGCCGTTTATGGTGAAGTTAGCTCCATTCCTATTTGAAAGACGTTGCACATTGCTTGCAATTCCTTCCACTCGACGAATAAAAGCCGTTTTTCCGTCTCCGGCATTTCCGGTAATGATTATCAACTTATACAGCCCCTCTTGAATGGATTGTAGCAGTTTTTTATCTAATTTGGTTTGTGTATAGGTAACTGTGTCAAATGCACTCTCTTTCCATCCGGCACGTGTTCCGGCATTTCCATGCGTGGTTTGGCTGTATAAGCTGTTGATATAATCCACTATCGACAATGTTTGTCCCTTAGTATCAAGCACACTGATTGTATTCTCTCTATACAGCTTGTCTTCGCCAATAGCCAGTAAAGCGTCTTGCATCTCTTTTGCAGTGGCAAAACGCTCCGATTTTCTACTGCCGATAGACTTCATGATCCATGCTGCAAACTCGGGTGAAAGTCTGTCGTTGTGCTTCAAAATATCTTCGGCAGGTTTTTTGGTAGAAGGAATTTTATTGCCAGCCCACGGGTGCGTATGTGTGAGTAGTTCATAGATAGTTACTCCCAATGCAAATGTATCGGCACTTGCATCCCAATAAGCGTCTTTGCTTTTTCCCAAATCGGGTGCAATATAATGCAATGTTCCTACTTCGTTTTTATCTCGTTGCGAGTTGGTGGCAATATTAAAATCTATCAGCACAAAACGTTCCCGCTTATCCCACACGATATTATTAGGCTTAATATCGCGATGATAAATAGGTGTGTCAAGACTCTGCATCATAACCAAAGCAGAAAGTATCTCTTTTGCCATTTGATACACTTTGAGTACCGGAAGTCGAAGGTCGCCTTGGGTAAAAGTGCGAAGGTTTTCGCCCTCCAACAGTTCCATAATGGTGTAAAACAGTCCGCCATTGGTTATTCCGGCGAAGGTAAACTTTACCACATTTCTGTGATTGATAGCTGTAAGTGCATTATACTCATCAATTACGCTATTCATATTCAGGTCTTCGGCAAAAATTTTCAGCGCGTAAAATTTTCCGTAGATGGTGTGTTTCCCCTTGAACACCTTAGCATAGCCGCCACTTCCAATTTCTTCGTACAACACCATTTCGTTGGTTATCATATCGCCTTTTTTAAGGTCTTGTAACTTGCTTCTCACAGTGGCTGTTTGCAGATTATTTTTCTCTTCCGTGCGGAAAATAGCGTCTTCTATCAGCTTTTTTATTTCGCCAATATTATCCCACCGCTCTTCCGAACGGTCGACAATGGTACGTGTACATAATTCGTCCACCCATTTCGGAATGCCACTATTAATTGCCGAAGGTAGTTTGTCTGCCGTTAACTTTCCTCCCATGCGCGCCAGTTCTACAAAGTTGTTGAAAGGCAGCTTTCCTGACATCAGCTCGTAGGCAATCACACCGAAAGAGAATATGTCGGTAGCTTTGGAAACATCATCGTCAAAAAGTTCCGGTGCTTGATAAGGTGTAGCATCTTCAACATCTACTGCCGTTTTGGTAATATCAAATTCATGATGTTGCACAAACCACGCTCTGCCAAAATTGGCTAATGCCGCATTTCCGTCAAGCAGATAGATGTTTTCAGGCGACACTTCCCGGTGCCACACATTGGCATCGTGTGCTATTTGCAAGGCGTGAGCTATATCGTGCAATATTTTTGCCTTTTCCATTTGGGTAAATGTACGACGGCGTAGCTCCGAACGAAGTGTGTTTTCGTCCATATAGTCGCTTTTCTCGTAGTAGCGCATTCCGTCGTCGCTTACACGACATTCTGCTTTCACAATATAAGGCGATGGCGGCAAATTATCCTGTGCCAGCATGGTATTTTGTACTTTCAGCTGATAATTTTGCAGTTCGGCGGGACTTTTACCCACAGGGTCAAGCGGATATTCACGAACTTTGAAACGACGTTCACTAAAAAATTGGGGTACGCAAAGATACTCGGTAAACTTCTCGGTTTTTTGCAAGGTTTCCACAATCTTCAAGTTTATCACTTCGCTCTTTTCTTTGGGTGTGCGGAAACTGCTCTGTCCTGCCAAAAAATCAGCTATATCTTGTTGGATATGCACGATAGCATCAGGATGTTTACGTACTGTGGCAGGATTGGTAATATACTCGATAAGTTCGTTGTTAAGCAAAAAAGTAGCGTTATACGAAGGACTTTCTTTATCTAAACCGAATTTATTCTGTTTCGGGTGGCTCAGAGTAACTGCTCCCGCTATCCATGCCGCTCCCCATGCAGGTTTCTCACTTTTTAACCGGCTCGCCAAAATACGCGTTTTGAACGCCACGGTTTTGTGCGGATTGGCTCGCTCGGTGTTATTGATAAACCAGGCATGGTCGTTACCTTCCAGAAAGCCCGCCCAATCCTTGTTTTCGATATTATACACAGCGTGCGGTGCCACTACCAAGCAGTCGAACTCCAAATACTGCACACTACCCTGTGGACTTTTATAAGCCACCTCGGCATTGGGTACAAGGATATAATCTTCGGGCAGATTTACTTCTAAGAACTTTAAAAGTCGTTCCTCTCCCGCGTTTACCGGTCCGGTATTGTGTTTAGGGTGTTTTATGATTGCCATAATGCTATTTCGTTTTCTACCAGTGAAATGGCTTGGTTTTCGTTAGAAAAAGCCTGATATACATTATTTTTATAATTCGTTATAAGACTTGTGATGTTAGCACTTAATTCCTCTGTTGGAACAACAACAGGAATAGATTGAACATGAAATGGCTCAATTCTTTCAATAACAGAACCATATTTCATTGATTGAATATAATCATATACAAACGGTAATTGCAAATAAACAAAAAGGTATTCTGATGTAAACAATACGTTCTCTGACTGCAAACGAATAATGTCTTGCGAGCCTATTGCTTCTCTTTCTTCATACTCTTTGGTTATCACTTTTACCAGTCCACAAGACCCCGCACACGTTATTAAAATCTGATTTTCTTTTAATGCCATTTCATCAACAAACGGTGTTTTCGTTTTAGATAAATTATCACAACGTACAAATGGATTTATATTAAATAACTCAGAGCCTTTAATATAAGGTAGCCCTTTTTCAACATAATTTCTTTTGAAAATTCCGGGACGATAAACTGTAATACCATCTATTTCAGACAAAGAAACTAATTCTCTACCGCTATCTCGAATTATTTCCATTGCCTTAACACCATTATTTATAAATGTTGGTGGGTCTATTCTTGTTGATAATGATTGATATATTTCTTTCAGGCTCACTTTGCCGGAAAGTTTTTCCTTTTCTTGAAAATCGAGACCAATAAAGTTAGATAACATCTCCACCGCTTCTTCCAACAACCTATTTGCTTCTACTCGCAGTTGTGTAGCTTCGGTTATCAGATTGTGGATTTGTTCCTGTTTTTCTTGCGGAAAAATGGGAACGGGGATATTGGCTACGTGCTCGGGATTGATATGTTTGATCACACCGCCGAAACTTGATTGTGTAAGTAATGTATATCCATATTTACTTGCAAGATATGCATATAGAAATCCGGACTTAACTTCTCCATTTTGTGGAATTATTCGAATTAAGTCGTGAGTTCCCATTTTGTTTTCAAACAACTCATTAGTATAAATAACATTTCCCAATGTTCCTGAACAGGAAATTAAAATCCAGTCTTTTTTTATTATAAGATTATGCAGTTTTTCGGCTTGCCTTTTTGCTATAAATTTTCCCGAATTTATATCTGATTTCATCATATCAGATGCGGTCATATATGGAACTCCAAACTTTTCATCCTGTACAAAAATTCGCGAAAAAATATTGCCAAAGAAAATATCTTTGCTCTGCTCTCCAACAGTACTCAACCTATAAGGCTGAACAGACAATATTTCTTTAAGTTGAATGCTGTCGCTTAAATGGAATGTTGGGTCAAATCGCAAAAATTCTTGTACAATATGTTTGTTATTTATTTTTGCTATTTTCATACCTTCCCCTCCTTTAAAAACTTTTTATATGCTTTACTAATTTTAGGCAAGTCGTCGTCCAGTCGTTTGATGCGTTCGTTACGGCTTCGTACTCGTGTATTACCATTCTCGTCGGTTGAGAGCCATCTTTTTTTGTTATCAAAAAGCAGTTCAGCACCGTCCTCATCCCGCTCATATACGGGTACTCCGCGGCGGTCTTTCCCCACGCTTTCGGCTATTGCCATAAATACATCGTAATTTTCATCTTCAAGGTTTGTCAGCATTTCTACATCGGTCTTCTTTTGCAGAAAGAGCAGTGATGCCTGTACACCTACTTGCGGCAAGAAAGTCTCCACAGGCAAATCTACCGATGCCAACAGCTTAAAGTGTCGCAGTATCCATTCCCGTACGGCTTCGGTATTGGGATTTCCCAAAATGCCGTCAGGCAGTACAATTGCCATTTTTCCGCCCGGCTTTAAAAATCGGTAACATTGCTCAATAAAAAGCACTTCGGGTGCTTCGCTTGATTTTATGTTGCCCTGTACCGTGTATCGTCCGTAAGCATCCAGGCTCCAATTGTATCCTAAATCATAATCTTGTGATATATTTCTGTCCACCTGCACTTTGGCACCGAAGGGTGGGTTGGTAAATATCATATCGAATTTTCCCAATGCCGAACTTTCGGGGATATTCCCAAAGTCAAAATTGTGGTCTTTGCTGTTGCGTATGCTTTCGTTTACTTTTTTGGCTACTTTCGGAATGTCTTCTTTGGCTCCTTTCGGATATTCCAGCGAGTTTATATTGAAAATATTGGCGTGTCCGTCTCCCGCCATTACCATATTCATTCGTGCGGCTTTTTTCAAGTCGGGGTCAAAATCAAAACCGAAAAGCATCCGCTCTGCATAGGCTTTTACGGCATCGTTTACTTCCGGTGAATTGTATTTCGCTTCCAAATAAATATCGGACAGGTTGGGGAACATATTCGCCGCTATTTGTTTGCGAACGTGGTCGAGCACCATTACCAAAAATCCGCCCGAACCGCAAGCGGGGTCCAGCACACGTGTATTTACATCGGGATTAAGCATCTCTACCATGCAACGGATAACGTTTCGGGGTGTAAAAAACTGTCCGGCTTCCTGTTTCAGCGTATTGGATACAATGGTTTCGTAAGCCATTCCTTTCACATCCACCGTAGCATCTAAAAATGAATACTTTGCCAACTCCGAAGCCACGAAAGCCAGTCCGCGTGGCGACAGGTTTATCTGTTCACTGCCATCGAAAACTTCTTTGTATATCTCGTCCTCTTTTAGCTCTTCAAAAAGTGTTTTGATACGCTTTTCAACAGCTTTTTGCCCTTCCGGGGTATTCTGTTCTTTTACTCCTACCCAAAATTTACGACGATAGCTGATGCCTTTTTCCGCATCAGAGAACCGCCGTTTTTCATCGAAAATTTTACAAAAAATCAAGTTCAACAGCTCCCAAAAAGCGGTTTTCTTCATTCCTTCGTTGCCGTAAATATAGTCATGGCATCGCTTAAAGGTGCGTATCAGCGAGTCGTTAGCAGGCTTACGGGGTTTTACTCGTTCGCCGGAAAGCTCTAAGTCTTCCATTGTTTGTCCGGCTCCGGGAAAGTCGGCAATATCTTCTATTGTTGCATTTCCGTGAATGTCGGTTGTGTTTTCCACAAAAAACAAATCGTCCCCGTTTGTCCACAATCCGAAATCACATTCTATATTCTTAAACAGTTCATAGAGATAGTTTACCCCTTTTTTAAGGTCTTTTGATTTTACCTTACTATCGTGTACCACGCAGAAACGAATGGCATTTGAAATATCGTGAACAGCTCCTTCTCTGAAAATAATCAGGTCGGCTTTTGCTCGTCGGTTTTTACCTTCGTCATTTTGGTAAGTGAAAGAAAAATCACGTGCCATATCCGCCAAAGCAAAATCGTATTCCTCATTTAGCATCATAATAACCGATTGAAGTACCTGCTCTTTGGCAGTTGCTGTTTTTATTTTATTAGTTAAGGCACAAATCAGTTGGTTATCGTCCAACATTATCTCCTCTTTTTCTTTTGCCATAGCTTAATCTTTATTTAATTCCTTCTGCATTTCTTGTAAAAGCCGAAGTACTTGTTCGTATTTTAATTGTTTGGATGTTTCTAAAATCTGATTGATTAAAGGACTTTCTTCCTCTTTTTCTGCTTCTTCCGTAATAATGTTTTTTACATAATCAAACGCCTGTTGTTCATTCGCAAGCATCTCTTTCACATCACGTATCATTAGCTTTCCCCCTGCCACAAACTCATCAAAATCATCATCTTCCAGAATATCAAAGTGTTCTTCTGCAATTCGTTCGGTATGTATCTCGAAGTAATTCTCTATCAAAAGTGCCATATCGTAGGCATCTTTGTTGTTCTCCAAATGGCGGTCTTTCCATGCAGTAAGCTTCAAAATAAACACTCCCGGAAGCGATGCTACTTTTATCGGCAATCCATCATCAATTCGTACAGTTAAAGCAAACTCTGCCATTTGCCTAAACCCTACAACCGACATACGCCTTTCTCCCGCCGATCGCCAATAAATAATCCCTCGCTCATTGGCTACTCCGCCAAACGGAACAATATCAAGTTTGAAAAAATCTTTATATAGAAAACGTTGCAGTTGTGATTTGTCTTTGGAAAAATCTTCTTCCTTCGGCAACAGTTCAACTATCGTGTCAAACTGTTTCCAATCTGTAATAGCAATAGCAATATCCAAATCTGCAGTCTTTCTGTCGGGTTGAAAGCCATGCACATTATGTAGCACCAAGTCCCTTGCGGTAGCACCAATTACGTAAAAATCGGTCTCTATTTTTTGGAAAAAATGGTTTAGTTTTGTCAGAAGCTCTTTCAGCAACGGACTATCTAACTGTTCACTTGATATGCTGTAAGTACTGTTCATAAACGAGTTTTGCGGTTTCTATATTTCTGCTGTCACTACTGCCCATTAAGTCGGCATATACTAATAACGGATGCACGGTTTGAGTGGGATGTTCATCTTTCAAGTTAAGTGTATAGGGTAGGCGTAAAATCTCAATTCTGCCGTTTTCAGCAGGACGCAATTTTAAGTTTTTGCTCACATCTTGCCAACTTGCATTGGTATAAATAGTATGTAGAGCCGGATTGAGCTGTTGAGTAAGCAAAGCACCTGCGTTTTCATTGCCCCACAGAGTAATATTCTCTTCTATGGGGTAAAATGTGTTTTTTTGCCATTGCATAAAATCTTCGGGATAGATATAGTCCATTCTTTTGAGCAATAACTTAGGACGCACCACATCGTGATAAGCCACAATCCACCTTTTTAATAGTTCAGGATGATTTTTAAGCAACTTCTGTCTTTTTGTTCTCAAGATAAAGTTTAGCTCCTCCAACTCTTTGAAAATTTGACTAACCGAACCCAACGACACATCAGCCATTTCAGCCAATTCCCGATAAGGTTTATTGCTGTTTTCTGGATTGACTAACAGTTGGAAAATCACTTTCACACCTGCTTCCTGAAAAGCTCGTGCCTGATAAACACGCGGATTTCGTCTTATTCGCTTACCCTGAATGATAGCCGATAAGCTGCCACTACGGATATAGCAGTTACCCGCCGTATCGGCATAGTTAATACCGACATCTATATACTCTTTGGCAATATCAGAAGGAATGTAGTGAGTGAAAAGTAGAACAGGTAGATTTTCTTCGCGAGAAGCCTCTTGTAATTGTGATAAAATTACACCCTTGTTTCCACGCGAAATTTCAGGCTTAACATCCACCAAAAAACGTTCGCCTTCTATGGTTATCAAACCATTTTTTCTTAGTTTTGTATCCGAAACATGAATATCAAAACCTGTGTTTTCTTTTAGCTTAGCAATCGCATTATCAGGTATTTCTGCCATTATTCTCGCCTTTAATGTTCAGCAATCTTTAATGTTCATTGTCAATGAACACGCAAAAATAATGAACAATATTGAGTTGTGCAAGGAAATGGGGATATATTTTAAAATAAAAATAACAAAAGAGAACTAACTATTCGTTTTCATCCTTATCACATCCTCCTTCCCCTCTTCTTTTTCTGTTGCAGTCTAAGTTTTCGTTGGAAAGCTATTTCTGCATAATCTTCGCCATGAGCGTTTATTAAGCCATCTATGGAAGGCAAAATTTCAGCCACAGTATTAGCCATAGTTTCCATCACAGATACGTTGGAACTCCGTTGTAAGTCCAATGTAGGTTCGTAGATGAGCACAACGGTTTGTCCGATTTGTGGTTTTATATCTTCCAATCCAAATTGGCGGAACAGCGAGCGATAACCAAACTCACGTCCGATTTCCGATGCTTTAAAGGTTTCGCCTTGGTAGATAAATCGGAAACCGTAGGCTTTGTCTTGCTTGTTTCGCATGGTTTCGATTTTTACTCCCTGCTTTTGTAACTCTGCCATGAAAGAAAGAAAACCTTCTTTTCCGGTACCAACTTTCACGCCCAAGAGTTTGTATGCAATATTCCGCACTTCGTCTTTCTTGGTTTCACGAGTTTTATCGGCTTTTGGATTTTGGTATCGCCTTTTAGCCACTACTTTGTTGGCAATGGTCAATCCCATTTCCCGACTGATTTCTTCGGCAGTTCTCGATGCCCGATTGCTTACAAAGTCGGTTTTATAGACTTTCCCATCAATCCCGATGCGATTGGCAATAAGATGAATATGCAGATTGCCGGTATCTTTGTGTGTTACTGCAAACCATTGATGCTTTTGCAAACCCATTTTATTTGCAAAATCCTTTGCGATTGCCCGTAATTGAAGTTTTGTCAGTTTATCCTTATCACCAGGAGCAATGCCGATTTCGAAACGGAGGAACTTGTTTTTGCAACGAGAGTTGTATTGTTGCGTCCATTTCATTTCCTGCAAAATGTCGTGTGCGGTTTCGCTCGTCAGCAGATTTTTCTCTACAAAACGGTCTAATTTTTTCTCTCGCAACACGTATTCAATTACCGTTTTTCCATGCGAGACGGCTTTACCTTTGGCTATCATTTTTGTTGGTATTTGGAATAAAAAACTGCCGGATTACGCCTCTGATCTGTGTAATTAAGCTTACCGTTTCGAGGTATAATCTGCCGTCGCGACTTTTTATATAGTTACCAAGCAGGGTAAATTTCTTGACGTAATCGTGTAAAAGTGCGATGCCGTATTCCTGCAATTCGGTAAATTTTGGCGGCGCTACCACTTTACCGTTTAAGAGCATTTCGCGAGCAAATTCCGACAGGGTTTTCCCCACCGATTTGGCTCGCTTGGCGATGCGGTTTTTCTCTTCCGGCGTACAGCGAATTTTCAATTCCGATGTTTTATTTTTCATTATTTCTTATTTTTTGAAATAAAAATAACGTCCAATCTGACTGACGAGAACGTAGTGATTGCAGTCTTTTTAGTCCCCTCCCGGAGCGGGGCAAGATGCAGTTTGTGGGAACAAACTGACGTCTTGCACGCTAACCGGAACATTCTGTTACTTATTCGTATTTTTGATTGCTTAGCAAGCTCGATAGTCAAACTTGGCACACAACAAGTTTTATATCTTTTTCCACTGTTCAATTTCATCTTGATAAGATTCCAAATGTTCCTTCGCCATATTCTCGATAAAGCCCGAAACGCTACTTCCACGATCGCCCAATCGTCGAACAATTTCGTCCAATCGGTCGCGAGTTTCAGCAGATAGATAGACGGTTTTTCGGTCGATGATTTTCGGCGGATTGAGAAAGCTGTTTTTATACTCTTCGAGTGATGCCTTGCGTTGTTTTTGACTGATTCGCTTGGCGGAAACAGATGGCGATTCGGTTACTTTTTCAGCCGGTCTGGATGGACGGCTTGGCTTTGAGGGCTGACTGATTTCAATCGGTTCTTTTGATTGAGCATCTAAGTTCGATTTGTCCAAAACTTTGGTTTGATTTGGAGCGCATCCGTCAATAAAAGATATTAAATCAGCTCCTGTAATGTTTGTCGTTTTTTTCGTTGCCATAATCTTAAAATTTTAGTCGTTTGGTTTTTTGTTTTGTTTGTTGGATTTCGAGTTTCTTCCCGCACAAATAATCATTCACGTCTTTAAAATCCGCATATCGTTTTGAAATATCCACGATGGGTAAGTTCCGTTTTTGCAGTTTTTCCAATGCCTGCTTTCCTGCTTCGTCGTTATCCAAAAAAGCGTTGATTCTCTCGTGCTTGGAGAGAAACGGAACGGCTCTGTCCAAATTGGTAATCGAATTGAGCACTACGGCTGAAACATCGGCTTGCCCGGCTTGCAAGGTAAGCAGGCTGAGATAATCCATAAATCCTTCGAAAAGATTCACGTTTGACGTCTGTCGGTCGAACGTGGTAATTTCTTTGGGCGGGAAACATCCTTTGAAACGCGAATTACGAAGCTCATAACCTCCCGCATTGTTCGGGAACCCGAGGGCGTTGTATATATCTCCGTTGATTTGGTAATAAACCGTTTTTAGAAATTTTCTTGCCGCATCCATGGAAATGCTTCTGCTTTTCAAATACTGCTCGAGGTGGGGCGCGATGTTTTGGTCTGCCTTAGTCAAAATCATTCGCCCGACCGATTCTTCGGGGGAAGAAAAAGCGGTCTTGACTTGTCGGGGAAAGTCGGTTTTTTCTTCCAATAATCGCACGGCTTGGATGAATGAGTATTGTTTCATTTTCATGACTAAATCAATGATGCTGCCTCCCTCACTGATTCCGAAATCGTACCACAAATTGGCGTTAAAATCGACTTTGAAGCTGGGTGTGCGTTCGTCACGGAACGGACTCTTGTACATAGCGTATGAACTATACATTTTTGCGGGGAAAATCCCTTGCTCAGACAGATAATCCTTTATAGATAAGTATTTTATATGTTCGTTTTTCATTTTTTAATTCTTTTTTTAAAAGTTTTCTAAGTTTTAGGGGTTTATCTTACTACACTTCTGTTCGCTCGTAAAGCACTGACAGTGAAATAGAAAAGTGTAGTAACTTTGTTTTTTGTAGTAACTACTACAGTGAAAGAAAAAAGTAGTAAGTAGTAGGTTTGTCGTAAGATGTTTTTTTGCTTCTTACTACAGCGTAATCTTTTCTTTTTCATTGTATTATCCTTATTTGTAGTAAGGTAGTAACTACAATTCATTGTAAATTGGCGAAAGAAACGGGTTTGGGGAAACTTTTCGGATGTGATACACATAAATCGGTTTGCCCCCGATGCGGCGTGACTTTCTTTCAAAACCGGCTTTCCGCAGCGCCTCTCCCATTCGTTTTTCTTGCAGATTGAGATTTGTGTGGGTTCTCAGGTATGTCAGTATCTCCGATGTGGTCATATAACTTTCCGTGTTTTCTTCCGGATGCTCAAATGCTTTTAATAGCATTTCGTATTCGGCTGTTTGAACGTGGAATGCCTCGCTTTCTTGATGCAATTGTGCTATTTCTTTATCGTTGAACCAATAGCGGAATCCGTTTTTCCAGAACCAAACGGCTTCTGCATAAACCTTATCCATATCAATCCGCTTAGCGTTTTCAATATCGATACTTTCCACTTCAAAAGGGAGAAAGCGGCGACTTCCCGTGGGGTCGGTAAGAAAGTCGTTTCCGTTGACTGATGCCATGAAGCTCGCTAAGTGCGGATATTCCTCGATAAATATATCATAGGGGCGGCGGTACTTGACACGCGGTGCGGTAATGAGATTTTTCAACTCGTTCTCGTCTCGTTTATTCAACGCTTTCAGCTGATCATCGATGTTGATGAAAAGATATTCGGCTAAAAGCGTTTGAGTATCTTTGCTCTGCGGATCAATCTTTCCGGTAAAAAGATAACTTTTAAGACTTGGCGGGCAGAGTAAATCGAGAAAAGTGGTTTTGAACTTCCCTTGTTCACCCGTCAGCACCAGGCAGGTATGGTTTCGGCATTGCAGGTCATCCATGGCATTTGCCACCACCGCTATCAGCCATTTCGATAAATAAGACTGCCAATTCTCTGCATTGACAACGGAAACACACTCTGATAATCGAACAATTTCCGATGGGTTGTTTTCTTCTATTTCGGGTAGCGAAAGAAAATACTCTTGCACCGGATTTATTTTCGGGCAAAAGTCACTTTCCAAGATGGCACGGATATTATCGGCGGATGTGGTTATGCCGATTTGGGCATCCAGCAGTCGCCGCATCGAATTGACATCGAATTTGCTCAGGGGCGAAAAGGATGCTTCATCTTTCCGCTCGCGAAATTCGGTACGACTTTTTACCGTGTTAAATCGGAATTCGTACCGTTCGCGAAGGAATTTTTCGATGCGCTCGTTTTTGGATTGCTTGCTCGCCGTAGTTGCTGTTTCTTTTTCTTTCATTGTGCAAATACTTTATCGGCGAGCGACTGCCATTCGTTTATTTACTACAAATTCTTTCGCTTGTTGCTCAATTTCCTGCACCGTTTTTTTGCGTCCGCTTTCAATCCACGCCAACAGTTCATCTTCAAAAAAGTAGAGTTTTTTGCCGTTTTTGTAGCAAGGAATTAATCGCTTCCTCACGAGTGCATAGACGGTTGATCTGGCTTTCCCGATAATGTCGCACGCATCTTCAATGCCAATGGGAACTCGTTTGCTGTTGTTCTTCTGTGGTTGATTATTTTCAACCAATGATTTAATTTCAGCCACTTCATTTAACAAGTGTGCTACTGCTTTAGGCAGATTGTCAAAAGAAATTTCATTTTTATCCATAATGATTGTTTTTAATGATTACGGTGCAAATGAAATAAGTGATTTGGCTGTGATTTATGACACTACGGAAAACACCTAGAAAAACACTTGGAAGTAGTGAAAATTCTGATTGTTTGTGATTTGTGTTGATGAAATTTACGTGGAAGTGTTGATTGAGTTGGGGGGATGTTGTATCTTTGGATGATTGAAATTTTTATTGCGGGATATTTGCTGATTTGGGTGGATGGGCGTAATAGGATTGTGGGTATTTTCGAGTTACCAGCAAGCCTAAGACAGGTTAGTAGCAGTAAAAATAAAAAAGTTGTTTACAACATAAAAGGATAAAAGAATGAGATTTTTGGGTTATGTCTTATTAGTAGTACTTTTTATTTTTGCGACACTTTTCATTGTGGGATTATGTCTTCCAAGAGTACGAAAAGGGACAAAACAAACTGTTTATAATGCTTCTATTGAAACTGTTTATAATGCTTCTATTGAAACTGTTTATAATACTGTAGTCAACAATAAAGATTGGAAATGGAGAACTTCCTTGGACAATTTGCAAATTATCGAAACCAACGATGACTTTGAAGTTTGGGAAGAAATCTCACAAGGGAGTATGATACGATTTAAGACAAAAGAGAAAACGCCATTTTCGTTTTATTCTTTTGAGATGAATAATAAATTTTTCCAAGGGGAATGGTTTGCCGAGTTTGAATCTGTAGAAAATGGAAAGACACGTTTCATAGCGACAGAATTAATCATATATAAAAATCCGTTAATACGAGTATTAGGATACGCTTTCATGGATTTAGACGGCTTTATGGGAACATATCAAAATGAATTGAAAAACAAATTAGAAAACGCCAGCAGGTGACACGGGGTTTTTGTGTCAGGCAGGTTGCCTGCTGTTTTGGAGCTTTGTAGCCCGCATCAGTGCTCGTCTCGGGTTGACAGGCTTGCGCCCCGCCAACCCACCAAACACTAAGTCCCAAACCGTTATCTATAAATTCCCCCTACACCCTCTCCCACACCAAAATCCTCCCCTTTTTCGGCTCATCTTTCAAATGACTTTTAATGCTGTCCGGTTCTACGTCTTTTAAGTTATGAGCAAAAACGAGTTTTAGGAAAAGGGCGATATCGTCTTGCTTGCTAACGCTCAGGTATTTCCAAATATTCCAGCCGAAATGATAAAGATCTAAGGTAGAAAGCGTTTTCACTTTGATAGGCTGAATATCAGATAGCGGAAGTTGGTCGGCATATAATTCCACATAGCGACAAAGCAACGCCAAATCTTCATCCGAAACGTACGGCGCAAATTCCTTGCGGGTATATTGAACGGCAAATTCACGCTTTACACGTTTTTTATCCTCCATTTGTCGTTTTTGTTCGGCACGTATTTCCTCTAAACTTTTCGTAATAAGAGGTGGCGTTTCAGATGTTTTAGTTTGAGCCTTTTTAGGGAAAAACTTCCGGAGCGTAGTCGTGAAAAGTCCGTCAATTAGCAAGGTAAGCACGGCATATATAATTACACCAGACGCCGCAATAACCCAAAAGACGGTATTTGATGTAAATTCATCAGCACCTGCACCGATGACAATCAACCTTACACCCATTCCAATCAGCACGCAGACGACCAAAACAGAGAGGTAAACTATAATATATTCAAAGTGTTTTAACTGCATTGGATTTTATTTTAAGCTTATTTTATTTGCAGAAGCCCGTTTCTTTTCATTTACCAAATCAGCGTAAATTTGTGTAGTGGAAACGTTTTTGTGCGTCAGCATTTTACTGACTGTGTAAATATCCGTGCCAAGTGCAATTTGCAGAGTCGCAAATGTATGCCGAAAACAATGGAAGGTGATATGTTTAGTAATTCCTGCACTTGCTACCCACTTTTTCAAGGGTTGATATATCATAGATCTACGCAAACCTTCAAAAACTTTTCCATCATGC
>ENA-UOOR01001687-UOOR01001687.1-fermentation-metagenome-genome-assembly--contig:-NODE-1687-length-25082-cov-3.926679_pt1 | contig 25082 bp, 26 predicted proteins | sample MGYA00245780_ERZ724029 | MGnify/ENA primary metagenome ERZ724029 (study PRJEB28704, sample SAMN03018315) | fermentation metagenome | biome: anthropogenic terrestrial biome; feature: soil; material... | reverse complement strand
CAACCGAAAATGACGACGCATTATACCGCCATTGCTTCGCAATTATGGTATAATAAGATGTAAGCGGCCGACACGCTGCATACCTTGGCACGTGTTGGCGGAACTACCGGATATTCCATACGATCCTAATATGAATTTGATTATAGGAGGGTAAAAACCATGTGTGAAAGCCGTTTTTTTATTTGCCGGCACTGTGGGAATTTTGTTGAAATGATACATAGCTCAGGTGTCAATATGATCTGCTGCGGCGAGGAAATGACCGAACTCACCGCCAATACCGTCGAGGCAAGCGCCGAAAAGCATCTCCCGGTCGTTACCGTGACCGGCGATAAAGTGCATGTCGCAGTCGGCTCCGTTGCCCACCCGATGGTGGAAAAACATTATATTCAGTGGATATATCTCAAGACCGACAAAGGCGTACAGCGTAAATGCCTGCTGCCGGACAATACTCCCGAGGCTGCTTTTGCCCTGGTGGACGAAACGCCCCTTGCGGCATATGAATACTGCAACCTGCACGGACTCTGGAAAACCGAAATCTAATCTGCCGCGAATAACCGGCTGCGCAGGGCGCGGGGCCGGCCGATCCCTTCGGCATATGCCGCCGCACAATTTTAGTCCATAAAACTCGAACCCTCCCCGGTTTCAGACGCCGGGGAGGGTTTAAATAATTTCTATGACTTATTCTAATATCAGGGCGCGCATTCCGGCGCGTTGGCCGGCAGGACTCCGTCAGATGACCGGGCCAAGGGTATGGATATCGATCGCGCTGAAATACTGGATCGCCTCATTTTTGGTCATCTCGCCGGAAAGGACCTTCAGCATTTTTTGAATGCTCTCCTCGCCCACCTGCTCTATGGTTTTATCCCCCGTGAGGATCAGGCCGGCGTTAATGTCCATATCCTCTTCCATGCGCGCATATGTATTCGGATTCCCGCAGATCTTGATGACCGGCATACTGGGGAAACCCTGGGGCGCTCCGCGGCCGGTGGAAAACATCATGACCTGGGCGCCGGTACAGGCCATTCCGGTCAGGATCTCCGGTTCGCGCCCCGGGGTATCCTTGATCCACAGTCCCTTTTCCGTTGTAATGGCCTGGGGATAATCCAAAACGCCCTGAATGGGCCTGGAGCCGGATTTCATGATCGCGCCCAGGCTTTTTTCTTCAATGGATGACAGGCCGCCTTCAATATTGCCGGGTGTAGGCTGCCCCTTGCGCATGTCGCAGCCGAGGCTTTTTGCCCGGGTCTCCATCTGCTCCACGATCTTCAGAATCTGATTGCCCACCTCCGTGGTAACCGCCCGGCGGGCCAGCAGATGCTCTCCGCCGATAAACTCCGTCGTCTCACCGAAAACGACCGTGGCTCCCAGATCGACCAGCCTGTCGGCCACATAGCCGATCACGCAGTTGGACGCTATGCCGCTTGTGGTATCCGAGGCGCCGCACTTAATCGACATGATCACCTGGCTGATCCCGCAGGAAGTCCTTTGCAGGCCGCTGGCCTCGATCACCAGCCGGCGAGCCAGGTCGGTGCCGGCCTGAATGGACTTGGAAACGCCGCCCAGGGCCTGAATGCGGATGATTTCCACGCGCTTGCCGGTTTCTGAAATTTCTTTTACCATCCGCTCGTAATCCGTCCCCTCGCAGCCGAGACTGACCACCAGCACATTGGCTACGTTGGGACTTTTGCCGATACTGATCAAAGTATCGGTCACCCGCTCCAGATCGGGCGGAAGCTGGCAGCAGCCCTGGTGGTGCAGATAGGCCACCGTACCCTGCACCTGACGGCAGATGGCCTGGGCGACATCGTTGGCGCAGGTTACGCTGGGGATCACCGCAGTTAAATTGCGGGCGCCAGCTTTGCCGTCGGGGCGGACATACCCCATAAACTCCATACTACCTGCCCTCCTTCCAATCTCCGCGGCCGCGCTTGCTGTCCAAGTTGTGAACATGTACGTAGTCTCCCCTGGCGATCTCGTGCGTGGCGATTCCGATTTCTTCGCCGTATTTGACAATATCCTCTCCCACATGAATGTCCCGGGTGGCAATTTTATGGCCGTACGGCACGTCCCCCCGGACTTTTACGTGGTCCCGGCCGCCCTTCTTGTCGCGGATTTCCACCTCGTCTCCGTCCCTGACGGCGTTTGCAAAAAGGGTAGCCACATTGTCCAGATCATTGACTTTCAGCGCCAGTTTGAGTTCCATGCTCGTTGTCCCTTCTGTCTGTTATTCCGGCTTAACGGCCAAAACGCTCACGCCGTCCGGGATGACTACAACGCTGGCGTCCTTGCCTTTAAGCTGGTAGGCGATAGCCAGCGCCTCGTCCGGGTCCTTTGCCGGAATCATGTTGGCGCTTCGAACCTCCTCGGGGCTCATGTATGTGGTAACCAGAATAACCTTGTGCTTTTTCAGGATGCGGGCATAAATCTGGGCGCACCACTGCTCTGGAATGGTCTCATCTGACGGGAGGGTTGAAAGATAGGCTTCAAGCTCCGCCGGCGTCCCCATCTTCATAAGCTTTTCAAAATGGGTGCCGCCCATACCGTCCACGCAGCTGCAGCACATGATGATGACGCCGTCCTCTCCCGCACAGGCTTCGGCTGTCGCCCCTGCCTTTGGGCTCTGATAGAGGTTCTGATCCAGCGGATATCCGCCGTTGCTGGTCACCACAATGTCGCCGGTGACGCTGGGGCATTGGGACAATTTGCGGATAAAGGCCACGCCCTCGGCATGGGCCTGTTCCAAGTCCCCGGCAAACGCCGCGATAACCTTTTTCTCTCCGTCCAGGGCCACATTGAGAATAAACGCCGTATGTACCGCCCGGGCCGCAACCACCATATCCTCGTGGACGGGGTTGTGCTCCAGAATACCGGTCTGGGAATAGGGATTGGCAATCGCATGGTAGCAGTGATTTTCATTTACCGTCTGCTGGCTGCTGATTCCCGGCAGGATGCTCTTGCGCCCGCCGGAAAATCCGGCAAAGAAATGGGGTTCAACAAAACCCTCTGTCACCAGAAGATCACATTCCGCCGCCAGCCGGTTAACTTGAAACCTGGCTCCGGACGGAAGCGTGCACACAGACACAAACTGCTCCGGGTTATAAGCGTCGTTGATGGCGATCTTCTCATGGTCAACAATGCTGTCGCCGAACATCCGGCGCTGTTCCTCCTCCGTCGTGGGCCTGTGCAGACCGGTGCCGATCAGGATGGTGATGTCCGCGTCCGGGCTGCCCTTGCGGATTTCAGCCAGCAATATCGGCAGGGTGATTTTGCTGGGAACCGCCCGGGTATGGTCGCTGGTAACAAGGGTGACTCTTTTTTTCCCCCTTGCCAATTCGCACAGCCGCGGAGTCCCGATGGGATTGGCCAGAGCGTCCAGAATTAATTGCTCCTCGCTGCTATCAGTTTTTAAGTCATGCATTTTTGCGGAAAGCACCGCTTTCAGATTCTTCTCGTCTACGTGCAGGTCCATCGTGGAAGTGTAAAAGGGTATTTTAATGGTTTTCATGACAGCCTCCTCTGCAAATCGACTTATTTGATGAATTGAATCATGTAGATAATAACATCCTCTAACTCAAGGATACGCGGTTATGCCAGTAATTTCAATCTACAGAGCCGTATTTAAAAATTTGTTTGGCAAAAACGTGAAGTTGCACACAAATGTCCGCACAAAATAGTAATTGTACCAAACAGGCAAAGCAATTCAAAACCCAGAAGCCGGGGTACGGCTCCCGCCGTTTGCGCTCCGAGCAGGCATTCGGCAGGCATTGCATGATGCCCGCGCAGGCGGATAGTTGAAAACGATATGGTTCATCCCGAAACGCTGCTGTGCGCATACAATGGATCGAATTCAATTATTGCGGGAGGAAAAGCAGATGTGCACAGCTATGACCTTGCGCTCTTTAGACGAAGCCAGTTATATGGGAAGAAACCTGGATTTTTCTTATGCTATTCAGCCCCATTTTTATAATGTCCCGCGAAACTATAAATGGAAAAACGCGGTAACCGGCGGCGTAATGTCTGATTCTTACGGCTTTATCGGAATCGGTCAAGAGCTTGACGGTGTCCTTGGATTTTTCGACGGCGTTAACGAACATGGATTCGCGGCCGCGGCCCTGTACTTTGCCGGTTATGCGCATTATAATACCAAAATACGGGATTTCGACGGAATACAGTTAGCGTCCTATGATTTTCTTCATTATATTCTCGGCAACTGCGCATCGGTGGAAGACCTTTGCGGCCAGATGGATCGGATACATATCATAGGGTCGGAGGACCCCCTTACACAGACTGTGGCTCCGCTGCATTGGATTGCCGCCGATCGAAGCGGAAGATGTATCGTGCTTGAGCAAACGGAACAAGGCGAGGCGCTCTTTCACAATCCGATTGGGGTTTTAGCCAACAGTCCTGATCTGCATTGGCATATGACCAATCTGCGCAACTATGTGGAAGTGTCGCCGTATCAGGTGGAGGAAAGGGTCTGGGGGCAAATCAGGCTTGCGCCGTTTGGCCAGGCCGGCGGTACTATACCGTTACCCGGCGGCTATACGTCGCCGGAACGCTTTGTTCGTACGGCTTATTTAAAAACGCATATCCCAAAACCGAGTACTCCTGAGGACGCGCTCATCTCCTTCTTTCATGTCATGAAAAGCGTATCCGTTCCCAGGGGGGCCGTTTTAACTGCCCGGGGAACAGACGATTTTACACAATATACCGCGTTTATCGATATGAATAAATGCGAGTATTTCTTTAACACCTATGAGAATTTGCAGATAAAAAAAGTGTGCTTTCCGATTTCAGAATCTGTGTCCGGCACCCTGGTTGATTTGGGAAAACTCAACCGGCCCATGACCTGTGAAGACCTGTAATCTATGCTAAAAAAGGTAACAGGGCGCCGCCGAATGCAAAATTGTAAAAAGATTGTACTTATGATTTCCTTTTGATGGTGGGCATGGTAAAATGACATACAAAGCCGGGGACAGCGCAGCCGCTTTACCTGTTCTACTATCTTTAAAAGGTGCGATGTTTGATGATAACAGAATCTGATAAAACCGTCCGTGAGCGGCTAATACAGGCCGGACTCCAGGAGCTGAGCCTGCATGGCATCCAAGACTTTTCCGTTCGAAGCGTCGCTTCCGCATGTGGTATTTCCTGCGCCGCGCCCTATAAGCATTTTGAGGACAAAAACAGTTTCATCGCGGCGATTATCGAATATTTGATCAGCCTTTGGGAATCCCGCATTCCCGAGATCATGGCCAAATCCCCCGGTGATCTGCGCGCCCAATTAACCGAAATTTCCGTTGAATACGTGAAGTTTCTGGTGCAAAATTCCTATTTCCGCTCCATCATCATGCTCAAGGACCCGGATTTTGACCAGCAGCACGCGGGCTTGCGGCACCGCCTGAGCAACACCGCCCACACTTTGGTGCGGGAGTATTGCCGGTCCGTGGATATGCCCGAAGACGTCATGGCATATAAGCTGTATATTGTCCGCTCCCTGATTTACGGTGCGGCCCTGATGTTTGACAACGGGGAAATGGAATACAGCGAGAAAAATATGGCGTATGTCCGGCAGGCCGTCAACAGGGAGTTCGACCTTCCCTGATTTTTCCTCCTAAAACAACTGTTGACAAACCAAAGGGCGATGTTTATAATTGCGTCAGGTTATCCCTGATAACCTGACGCAATTTTTTGCGCCCAACTCGTCTCAAAACAAAATGTCGGAGGAACACATATGATCTTCAACGCCATTGTAAAACTCATCGCGGAGCATAACGACTGCGATGTATCTGAAATCACCATGGACACCACCTTTCAGTCCCTAAGCATTGACTCCCTGGACACCGTCGAGCTGCTGATGAATCTGGAAGACGTCATTAACCGCCAGATCGAGCTGGATCAGAAGGTGAGCACCGTTGGTGATTTGGTGCGCTTGGTGGAGGCAAAATGCCAGGAGTAACGGATGATAAACTCGACTCTTTGCGATCTTCTGGGTATTGAATACCCGGTATTTCAGGGCGGCATGGCATGGATTTCCGACGGAAAACTGGCCGCCGCCGTATCCAATGGAGGCGGCCTCGGCATCATTGGAGCCGGAACCGCCCCCGGAAGCTATATCTGCGAGCAGATACGCATTGCCGCATCCCTGACGGACAAACCCTTCGGCGTCAATATCATGCTTCTTAGCCCTTTTGCCGCCGAGGCGGCGCAAATTGCCGCCGAAGAGAAAGTTGCGGTGGTGACCACCGGAGCGGGCAGTCCCGCAAAATATATGGCTCTCTGGAAAGCCGCCGGAATCCGGGTGATCCCGGTGATAGCGTCCGCGGCCATGGCAAAGCTCGTTACCCGCGCTGGCGCGGACGCCGTCATTGCCGAAGGCTGTGAAAGCGGCGGCCACATCGGGGAGCTGACCACCATGGTGCTGGTGCCTCAGGTTTGCGACGCAACCGGCCTGCCCGTGATTGCGGCGGGCGGAATCGGCGACGGCCGGGGCATGGCGGCCGCCTTTATGCTGGGGGCCTGCGGCGTTCAGCTTGGCACCCGTTTTCTGGCCGCCGATGAATGCTCCGTACACCGCAACTACAAGGATAAGGTGCTGAAGGCAAACGATCTCGCCACCGTCACCACGGGCAAGCGCCTTGGACACCCGATCCGCAGCCTGAAAAGCCCTTTTACACGCACCCTGCTTGACGCGGAGTATTCCGGCATCTCCAATAAGGAGCTGGAGGAAATGGGCGCAGGCCGGGTTGCCCTTGCCGCGCGCGAGGGGGATCTGCAAAACGGATGTTTTCTGGCTGGACAGATTGCGGGCATGGTGAATCGGGAGCAGCCCGCCGCCGAGATCGTCCGTGAGCTCTGCCAGCAGGCGGAAGCGCTCCTGAAGGGAGCCGCCCGATGGGAAAAATAGCCTTCATATTTCCGGGCCAAGGCGCCCAGCGTCCCGGCATGGGGCATACGCTTTTTCAGCATAATTCCGCCGCCCGGGCCCTGTTTGACGAAATCGACCGCCTTCGCCCCGGGACCTCTAACCTCTGCTTTTTCGGCACGGAGGAAGCGCTGGGGGAAACCCAAAACACCCAGCCATGCCTGTTTGCCTGCGAGCTGGCAGCGGCCCGCGCCCTCCAGTCCGCAGGGGTCCGGCCGGATATGGCGGCCGGCTTCTCTTTGGGGGAAATCGCGGCTTTGACTATTGCCGGCTCGGTTTCGCTGGCGTCGGGATTTGAGCTGGTGACCCGGCGCGGTGAGCTGATGCAGGCCGACGCCCAAAAGGCTGCCGGCGCCATGGTTGCCGTGATAAAGCTGGACGCCGGGACGGTGGATGCGCTTTGCCGCGAGTTCGATCGTGCGTACCCGGTCAACTACAACTGCCCCGGCCAAACCGGGGTGGCCTGCCTCAAATCGGAGCTTCCGGCCTTTGCCGACGCTGTCAGGGCGGCCGGGGGCCGCGCGATTCCCCTGAAGGTCGGCGCCGGCTTTCATTCGCCGTTTTTCCGGGAGGCGTCCCGCGGGTTCGCCCTCGCGCTGCAGCAGCATCTTATCGCGCCGCCCGCCATCCCTCTTTATTCCAATTACACCGGCCTGCCCTATGAAAAAGACTATGCCCTGCTTTTGTCCCGGCAGATCTGCAATCCGGTGCGCTGGGAAACGATTGTGCAAAACATGATCGCCGAGGGGGCGGACACCTTTTTTGAGGCGGGCCCCGGCCGCGTGCTCTCCGGGATGATTAAAAAAATAGACCCGAAGGTCCGGACATTTTGCATAGAAGAATATGCGGATTTAGAATCTGCCGTAAAGGAGTGCCGCCCGTGCTGAAAGATAAAACCGCCATCATCACCGGCGCGTCCCGGGGCATCGGCCGCGCCATCGCCGTCAAATTCGCCCAAAACGGCGCTGATCTGGCCCTGCTCTATGCCTCCGACGAGGCGGCCGCCGGGGAGACTTTGCAGGAATGCCGGAGCTTCGGCGTCCGCGCCGAAGCGTACCGCTGCGACGTGTCGGACTGGAACGCCTGCGAAGAGACTGTATCCCGGGTCAAAGAGGCTTTCGGCAAAGTGGATATTCTGGTCAATAATGCCGGCATTACCCGGGACGCCCTGATTGCCACCATGAAAGAAGCCAACTTTGACGCCGTGCTGGACACCAACCTCAAAGGCGCTTTTCACATGATCCGCCATTGCGCGCCGCTGTTCATCCGCGCCAGGGGCGGCAGAATCATCAATATCTCGTCCGTCTCCGGTCTGATGGGCAATGCCGGCCAGGCCAACTATTCCGCCTCGAAGGCCGGTCTCATCGGACTGACGAAATCGGTGGCCCGGGAGCTGGCCCCCCGTGGCGTCACCTGCAATGCCATTGCCCCCGGATTTATCCAAACCGATATGACGCGGAATATCGGGATGGAAAACCGTCTCGCTTCATCCATCCCCCTGGGCCGCCTGGGGTCTTCCTCAGATGTGGCCGGAGCGGCCCTGTTTCTTGCGGGAGACGGCGCGGGCTATATCACCGGCGAAGTCCTGCGGGTGGACGGCGGGCTTGCCATGTAGGGCATTATCATCAGCGAAAGGATGTGCTTTCATATGACCAGACGAGTCGTGGTAACCGGCATGGGCATTGTCAGCCCGATCGGGAATGACATTGCCAGCTTCAGCCGGGCTTTGCAAAGCGGCAGGCATGGCATTGGGCCTATTACCTGCTTTGATACTACTGAATATAAAGCGACGCTGTGCGCGGCGGTAAAGAATTTCAACCCCAGAGATTACATGGAAAACGCGGAAATTCTCCGAAGCGATCCGGCTGCCCGCTTCGCCATGGCCGCGGCCTGCCAGGCCGTGGAGAACAGCGGAATCATGGGTACCCTTCTCCCCGATCGGATCGGCGTATACTTCGGCACGGGAATCGGCGGCATACAGACCTTTGCCGCCGAAATGGATAAGCTCCGCGCCAAGGGCCCCAGACGGGTGTCCCCTTATTTTGTCCCCATGATGATCGCGAACATGGCCTCCGGCATGATTGCGATTCGGTTTAACTGCCGGGGCGCCGCCCTGGCCACCGTGACGGCCTGCGCCTCCGGCTCCAACGCCATCGGCGAAGCGCTGCGCGCCATCCGCCACGGCTACTGTGACGCCGTCATCGCCGGAGGCGCGGAAGCCGCCGTTTCCGAGTGCAGCGTGGCGGGCTTTATAAATATGCAGGCCCTCTCCGTCTCCTCGGACCCCGACGCGGCCTCCCTGCCCTTTGACAGCCGGCGAACCGGATTTGTGATCGGCGAAGGCGCCGGCGCCCTGGTGCTGGAGGAATATGAGCACGCCCTCGGCCGTGGAGCCGCCATATACGGCGAGGTCTGCGGCTATGGCTCCTCCTGCGACGCTTTTCATATCACAGCGCCCCATCCGGAAGGCCTCGGCGCCGTGGACGCAATGAAAGCCGCGCTGGAAGAAGCCGGATTTACCGCCGATACCAGGCTTTATATCAACGCCCACGGCACCGGCACGCCCCTTAACGACGCCATGGAGACCCGAGCCATCAAAACCGTATTGGGCGCCGAAAAAGCCGTTCAAACCCCCGTCAGTTCAACCAAGTCCATGACCGGCCACATGCTGGGCGCGTCAGGTGCCGCGGAAGCCATCGCCAGCCTTCTGGCGCTTCGGGATGGAATCCTTCCGCCTACCGTGGGACTTCTTTCCCCGGACCCGGAATGCGACCTGGACTATGTCCCCCTCACCGCCAGAAAGGCCGAGATTGATCTGGCGCTTTCCAATTCCCTGGGTTTCGGCGGCCACAATGCCTGCCTGGCTTTTCGGAAAGTCTGATAAAAAAGGATGGCTTATGGAAGAAAACAGCATCAAAAAATATGCGAAGCTCATGCAAGACCTGGATCTTACCGGGCTTGAAATCAGCGAAAACGGCAAAACCGTCCGTCTCGAACGAGCGGCTCCCATAGGCGGCGCCGCAGTCCGCGTGACGGCCCCCGGCGCGGCTTCCGAAGCTCTGGCCCCCATCGCCGCGCCCGACCCCGGCCTCGTCAGCATCCCGTCTCCCATGGTCGGAGTATTCTATGCTGCTCCGGCCCAAAATCAGCCCTCCTTCGTCAGCGTGAACGACAGGGTTCGCAAGGGGGATGTACTGTGCATCATTGAGTCCATGAAGCTGATGAATGAGATTCTTTCTGAGCACGACGGCGTTCTTGCGGAAATCTGCGTGAGCAATCAGCAGGTAGTGGAATACGGCCAGGCGCTGTTCCGCATTCGAAAGGAGACGCCATGAATCAGGAGGAATTGAAGGCTGTCCTGCCACACCGCGACAACATGCTTCTTATCCAGGAGGCGTTCTGCGAAAACGGCGTTGCCCGCGGAAGCGTCTTCATTAATGGCGGCGAATGGTTTTTAAAGGGGCATTTTCCCGGAAACCCCGTTGTGCCGGGCGTGATGCTCTGCGAAATGCTGGCCCAGTCGGCCTGCGTGCTGCTGGCGGGGGAAATGCGGGGCAAAGCGCGGCTTCCGCTGTTTACCGGGCTTGATAAAGTTCGTTTCCGCCGCTCCGTCAGGCCGGGGGATACCCTGAAAACCGAATGTGTCCTGACCCGCGCTATGCCCCCGTTTTATTTCGCCAAGGGCAAAGGCTTCGTGGACGGCCTGCTCTGTGTTGAGGCAAGCTTTTCCTTCGCTTTGTCAGAGGTGTAGCCGTGTTTTCAAAAATACTCATTGCCAACCGGGGCGAGGTCGCCGTCCGCATTATCCGCAGCTGCAAGGAAATGGGGATTTCCACCGTGGCGGTCTTCTCCAAGGCGGACGCGGAATCCATGCACGTCGCCCTGGCTGACCAGAGCTATTGCATCGGCGAGGCTGCGCCCGCGGACAGCTACCTCAATGAGGAGCGGATTTTAAGCGCCGCCCTGCTCTCCGGCGCACAGGCCATTCACCCCGGCTATGGATTTTTATCTGAGAATGCCCATTTTGCCGCTTTGTGCATCAAACACGGCGTGGCGTTTATCGGGCCGTCCGCGGACAGCATGAAGCGGCTCGGCGACAAGGAAAATTTGAAAAAACTGATGGCGGAAGCCGGGCTTCCCGTGATCCCCGGCTCCGGCGTGCTGAATTCGGTTCAGGACGCTTTTGCGGCCGCCCGGGAAATCGGATACCCGGTCATGCTCAAGGCCCGCTGCGGCGGCGGCGGCCGGGGCATCCGCCTCATCATGCACGAGGAGGAGCTGGAGCGCGCTTATTTTTCAGCCGTCTCCGAGGGTAAGGCGGCCTTTGGCGACGGCGCGGTATACCTGGAAAAGTACATCCATCCCGCCCGGCATATTGAAATGCAGATTATCGCCGATGAGGCCGGGGAATTGATTTGCCTGGGGGAACGGGACTGCTCAATCCAGCGGAACCATCAGAAATTAACCGAAGAATCCCCCTCCCCCGCCGTCTCGCCCGCGCTGCGCGAAAACATGATCCGTCAAATTACGGCAGCGGTGAAGAAAATAGGGTACCAGAATCTGGGCACGCTTGAGTTTCTGCTGGACTCCGAGGGCAATTACTATTTCATGGAGATGAATGTGCGCCTTCAGGTAGAGCATTGCGTCACGGAAGCCATTACCGGCATCGATCTGGTAAAGTGGCAGATTCGCATCGCCACCGGCATTCCCCTGAGCTTTACCCAACAGGATGTGCTGCTGAAAGGCTCCTCCATAGAATGCCGCATCAACGCCCGGGCCCCCGGCAGGGTAAATTTTCTGCATGTCCCGGGGGGGCCTTTTGTCCGCTTTGACACCTATCTGGCGGCCGGTTCCGCCGTCTCGCCGTCCTATGATCCGCTTCTGGGAAAATTGATTGTCTATGCCTCCACCCGGGAAGAGGCCCTGCGCAAAATGCAGGCCGCGCTCTGCGAGCTGGTGATTGAAGGGATAGACCACAATATTGACGAGCAATTTGACATTATAAGCGACGGCCGCTTTCAAAGCGGCTCTTACGATCTACACTTCTTTTCACAATGAGGTCATGCGATATGCCATCCTTCCCTTTTTTACGAAAGCCGAAAAACCCCCTGGAGCAAGGCGGGAGAACTTCCATTCCCGCCCGTCCGGAGGGCGCTGATTCCGAGCTGTCGCAGCAGTGCCCAAACTGCCGCCGGCAAACGGCGCTGAGTCAGCTTTGGCACAGCGCCAATACCTGCGAATGCGGTTATCACTTCCGTCTGAAAGCCTCCGACAGAATCCGCCTCTTGGCCGATCCCGGTTCCTTTGTCTCCTATTTTGATGATCTTGCCGGCAAGGACCCCCTTAATTTTCCCGGTTACCGCAAAAAGCTGGAAGCCACCGCGAACCTTTCCGGTTTACAGGAGGCCGTTCTGTGCGGCCGCGCTTTGATCGCAGGAGAGCCTTGCTGCCTGTTTGTCATGGACCCTTACTTCATGATGGGCAGCATGGGAACCGTGGTGGGGGAAAAAATCACGCGCACTTTTGAGCTGGCTGTCCAGCACAGGCTGCCGGTAGTCGGCTTTACCGTCTCAGGCGGGGCGAGAATGCAGGAGGGGCTTCCAGCCCTTATGCAAATGGCCAAAACCAGCGCCGCCGTGAAGCGGCACGCCAATGCCGGGCTGTTCTACCTTGTCGTCCTCACCGATCCGACCACCGGGGGCGTGATGGCCAGCTTTGCGATGGAGGGAGACGTCATTCTGGCGGAACCGGGGGCCACGGCGGGATTTGCAGGCGCCCGGGTCATTGAGCAAACGGTGCGCAAAAAAATGCCGCCGGGATTCCAGACTGCGGAATTCCTGCTCGCGCACGGGTTCGTTGACGCCATTGTCCCCCGCCAGGATCAGCGCGCCGTCGTCTCACGCCTGCTTTTCATCCATCGGGGAGGCGAGACACATGAGCAGTAGGGCATACGACAGAGTCAAACTGGCGCGGTCAAATTACCGCCCCACCAGCCTCTCCTATATTCAAAACATTTTCACCGATTTCTTCGAACTGCACGGCGACCGGGCTTTTGCCGACGACGCCGCCATCGTGGGCGGCGTGGCGCTCCTGCAGGGCAGCCCCATCACCGTCATCGGCATTGAAAAGGGGCGGACGGCAAAAGAACGGGTCTGTCGGGATTTCGGCGCGCCCAACCCGGAAGGCTATCGCAAAGCCCTGCGTCTGATGGAACAGGCGGAAAAATTCCGCCGTCCCGTGGTTTGCTTCGTGGATACCTCGGGGGCCTTTTGCGGCATTGGCGCGGAAGAACGTGGGCAGGGCCATGCCATTGCCCAAAATCTGATGCGCCTCAGCGACCTTGGGACGCCCATTCTTTCCATCCTGATCGGTGAGGGCGGCAGCGGAGGCGCTTTAGCCCTTGCGGTGGCCGACGAGGTCTGGATGCTGGAAAATGCCGTTTATTCCGTTATTTCCCCCGAAGGCTGCGCCAGCATCCTATGGAAGGATTCCAGCCGCGCGCCCGAAGCCGCAGAGTATTTGAAGCTGACGGCTCAGGATGCCCTTCAGCTGGGGATGATAGACTCCGTCCTCCCCGAAGCCGGGTTGGGAACCGCTCCCTTTTACCGGCTGCTCAAAAAAAATATCGCCGTAAAGCTGCAGCAGCTAAGCGATCTTCCTGTGGAAGAACTGGTAACGCAAAGGTACCGGCGTCTTCGGAGTTATGGTTCGTTTGATTATACGGCGAAGGAGCGTTTATGAGCATTTATCAGCAATTTTGCCGGGAGCAGTATGATGCCCAAGGGAACTTGAACGCCTTTTGCCTCCAGTACCCTGATAACTATAACTTTGGTTATGACGTGGTGGACGCCATCGCCGATAAAACGCCGCAAAAGATTGCCCTGGTCTGGTGCAACACCCGGGGGGACGAACAAATTTTTAACTTCGGCGATCTCCGCCGCCTCAGCAATCAGGCCGCCAACGCTTTGAAAGCGCGCGGCGTGAAGAAAGGCGACGCGGTTTTAGTGATGCTCAAGCGCCATTTTGAGTATTGGTTTGTGGCCGTCGCCCTGCACAAACTGGGCGCCGTGATGGCCCCGGTCACGCATATGCTGACCGGCGACGATATTTCCTACCGGTGCAGGGCCGGGAAGATCAAAACCGTGGTCTGCACTTGCGAGGACGACGTTCCCTCCCGTTTTTTGCGGGTAAAAGCCGAGTCCGGGATCGAGAATATTTGGACCATACGCCAATCCATCCCCGGATGCCTGAACCTGACCGAGGAGATGAAGACATGCTCATGGTATCTTCCCCGGGTTGAAACTCTGGCCTCCGAGCCGATTCTGGCCTATTTTACATCCGGCACCACCGGTTATCCCAAAGGCGTGATTCACAGCCACAGCTATACCCTGGCCCATATTGTGACCGCCAAATACTGGCAAAGGGCCGCCGAGGACGGACTGCATTTCACTGTTGCGGAAACCGGGTGGGGCAAGGCGTCCTGGGGAAAGATTTACGGGCAGTGGCTGGTCGGCAGCGCGGTCATGGTATTCGATTTCGACAATTTTGATTCCCGACAGCTGATGGGCGTGATCAATCGCTACAAGGTCACCACCTTCTGCGCCCCGCCCACGATATACCGCTACCTGGTCAAAACCGGTCTTGTGGAAATGCCGAGCCTCCGTCATGTGTCCACGGCGGGGGAACCGTTGAATCCCGAGGTTTTTTCTCAATTTCTGGACGCCACCGGCCTTTTTATCATGGAAGGCTATGGTCAAACCGAGACGACTCCGCTCCTGGCCAATCTGGACCGGATGCCGGCCAAGGCGGGTTCCATGGGAAAACCCACCCCCCTCTACCGGGTGGCTTTGCAGAACGCCGACGGCACGTCCGCCGCGGACGGGGAGCCGGGAGAGATCGTCGTTCTGCCCGATGAAAACGGCAATACGCCGCCGGGGATTTTCCTGGGCTACATAGACAATGACGCGCTGTATCAGTATGCCTGGCGGGGCGGGGTCTACCATACCGGCGATACCGCATGGCGCGATGAGGACGGCTATTATTGGTTTAACGGCCGCAGCGACGACATCATCAAAACCGGTGGGTACCGGGTGGGGCCATTTGAGATCGAAAGCGTTCTGACGGCGCATCCCGCCGTTTTGGAATGCTCGGTCGTCGGCATTCCGGATTCCCTGCGCGGACAGGCGATTAAAGCCTTTGTCGTGCTTGCCCCGGAATATAAGCCCTCTAAAGAGCTGAAAAAGGAACTTAAAAAATTCTGCAATGCCCGGATATCCAACTATAAGTGGATCCGTTTTATTGATTTCGTCAGCGAAATGCCCAAAACCATCAGCGGCAAAATTAAAAAGCGCGACCTGCGGGAGTGGGAAGCCATAAACGAGGCGGAATAAAAGATACCCCTCCTCGGTGCTATGGCCGATTCGCGCCCGACCAAGGCGCTGATATCAGCGCTCTATATTTTTCCTCTTCGGGGCTGCGTTGCTGAGCGAAACACATCAGACCATTACAGTATTCTTAGATCAGCTTGAATATGTGAAATGTGGCTTATCTGAATCTGCAGGGATGACGGCCTTTCGAGCGGCCGCATTATGCCCCGGTTTAAAGGCGCCAAGCCCGCAAATTACCGAAAAAGCCACTATGGGCCATGCCTTAAAGGCATGGCCCATAGTGGCTTGGTACCGGTGCTGAGTCAGGACTTTTTCGAAAAGCCAGTAATATCAAAAGTGAACCTGCATGCCTGATCAAGGGCGGCGGCGCGGCTGGTGGCGGAGGCGGAAGCCGGAGGTCATTGCCCACTCGCTACAAACCCAACAGTAGGTTGAGCAAATATAAATATGGGATTGGTCAAATTCAGATAATCCAAGAGGTCCGGACTTGCCGCTAAATAACTAAACAGATGAAATATATAAAGCTTTCAGAATTAATTAGCTAAATAAAAATAGATTATGATATTGAATTTTCTTATAACGACCGCCAATATTCTATCACCAGTCCAATCGAAAGCGGCACAAGATTCATATCTTATTGAGAGTTTTATAAAGAGCCAAAAGACTATAAAGCTATAGAAGATTTCTTATCTTCAGCCAAGATCGAAGACGAACTGTTGGTGGATATTTTGGATTTAATAACTAACATAGATATATATTGAGGTATACTATGAACAACAGCGGCAAGGTAAGGTTTTATCTTGCCGCTGTTGCTCATCGCGCGGGTGTTGAGTCAGAATTTAGAAAAATGAAAACCTAGTAATACTAATGGTTTGAGAACACAAAAGTCGTCGGATCTTCTCAAATCCGACGACTTTTTAGTGGATCAATTGGTGATTTTAGATATCAACCTTCACGTCTGCCGAGCTTGATATGACGAGAAAATTGTAGTCGAAACTTTTATTATACGATAATACTCACCTGCTACTCATTTGATAAATATCCGCATGTGCTAGATCGTCCAGAGCACGCTTGACTGTGCTTCGGGAAAGCCCCAAGTCTCGTCCGGTGGTTCGTATAGACGGCAAGCATCTCTTGATGCCGTTGAGGGTGTAATGGTGCGCTAAAAAAGAGAGACCGCCGATCACCGCAAGCATGGTAGAGGCGACCACAATGAGAGTTATTACAGGCTGCATTTCTCATCCCACTTTCATTACTGGTTCAACCTAATGCCGAGGCAGTTCCACCTGCGCCTGCTTCATTTTCTCAGCCTGAACGCGAAGAAGAACCCTGACGCAGCTAAGGGCCATGTCCATATACGCACCCGCCTGCTTCTGCTTTAGCTCCGATGAGCGGATGCCCGGCGCGTGATTCAGCGCAAGCGCCGCCGCGTCCTTGAGCTCGTTGAGCAGCACGCCGGGCTGCACGCGTATGGTTCGCGCCTTCTCGTCGAGCGCCAGAATGACACACCCGGCGGCACATTACCGGCTCAAATTGAGCAATCCGCGCAACACTATGCTCAGATTGGCATCCGGAGCTTTTGTTGATTCGCTATTTATCGATATACGCCTGTACGCGAACCTGAATATTGAGCTTCTCAATCCTTCGGTAGAGCGTATTGCGCGAAACGCCCATGCACTTTGCAACGCGCGAAATATTTCCTTTCTCCTCATTCAGCAGGGCAATGATTTTCTCCCTCTCCAGCTGATCACGCATATGTCGCGGGTCTGCGGATTCGTTAGGGGCCGGCGGCGCGGCGGGCGCAAGGCCCGGCAAGGGTGTCCCCGCCCGCGAAGCCTTCATATAGTCCGGAAAGTAGCCGACGGCAACGGGCCTCCCCCCTGCGACGACAAGCGCTTTCTCCATGACGTTTCTCAGCTCACGCACATTGCCCGGCCAGGCGTAACCCTCAAGAAAATCCAAAACTTCGCGCGAGAGCGGATGCTCGCGGACATTTAGTACGGCGGACAGCATCGCATTAAAATGCTGCGCCAGAAGAGAGATATCCCCCTCGCGCTCCGAGAGACGCGGCAGGCTTATCTCAATAACGCTCAGGCGATACCAGAGGTCGGAGCGAAACCTCCCATCGGCAATCAGCTGGCACATGTCCTGATTTGTCGCCGCCACAACACGCACATCAAAGGTAATGGGCTTGTTCGCGCCGATGCGCGTTACGGACTGCTCCTGAAGTACACGCAGGAGCGACACCTGCATGTCAAGAGGCATGTCTCCGATTTCATCGAGGAAGAGCGTACCGCCGTCCGCGTACTCAAACTTGCCCTTCGCACCCGAGCTGCGGGCGCCCGTAAAAGCCCCGCCTTCATATCCAAAGAGTTCGCTCGCCAACAGGTCGCGCGGGAGGGCCCCGCAGTTTAACGCAACGAAGTTGCCCTTGCGCCCGCTCATGCGGTGGAGAGCGCGCGCCACGACCTCCTTGCCGGTACCCGTCTCCCCCATAATCATTACGTTCGAGCGGTGCGCCGCCACGCTCCGAACCATTTCCTCGACCTTGGCCCACGCAGGGCTCTGTCCTATGCAGTCATCCTTAAAATCTGTGACACGGCGGATCGCCGGGCGCTCCTCTTCCTCCACCTTCTGATTCTCAAACACAAATATACAGTGCTTTTGACCGTTCATCAGCGACACGCGGCGACGGCGCATCAATCGCGTCTCGAATCCGAGACGTTGCCCCATGCTCTTAAAGGCCACCGTACGGTCTCCCGAGAAGGTTGTGGAGTCCCCCATAAGGGTCGACAGCCCCTGCTTGCTGTTTTTCAGGAAGTCGCCCAGCCACAGGCTGCCGTACGGCGCGTCCTCAAATCTGGGCACCATTGCGCGGCCGGAATCGTTTGCCGTCAGTATCATGCCCTCCTCGTCCGTGACAATAACGGCCGCGTGGTCAACCGCCAGCACCGGGTCGAAAAAACCCGCCGTTGAAAGGTGCGCGAAGGCCTCCCGCCGCGTGGTATAGAGCTTTTCCACCAGTCCGGTAGCAGCTATGCAAATGTCGAGAGCGCTCTTTGGCAGAGGGACAAAGGGCTCGTTCAGACACAGGACAAAATCCTCCTTGCCGTGGATATTCGCCGCGACACCCGAATAGCTCTGGGCCACGGCCCTGAAATGCTCGTATCCGTCCACACGAACGGGCTTTTTCTCAACAATCGCCATCGTGATATTGCCGCTACCCTGCTGCGACTCCGTGACATAGGTGCCAAGTGTGCGCGAGTAGGCGGAGAGCGGCGTAATAAGGTCGAACACAAAGCCGTGCATGTCGGCTATGCTGACGTTACAGTTGAAGATGGTTAAAAGATATTGCATAATGGGACTCGCGGCATCCATGACTACGCTGTGCCGTTCGCGCATTTTGGCAAGCAGTACATCGTCGCACTTTGGAAACTCCGAGGACCATGGGTTGAGGCCGTAGCTCATGCACCGCGACCAGGCCCGGGCAACCTCCGGCCTGACACGGGCGGTGTCTATGACGCCGTCATTGACCGCCCTTTTCCAGGCCTCAAGAACCGTATAGCCGTCGTATTCCATATTTTAGCTCCTTTTTTGCCTGCGCTTGGCGCAGCTCTCGAAGCCCAGCGCCTGCCGGTACTTCGACACCGTCCTGCGCGAAATGCTGCAGCCCTCGTCCTGCAGCGCCGCGCTTATCTCTTCATCGGTGAGCGGCTCGTAGGGGTCCTCCGCGCAAATAAGCTCGCTGATGCGCCGTCTCACGGCAACCGCGGAAACGGCCTCATCTCCGCCAATCCCCTTGAAGGAGCGCGCGAAGAAGTATTTGAGCGGAAACTCCCCCCATGGGGTTGACGCGTATTTGTCCTGCACCACACGGCTGACCGTGGACACATTCACGCCCATCTCATCGGCCATCTGCTGCATGGTCATGGGCCGGAGCCGTTCCGGGCCGAAGCGGAAAAAATCCCCCTGGAGCGTAAGTAGCGCCAGCGCAAAACGGTGGAGCGTCTGCCGCCTTATGTCCATGCTGCGTATAAGCGATCTAGCCTCGTTCAGGCAGGATCGCAGGTACCGCTTATCCTCCGGCCCAAGCTGGGCCCGGCCCAGGAGATCCATATACTGTTCATTGACGCGAAGCGTATTTTCAGCCTCGCCCGAAACATAGACATGCAGCTCTTCCCCGTCCCTTCGGACGACTATGTCAGGCGAGACATAGCTCACGTCAAAAGGCCGCTCATCGCAGTTGCCGGGGCGCGGCTCGAGCGAGCGGATGTAGTCAAAGACCTCCTCCATGCACTGCGGCGAAACGCCGTATTTTCCGGCGCAGGGACCGACATCCGACGAAGGGAGCGCGGCAAGGTCGTTTTTTATGACACGCCTGGCAACATCTGCATAGGGGAAAGAATCCTCCACCTGCAGGCACAGCGCTTCGTAAACATCCTTCGCCGCAATCCCGCACGGCGAGAAAGTCTGAATCAGTGACAGCACGCGCCGCCCTGTCTCCGCGGGCACGCAGCAGAGCAGGCATATCGTCTCAAGATTTCCGACAAAATAACCGCTGTCGTCGATATTTCCGATGATTTCCATACCCACAGCCCGCTCCGCCGGGGTCAACTCGCTCATGGAAAGCTGTAGCTCCAGCGAACCTGTGAGCGTGTCGGCTTCAAACACGGTTCCGCAGGAATAATAGGGATCATAGTCCCCCCTGTCCGCCGGGTCCGCGGACGCGGAGCGATAATAATCCCGCTCACGGGCATATTCCATGGCGGCAAAACCGGGTCTTTCCGGCGCCGTCACGTCCTCATATCGCGCGGAGGGAGGCTCCGGAATATCCAGCATGGGGTTTCCCATCGAGAGTTCAACAAGATAGCCGTATATCGCCGCATCCGGCAGCGAAAGCATCTGCAGCCCCTGTATGAGGGAAGTCGTAATTTTCTGTTCCTGCCGCTGGACATGCGCCAGCTCGTTCTTATAAGCCATGTGTCTCCGACCCATTCCGGAAAATAAGCAAATTGTGTCGCACATTGTTATCAACGTAACACACCCCGCTCCCTGTGTCAATATTTTTGCTAAAACTGCACTACACAGTGCAATAAAAACACTGTTTTCTGAGTTAAGCAACGATAATTATTTTGTCGTAAATATTTTTGCCGTCCGCGGCACGTTATTTGCATATATGTTTTATATGAACGATTTCCGGCCAACACAAATCATTCTCAACCAAGGAAAGGAAACCAGCCATGAACATCATAGCCTGTTATAAGATTGTCCCTTTTGAGGAGAGCATCGTTATCCGAAAGGACAGGAGCCTATCCTTCGAAAACGCGGAACTTGTCATCGGACAATATGACCTCAACGCCATCGAGGCAGGCGCCCGGCTTGTCGGAGAGCACGGCGGGGAGCTCGTCGCCCTGACCGCCGGCTCCGGCGAGGTGGAAAATTCAAAGCTCCGAAAAGCCGTGCTCTCCCGCGGGCCCTCCAGATGCGTCACCGTGAACGACCCCTCCCTCACCGGGGCCGACTCCTCCGCTGTCTCCGCGGTTCTCGCCGAGGCCGTGCGGAGTGTCGGCGAATACGACCTGATCCTCTGCGGCGAAGGCTCAAGCGACCTCTATGCGCAGCAGGTCGGTGTCCAGCTTGGTGAGCGTCTTGGGCTTCCCGTGATAAACGCTGTCACCTCCATCAAATATTCCGGCGACAGGCTGGCCGTTAAGCGGATCGTCGGGAGCGAGACAGAGACGCTCAGCGTCGCGCTGCCCGCCGTCATTTCCGTATCGAGCGGCATAAACGTCACCCGCGTGCCGAGCATGAAGGATATCCTCGCGGCAGGCAAAAAGCCCGTCCGTGCCCTCACCGGCTCCGATATCGCCATCCCCGCGGACAGGACCACCGATACGGTCGAGACCCTCGCCCCCAACCAAACCGAGCGCAAGAGGCAGATTTTCGAAGGCGATGGCGCGGACACCGTCTCGGCCTTCCTGCAGGCCGTAAGCGCCGAGCTTAGATAAGGAGAAAAAACGATGAAACTGAAAAAAGCAGTTGTATTTTCCGAAAACCCCGCCGCCGTTCCCGGCCTTTGCGCGGTCGCGGCCGCCCTTGCGGACGAGATCGTCGTCCTCGCCGTCGCCGCGAAGGGTGCGGCGGAGGCCCTCCTTCCCTATGCCTCCAAGGTGATTTGGCTCGGCGATCAGGCCGAGGGCTCAATGATCGAGGACTACGTTCCCGCGCTGGCCGAGCGGATTCTCGCACTGGCCCCCCGGCTCGTCCTCACAGGCACCTCAAGCCGTGACCGATGCATCTCCGCCCGCTTGGCCGTGCGCCTTGGCGCGGGCGTCATCACAGACATAAGCGGCGCACGCATCGGGGACGACGGAACGCTTATCATGACGCGCAGCGTCTACGGCGGCACCGCCTCCGCCACAGTACGCGCGGCTGCCGCCATCACCGTCGCCGTCGTACCCGAGGGCGTTTTCGGTGAGGCCGCCGCGGGCGCCGCCGGAAGGTTCACGGAGTCCCCCGCCGCGCCGGAGAAAAACGGCATCGAGCGCCTCAGCGTCGACGTAAGGCAGGAGGAGAGGGGGAACCTCAGCGCCGCAAAGCGTGTTATCGGTGTGGGACGCGGCCTCGGTGCCGGGAAAAACCTCGCCCCTGTCGAGGCGTTTGCGTCCAAAATCGGCGCCGAGCTCGCTTGCACGCGCCCAATCGCGGAGGAGGAAGCTCTGATGGCAAAGAACCGCTATGTGGGCGTTTCCGGCCTCTCTATCCGGCCCGATGTTTACATCGCCTGCGGCATTTCCGGCCAGGTTCAGCACATGGTCGGCGTCAACGCTTCACGCGTCATCATCGCCGTCAACAAGGACGCGAAGGCTGCCATCTTCCAAAACTGCGACTACGGAATCGTCGGCGATATGAACAAGATTATCCCGGCGCTCGACGAGCTTCTTTGAGGAAGGGGACGGCACGGTCATGACGGAAAAAAAGGAATACGGACGTTTCACCGCCCTTATGGCTCTGCGGCTCGCCGCCCCCCACACCTGGGCGGCGTCTACGATGCCCGTGTTCCTGGGTGCCGCGCTGAGCCTGTCCCGGGGCGGCGGCGCCGACCCCCTTATGCTCCTCAGTCTGCTCGCCGTCTGCATCCTGATGCAGTCCTGCGTAAACTGCCTCAACGACTACAGCGATTTTATAAGGGGCACCGACACGCCCGAAAATTCTCCGGACTCGGCCGACGCTGTTTTAGTATACGCAAACCCCGACCCGAAAAAGGCGCTGCTGCTGGGCTTCCTTTTCCTCGCCGCCGCGGCCTGCCTCGGCATACCGGCCGTCCTCACCGCCGGGCCCGCTCCCCTCGTCATCGGTATGGTGGGCGGGATCGTCATTTTGCTCTATTCCTTCGGCAGGACGCCGCTCTCATACCTGCCGCTCGGCGAGCTGACCTCCGGCTTCGTGATGGGCGGGCTCATCCCCCTCGCGGTATACGACGTGCTTGCCGGGCGTTTGGAGACTGCAATTTTACTCTACGCCCTGCCGGAGATGCTCGGCATAGCGCTCATAATGATGACCAACAACAGCTGCGACATCGGGCGTGACACCGAAGCCGGACGCAAGACGCTTCCCGTCCTCTTGGGCGGCAAATCCGCAGCCCGACTATACCGCGCGCTGCTCATCCTCTGGGCCGCCCTGCCGGAGGCTCTGCTGCTCGTGAGCGGCGGCGCCGCAGTGCTCTACCCCGCAATGCTCATCGCCGCGCTGCCGGCGCTCACCTCACAGCTCCGCCTTGACCTTTCTCCCGTGACAAGGGGCGCCGCCATGGGCGGCATCACCTCGCTCAATATAATGCTTGGGCTCATATACATCGCCGCGCTGCTGTTCGGCGCACTCGTATAGGAGGGGGCTGCGAATGGACAAGGAAAAGCATGTCTACAATGTGTTCGAGGCTGTGGCCGGGGGCTATGACAGCGCGAACGCCCGCATAAGCCTCGGCCTGCACCTGCGCTGGAAACGCGCCGCCGCGGACTTCGTGCTGACTGCCGTGCCGCCGGACGGCCGGGTGCTCGACCTGTGCTGCGGCACGGGCGACATAGCCGCGCTCCTGCTCGAAAGTCGGGGCGACATTTCGGTGACGGGCCTCGATTTCTCCCCCGCCATGCTCGCCGTGGCCTGCGAACGCTTTTCCGGCGACAGCCGCGTCGCGCTCAAGCAAGGGAACGCTCTGGCCCTGCCATTCGAAGACGCCTCGTTTGACGGCGCGGTGATTTCCTTCGGCCTGCGAAACACCTCCGATTACGGCAGGGTGCTCGCTGAAATAGCCCGGGTAGTGCGGCCCGGCGGCCTTGTCTGCTGCATAGACTCTTTCACCCCCGGAAGCAAGCTGGTTCGACCCTTCTATGCGCTCTATTTCACCCGGCTGATGCCCCTTCTCGGCGGCGGCACCCGACACAGGCGTGAATACCTCTGGCTGAGCCGAAGCACCGGGGATTTCATACCCGCTCGGGAACTGTCGCTACTGATGCGGGAAAAGGGCCTGCGGAAAGTAAAGGAAAAGCGCTATATGATGGGCGCCTGCGTGTGCCTGTGCGCCGTCAAAGAGTCTGCCCCGCCCTGAACCGCGCCGCCGCCCCGATACTGCGAAAGGAACATTCATAACATGGAATTTCTTAAGAGGGATATACCGGGACTCGCAGGAGACCTGGACAGCGTACAGCTAAAAGCGCTGGAGCTCGCGCACGACCCCCTTGGGCGCCAGCCCTTGACCTCGGTCGTCGAATCCGCCCTTGGCGACGGCGGAAAGCTCATCCGCCCGATACTTGTGCTGCTCTCGGGCCGCCTCGGCCCCGGGTGGCCCGGATGCTCCGCCGCCCTGAAGGACGCCGCCGCAATCATCGAGCTCACGCACACGGCTTCGCTTATCCACGACGACATAGTTGACGACGCTCCACTGCGGCGCGGAAGGCCGAGCGTGCAGTCCGCATACGGCAAAGACATGGCGGTATATGCCGGGGACTTCCTGCTCAGCAAGGTGCTGGGCGCGCTTATGCAGCCCGGCATGTCGGACGTTGGCCCGGTTCTCTCGCGCAGCATGGCCGACATGTGCAGCGGGGAAATGACGCAATACGCCGCACAGTTTGACACGAAAGCCGATGAAAGCAGCTACTTTATCAGCATCTCCGGTAAGACCGCCTCCCTCTTTTCCGCCGCCTGCGAGGCCGGTGCAATCCTCTCCGGCTGTACCCGCGAGGTCACTTCCGGAATGTGCCGCTTCGGGCACGCGCTCGGCATCCTGTTCCAGTTGAGGGACGACCTGATGGACTGCACTGACGCCGACGCCGGAGCCGGAAAGCGCCTTGGCATGGATTTCATCCGGGGCGTCTACACGCTCCCCGTCCTCTACTCCTTTCTGGAGCCGGGCTACGGCCCCCGCCTGAAGGAGTTATCCAGAAGCGCCGCCTCGGGTGAGGCAGGAGAGAACCTGTCCGCCGAGCTCATGCATCTCGTCACCGCCGCGGGCGGCGCGGCCTATACCCGCTGGACAATGCGACAGTATCATGAGCGCGCGAAGACGGAGCTCGGACAATTGCCGGAAGGCCCCATCGCCGACGCGCTCCTGCGCATGGCGTCGGCCCTGCTTGAGGAGTAAAGGATGCGCAATGTATTTTCACTGCTCTCGCCGGTGTTTATCGGCGGAGTCATAGGCTATATCACGAACGACATCGCCATCAAAATGCTCTTCCGTCCGCATAAACCCGTCTATATTGGCCGCTTCCGTCTGCCCC
>ENA-UOOR01001681-UOOR01001681.1-fermentation-metagenome-genome-assembly--contig:-NODE-1681-length-25113-cov-23.225916_pt1 | contig 25113 bp, 19 predicted proteins | sample MGYA00245780_ERZ724029 | MGnify/ENA primary metagenome ERZ724029 (study PRJEB28704, sample SAMN03018315) | fermentation metagenome | biome: anthropogenic terrestrial biome; feature: soil... | reverse complement strand
GCTGAATGCGTCTACCCTAATCCATTGAGGCAAAGTTACTCGCACAGGCTCCTAGTGTCACAATTTGAGGGTGTCTCTGGGCGGATACCCCCCGGGGTATACCACTGAGCCACAGCAGTCATCCTTCCGTCCCTCAGCACGCCACCGGATCTATCCCTGGGTCTATTCCTGGACCCACCAACGGATCTACTCCTGGACCTACCCGCGAGTCTATTGGACATCCAGGCTCTCTACTCCAAGCTGCAGGCCGATGGACTGTCTGCCCGCACGGTCCGGTATGTCCACAGCACTCTGTCGTCAAGTTTGAAGCACGCCGTGAAGTGGCGGATTCTGCCGCAGAACCCTGCTGGCTTCGTGGACCTGCCCCGTCAGCAGCGGCGAGAAATGCAGGCGCTCACCCCGGAGCAGGCGCGAGCGTTCCTGACTGCAGCATCCAAAGATAGATACGGCCTCCTATCCGCCTTCGCGATGGCGACGGGCATGCGACCGGGAGAGTACCTGGCTCTCACGTGGGAGGATATCGACTTCGACGCGGGAACGGACAAACCCTACGTACTTGCCCTGCCCATCGTCGCAGTAGGTACATTTGAACGCTAGGTGCATATGAATCACTCTCCCATGTCATAGCAGCCCGAGTACCCTCATTGTGCAAGAACATTGACCGCCAGAATCATTGGCAGTGCCGAAAATAGTACTAGGCAACCACAGCCCATTGGGAACAGGCCTACCCGCCGGTCACCGGTAGTACCGAAATGGCGACAACTGATTATCATAGCCGGGGATCAGAAACCGGACACAACTCCAGATCCGATGACCCTCGGCAGAGTCGCCCGTACGCAAGGGATTCGCTTTTGCCCCAACGGTAGTCCGTTGCGTTGTCACGCCTGGGATCCCCATCCAGGCCTCGCCCTCCGCGCACACGCGAGACTACGCCTATCTGCGATGCGTGTCGATACCTTCTGCTATCACAGATTACTTCGAAACAACTTTGGAACCTCCTCCACATTCGCCTACCATATGGTTCTTGAGTCTATTCACGTTGTGATGGCCTTGGTGGCTCCAGGGAGAATCTTACAGACTCCTACCTTCTTCGGAAGTCCTGTCTATGATGCTCCCCCGACTCTCACGCGATCTCTTCGATGACGCGGATAGTTCCGTATTAGGCCGGTGAGGTTCAGCAATTCCGGCACCCAAGTCACAACCCGCTGACCTGCGCTTCATACATCATCTTCCCAGCTAAAGGGCCGGGTGCCTATTGGGTGCCGCTTGGGTGCCCCCATCACCGGTCTGCGCATGCCACGACCACGTTTTTCGACCCATTTCGCACGTGTCCGCATGCGCTGTGGTCTCCCATCGGAAGCCCCCAACGCCCGATCTCCTTGCGGCAACTGGCGATCATCATAGCAGCTCATAGCCGGTGTTGGGCCGCCTCAGTGGCACCCTATAGGCGTACATGAAGGACCGCGGTGAGGTGTTCAACCCCTCCGCGGTCCTTACAACAAATGGTACGCCACCGGGGACTCGAACCCCGGACCCGCTGATTAAGAGTTCCGTTTTGGGCCCTGTTTTGCCGTTACCTATGATATCGCCGCGTGTCACAATGTTCGTTCTAGCTGTGACTTACCATATTACCCCTTACGCCAAATGTCAGGAGATAGCACCCATTGTAACCACATCATAGCATATTGCAGTGAGGCTGTAAAGGAGACCACGACTACAGGTTGTGCCTACGCCTTTCGACCGTTTTCACCACGTTTCAGAGGTCACAAAATACAAAAAACCCCGCTACACTGGGCCGCGGCGTTCAGCCGTAGCGGGAGTTGTGCTCTTCACTGTTTAATGCAAGTCGGGTGCTATGTCCCAATGCAAAGGAGCTCGGAGAAAAGCGATGCATGAAGTCTGCAGAGTTCTCCTACCGAGCCAATGATGTGGCCAGATTCGCCGTGTTTGGGGCAACAGAGCATGGTCAACCTGGAACGCAGCTTCGAATCCATTACCTCTGGCCAAGTGGCGATACCGGTCCCTGCTTTCCAAACCGGGCAGCTGTGCAGAGAACACCAGCAAGAGATATCAACTGTATCATAGAGACGAAAGGCCGAGAGTGGGAGGGCACTGCTGCCAAAGACGAGGCTATCCGCTACTGGGGGTGAATGTATCTCCGAACGTACCTGTCAGGAATGGTATTTCGCTCGGGTGAACCAAAGAGAGTTCGATTCCTGCAGGGGACCACAGAGCTTGGGAGCTCTCCTAGGAATCTGCTCGAAAACCCCTGCAAACCGGCTGCGTATCGGGAACGGAAATCCATGGCAGCCGATTTGATGCCAAAAGTCTCTCTGGATTTCGTGACATTGTACTCCATTTTGTGTGCCAATTGTAGTATAATAGCATTGAAATACATAATTGGGGGCTGACCTCATGCAAGGAAGGCGCGATGAGCAGACCACGTTCTCTGACGCTTTGTGGATCAACAGAATCCCCGAGGACTCCTACTGGTCGAGGATGCGCGAGTATCTGGCGCGAATGGACGATTCGGTGTTCAGCTCTCTTTTCTCTCGCATCGGGCGTCCCTCGGTGTCGCCTGTGCATACTTTCGGCGCGCTGCTGATTCAACTTGAGAAAGGCTGGTCCGACCGGGAGTTCGAGGGGGAATCTCGGTTTGACGAGCGATGCAAGTATGCGCTGGGAGTCAGCCGAGACTTCCCGGGATCGACGCGGTGACTCTCTGCGACCATCGAGCCAGGTTCATGCAGTCCGACATCGTATTCGCGCTCTTCGCGGATCTGTTGGCTCAAGCTAAGGAGAAGGGCCTCATCTCCGAGGATAAGCTCCAGATAGTGGACTCCTTCATGGTTGGAGGAGCAGGCGCTGTTCAGGACACTTACGCCCTGCTGCGCAAAGGTATCGTTCGTTTGCTCAGGGTTGCCGAGTCTCACGAGCTTCGCTCCAAGCTCGAACCGGTTCTTTCGCGTCAAGACTACACAACCGATTCGAAACCAAGATCAACTGGGACGATCCAGAGGAGAAACGACGGCTCCTGGAATCTTACGTAATTGACGCGCGCAATCTCGTTGCCGCCGCCCGCGCTTCGCGCCCATTTCCCAAGGATCTGAGTGATGCATCCGACCTGCTTGAGCGCATAGCAAACCAAGATGTGGAGGATATCGACGGTCAGATAAGGATGAAGAAGGGCGTTGCCAAGGACAGAATGATATCAGTTACCGACCCGGACATGCGTCATGGCCGCAAGACGTCCTCCGCCAAAGCGAACGGTTTCAAGGCAATCGGGTAGGAGGGGGCGTCTCGCCCCCGTCCTCCCACACCACCGTACGTGCCGTTCGGCATACGGCGGTTCATGAAACCTTAGGAATTCTGCGCGTAGAGATCCATCAGGCTCAGGAGCCATTGGTTGCGCCAGTAGGCGAGGCCGAGGGCTTTGTTCACCTGCGGCGTGTTCGCGAGCCGCCAGTATCCCTTGCGCGACCCGCTGATCTTTCGCGCCCACTCCTCGGGAATGCCCAGAGCGACGAGGTTTCGTCGCACCGTCTTGGGCTTCTTCCACTGTTTGAGTAAGCACATCCGCATGCGTCGTCGCATCCATTGGTCCATCTCCTGATACACGCTCGGAGTCCGCGCGATCCGGAAGTATCCCATCCAACCTCGCACGTAGGCGTTGAGCTCGCAAATGCGGCTTGCCATGCTCCGCCCATTGCTGCGGTTGGTGATCTTCCGGATCCGTTCTTCGAATCGCTCCCGGGTCTTGTTCGCAATCCGAATTCGAGGGTTGGAGCCTCCAATGAAGGAGAAGCCCAGGAACTTCCGTCTCGCGGGTCTATCCACGGCGCTCTTCTCCTCGTTGACCTTGAGCTTCAGCTTGCTTTCTACAAAACGTCGAACGCTCGCCATGACCCGCTCTCCCGCCCGCCTACTCTTGACGTAGATGTTACAATCATCGGCATAGCGAGCGAACCTGTGGCCTCTCCTCTCGAGTTCCCAGTCAAGGTCGTTTAGCATGATGTTCGCAAGCAGGGGACTTAGAGGTCCGCCCTGGGGCGTACCCTCCTCGCTTCGCACACACACGCCGTTTTCCATGACTCCGGCCTTGAGAAACGCACGGATCAGTTTGAGCATCCGCTTATCTTGGACCACCCTTGCCACTTTGGCCATCACGATGTCGTGGTTGACGCGGTCGAAGAACTTGGATAGGTCCATGTCCACCACGAATCCGTATCCCTCCTCGATGTAGCCGCGGGCGGCTTCTACGGCTTGGCGCGCGCTCTTGCCCGGCCTGAAACCGTAGCTGTGCTCGGAGAACCTGGGTTCAAACAGCGGCGTCAGCGCCTGTAGAACAGCTTGCTGAATGAAACGGTCCAATGCGGTGGGTATCCCCAGAAGCCTTACGCCTCCGCCCGGCTTCGGGATTTCGTGCCGGCGTACGGGGCTTGGCTTGTAGGTCCCACTGAGCAGCGATTGCTTGAGCTCGGCCCAATGGTCATGCAGGTATGGGCGCAGTCCGCCCGCCCGCATCCCATCTATTCCCGCCGCTCCGTCGTTCTGCTCCACGCGTTTGCATGCGCTTTTCACATTGGAATTGGATACGATGAGCTCCATGAGTCTCTGCGCGTTCTTCCCGGGTTGCTCCGTGGTTCGCGCCGAAGACGGGCTAGGCGCTCCTGCGATCCCCTGCGTATTCACCGCATCCCTCCGCAGGCAGCTCCCTTGCGGGGTATTCTGCTGTCGACGCCCTTCTTGCGAGCTTGTCACTTCGCTTCCCTCATTCCATGTTCGGCCCTTCCCGGGCCACAACGTCACGACCCGGTACTATGGCCTCTGCTGACTCCTGTCGGCTCAACCGCGCCTCTCGACGCGGGTTGCCGGGTTACCCAGCGCATCCGACAGGCCTCCCCGGGTAAGACCGTTGTCTTTCCCTCCATCCACCCGCCCCATTTACTCTGGACAGCCTTCGGCAACAAGGACTTCGCTTTGTGTGGCAAGCTCATCCAACTGTCCCTAGCCTCGTATGGGGTCTCTGTTCGTCGGGCCGGAGGTTTGCCGCCGGCCTCCTTCAGATTCCGCCTCGCGGCGGACACCCTTGCCTTAAGCTATGGCTACTGCTGCCTTCACCATCAGGGACTCTCACCCCTCAGACAACGATCATGCCGGGCGCACCACATTGCCACCGATGGAAACTTCGTCGCTTCCATCGTGGTAACCGCGGCTAACAAGGCTGATGCCGAGCCGTTGCCCGAAGTCCTGAAGCAGTGCGAAGCTAATGCAATGAAGCCCGAGCAAGTTGTGGGCGATAGCGCCTACTGCATCTGGCCGACCAAAGAGAGCATGGCCCTCGATGGGATTGAGCTCATCGCAAAAGTGCCGTCCGAGGCGAGAGTGGATGGAAGGTATCCCAAGAGCATGTTTGACATCGATACGCTGGCCGGGGTTGTGCGCTGTCCCGAAGGCTCGAAGGCGCGATTCGACCCAGCGGTGATCGAGTCGCGCAAGGGAGCGGTCGTATGTTTTTCAGACTGCGCGGCGTGTCCGTCCAGGACGGAGTGCACTCGGGCCAAGGTGGGCCGTACCATATCGGTTCATCCTTACGAACCGGAGATGGCGGCAGAACGAAAGAAACAGGATACCGCGGAGTTCAAGGAGTTCTATGCTCAGCGGTCGGACGGCGAAAGGGTTAAAGGCCATATGACGAGGCATGGAGCCAGAAATGCAAGGCACATCGGAATCTTCAAAGTGTGGTGCCAGGAGACTCTCGAGGCGCTCAATTTCAACATCAAGGCCTTTGCCAGGCTATCGGCAGCAACCACCGGATAGCAACGTCAAGGGGGTAGTGTCTCTTCTTGACGATAGAAGGCCCGAAAAGGCGGGCCAGTCGAGCTTCCGGAGAAGCGAAACAGCCATATCCGCGGTTCGGAGCGCACGATCGTCCCACACTTACCCATATTGTGCCACTACCTGGGTTCCCACAGAGCCCGATAGGTCCTCGACAGTGAGCATTTCGAGCAGATTCCTAGCGGTAATCCAGCCTACTGGTTTGGCGGCACGTATCCATGGCTCAACAGCGCCAGTGTACACCAGGGCAGAATCATCAAGGCCCCCCAATTCGTCACTGACTTGGCGCTGCGCGAGTGTCATCTGCCGAAAGCACCGCCTGGGAGTGTTCTGGTCGCGATCACTGGGCAGGGAAAAACCCGGGGAACAGCTGCAGTTCTATGTATTGAGGCTACAATCAACCAGCATCTGGTACACATCACCCCGCGCGGGGCAAGCGTATCTCCCGACTATCTTCAGATGTACCTGTCTGCAGCTTACTCTGAACTTCGCGCTCTCAGTGACGACTCCGGCGGTACCAAAGGCGCATTGACGTGTCATGACATGCGCCATTTCAGGGTTGCTTTGCCGCCAATCGATGAGCAAGTCCGCATAGTTGAGCTCGTGAACCACAAGACAACATCGATTGAACGTGCTGTTCATCATATCCGTCAGGAGACGGATCTCCTCCTCGAATACCGCACCCGTCTCATCGCGGACGTGGTGACCGGCAAGCTAGATGTTCGCGATGTGGAGCTCCCTAACCTTGAAGATGCTGACATCGCCTACGATCTCGGTGATTCCAACTTCGACTCAAATGATGACCAGGACGATCTCCCTGATGCCGAGGAGGTGGAGGCAGATGACGAAGACTGACGTGTCTGAGAAGGGGCTTGAAGATCTGATAGTTGCAGCCCTCACTGGGCAGGACACAAGCTTCGGCCCGCAGCCCAACGGGATCCTCGAGAAACCTGCCGTGCCGTACGGTCAGTCTGTCTACGTGCTGGGCGATTCGGTTCACTACGATAAGGACCATGCTGTCGATCTGGACAAGCTGCTGCGCTTCCTGCGGGCTACTCAGCCCAAGGTTGTCGAACAGCTTGCCCTTGATGTGGATGGGCCTCGGCGTCGCGCATTCCTTGCCCGCCTACAGGGCCAGATAACAGCTAGGGGAATAGTCGATGTCCTTCGCAAGAGAATCGAGGACGGCCCGGTAGCAGTGGATCTTTTCTACGGCACGCCGTCCCCCGGCAATCCCAAAGCGGCACAACTTTTCAACGCCAACGTGTTCAGCGTCACTAGGCAACTGCACTACAGCCGCGATGAGAGTGGGTTGGCTCTGGATCTGTGTCTGTTCATCAATGGCCTTCCGGCGGTCACATTTGAGCTCAAGAACCGCCTCACAAAGCAGACCGTTGACGACGCCGTGCGGCAGTACAAGCGCGACCGCGACCCGCGGGATCTGCTATTCCGTTTCGGACGATGCCTCGTGCACTTCGCCGTAGACGATCAGGAGATTCGGTTCTGCACACACCTCAAGGGGGAGGACTCCTGGTTCCTGCCATTCGACAAAGGGTACAACGACGGCGCCGGCAACCCGCCCAACCCCGATGGGATCAAGACGGATTACCTGTGGCGCGATATCCTTACGCCCAGGGGGCTTACCGATATCATCGAGAACTATGCTCAGATCGTCGAGTACAAGGATGACCGCACCAGCAAGAAGCGGCGTGAGCAGATCTTCCCTCGTTACCATCAGCTAGACGTAGTGCGAAAACTCCTCGCCGATACACGACAACGAAGAATCGGTCACCGCTATCTCATTCAGCATTCCGCGGGCAGTGGGAAGAGCAACTCCATTGCGTGGCTCGCGCATCAGCTAGTGGCCCTGCGCAAAGAGCAGGAGCCCATGTTCGACTCGGTCATAGTGGTCACCGATAGGCGCGTGCTCGATAGGCAGATTCGCAACACTATTAGGCAGTTCGCACAGGTGGCTGCCACCATCGGCCATGCCGAGCATTCCGGCGATTTGCGCAGATACCTTGAGGACGGCAAGAAGATCATCATTACCACAGTGCAGAAGTTCCCGTTTGTACTAGATGAGATCGGCAACGAGCACCGCTCCCGCAAGTTCGCCATCCTCATAGACGAAGCCCATTCCAGCCAGGGCGGACGCACTGCCGCAGCCATGAATGAAGCCCTGTCCTCTGTGCACATCGAGGAAGATGACGAGACCACCGAGGACACCATCAACCGGATCATGGAGTCCCGAAAGATGCTCTCAAACGCCAGCTACTTCGCGTTTACGGCCACTCCCAAGAACAAGACCCTGGAGGTGTTCGGCGAGCCAGTGCCGGTGGGCGACGCGGTCTCGCATCGGCCGTTCCACGTCTACACCATGAAGCAGGCAATACAGGAAGGTTTCATCCTGGACGTACTCCGCAACTACACGACGGTAGAGAGCTACTATCGGCTGATGAAGACCATCGAAGATGATCCTCAGTTCGATACGAAGAAAGCTAAGAAGAAGCTCAAGCATTACGTGGAGTCGCACCAGCACGCCATACGGGAGAAGGCCGAAATCATGGTGGACCACTTCCACGATCAGGTGCTGGCCAAGAGGAAGATAGGCGGGCAGGCGCGGGCGATGGTGGTCACAGGCAGTATCGAAAGAGCCATCCAGTACTACTTCGCCATAACCGATTGCCTCAAAGAGCGCAACAGCCCACACAGAGCAATCGTGGCGTTCTCGGGAGAACACGAATACGGCGGACGCAGAGTCACCGAGGCATCGTTGAACGGATTCGCCAGCAACCTCATTCCCGAGCGCATCCGCGAGGAACCTTACCGCTTCCTAGTCTGTGCCGACAAGTTCCAGACAGGCTATGACGAACCCCTGCTACACACCATGTACGTCGACAAGCCTCTGTCGGGAATCAAGGCGGTCCAGACCCTTTCTCGCCTTAACAGGGCCCACGCCAAGAAGCATGACACCTTTGTGCTTGACTTCCTGAACAACGTAGATATCATTCAAGCGTCATTTCAGCCGTACTACAGAACGACCATCCTGAGCGAAGAGACGGACCCTAACCGGCTGCATGACCTTAAGGCTGAGCTCGACCGGCATCAAGTGTATTCCCAAGACCAAGTTGATCGGCTAGTCGAGCTTTACCTGAGCGGCGCCGACCGGGCACGGCTCGATCCGCTGCTCGATGCGTGCGTCGCCACGTACGTCGATACGCTCGACGAGGAGGAACAGGTGAGTTTCAAGGGCACCGCCAAGGCGTTCGTGCGCACATACGGGTTCCTCGCATCGATCCTGCCCTTCAGCAATGCCCAGTGGGAGAAGCTTTCGATATTCCTGAACTTCCTCATACCTAAGCTGCCTGCACCGCAGGAAGACGACCTGGCCAAGGGCATACTCGAATCCATCGACATGGACAGCTACCGAGCCGAGGTGAGAGCCACAATCGATATCGTGCTCGCTGACGAGGGAGGCCAAGTGGATCCCGTTCCCACCAGCGCCGGCGGAGGCATGACAGAACCCGAGATGGACTGGCTCAGCAACATCATCCGGGATTTCAATGACTTGTTCGGAAATATCGAGTGGCAGGATGTCGACAGGATCCGCAGCCTGATTACCCAGATACCCGACATGGTGGCTTCGAACGTAGCGTATCAGAACGCAATTAAGAACTCCGATAGGCAGAACGCAAGGATCGAGCACGACAAGGCCCTTCAGAACGTCATAGTCTCGATGATGCAGGACCAGGTAGACCTGTTTCGCTACTTCATGGACAACCTCGACTTCAAGCGATGGTTGACCGAGCAGTCCTTCAGACGGACATACCAGAAAGATGCACAAGGGGCCTGAGTGCAATCAATCATCTTGCACATGGAGTGCCGAAACCATGGGCTGTTCCGTTCTCGGCGCCGCCCGCCGATTGCCGCGCCTGACGCCGCTCTTGCGCCCCCTATACCCTAATGGAGTCTCGCAAGAAGGAATGTGGCCCGCTGTGACGAAGTAGTTATTCCCCATGTTGTTCCCAAGCATCGACAGTGCGCGGTAGCTGCACAGAATGGAGGATCGCAGCGATGGCGGACAATCGGGAACTCCGAGTCATTGTCCCCGAAGGGCTACAGGAACCCAAGGCCTTCAACAGTTGGCACATCTTCCCTCGGGATGCAGAGTGCTTCGTACTGGATTTCGGTGAGTCCCACGCATCCGACACAATCGCACTGGTTTCGAGCAGTCTGCTGTCAGCCAGGCAGTACAAGGATTTCGTAATGTCCCTGCTCGCAGCAGGATTAGCCTATGAAGACGCCTACAGCGAAGACCTCGGGCTGGATCTCCCAAAGCGAAAAAGCGAGCACACGTCAACCCCCGCGGACAAGGAGGACTAGTGCATGCAAGCCGAGACGAGCTCATGGGTTTGGGCTCCCAGCGAGGGCGACTCGCTATGCGAAAGCTCGCCTCTGTACGGCCTCTGCTCTTGGCTGGAGGCGGCTCAGCAAGCCAGAGGATGGGTACACGCCTTGACCCCGGGATCGGAGGCTCGGAATACTTCGAGTCACGGGTTCCATCCCTTTGCGCAGGGCCCGTATCTCATGCTGGCCGATTTCGCACGTGAGCAAATCACCGCTGCAATCAGGAATATTTTGGACCGATATAGCATACGCTCTGATGCTAGGGAGATGGGCGCCTCACCTGTTGCGGCTTGGTGGTCAGCACCAATCTGCCGCCAGTCTTTGGACGGTGCCGACAAATCGGATTTGCCCGATTACCGGGCAGGAGTTGAGCCAGTCACGATGTGCCAACTTGAGGCATGCACCAAGTTCAGGCAAGGCATATCCACGCTCCAGGGCAACGTTCGGCCAGTCGCCTTTGTGCGCGCTGGTAGAGTGCATCTTTGGGCTGTGTTCCAGAGCGAACCGGATTTCGACCTCGATACGGCTGCTGCTGAGGTCTTCACGAGTCTGTACCGTGAGTACCCTGATATCGATTACGACTACCTCGCCATCACTGAACGCGAATATGCGGACCGACGGGCCCAACTAGAGTAGGGTGACTCAGAATGCCGGACGAGATCAGTCATCACCGCCAGGCCAAGCATAACGAGTGCCTCCTTGCCGAAGACATCCTGAGCGCGAGGCCGACCATCTACCCCGATTGGACCATTACCATAGCCTTCTACTGCGCCCTTCACCTGATCGACGCGGAGCTCGCCAAGCATCACAAGATTCACAGCTTCGACGGCGGGCATGTGCAGCGTCGTCGCCTTGTTAACGATCATTTCATGGGTAAGTCCCGGCGGGCCATAGTTCACTATAACAGTCTGCTCTCTGCCTCGATACGGGCTAGATATGATTGCGTACACCTAGACGAGCAGGCCGTCAGCAATGCCCTACGACATTTGCATGAGATTAGGCAAGCTCTCTCCTAGCCCCGTGCAGCCAACTGAGTTCGCAGCGGCCGCAAGTCCGATAAGAGACTTCGTGGCGAGATTCAACGCCCGATTTTCCCAGTATCAGAAAGCCCGAAGAAGGGTCAGAATATCACGCTGCCGAAGCTGTTCGACCAGAGGACCGGAAATCGTGAAGGTGTCGAAGCCAATTTGAACCATTAGTATGGGTGAGGCTCACCAGCAGGGATCTAGCCCAGCGAGAGTCTCCAACAATCGACCCATCGCGCGAGCGCGCGACAGCAGCCCGCACAGCTGTTGCAGAATACGCATCATGCTGATGACTTGCTCCAGCTTATTGAGCTGCTGAACGCCGCTCATGCTTCGCAGAGGAGGTCTACATATGTCCAGAAAGAGACCTATTGCCGTACTAATCGGTCTGTGCATACTGGCCGCAGGATCAACCTTATGCACAGCCAGCGATGAGATCTTCAACTGGTGGATTGTGCCTGCTGGTGGTCTTGCATCGTTGCCAGTAACACGCTTCGCGACCTCCGGCCATACAGGCGCATGGGACATGTCCCCGGATGGTGAGCTCATAGCAGTGTCGACGAAGTCCGGCATTCGCATCTTGAGCCTTCCCGGTCGCAGCACAGTATCTATGGATTTCGTCAGCGGTAAGGGCACAGCTCGCGACATTCAGTGGCATCCAGACGGTACCATCATCTACAGTTGCTGCCCAAGCCTGACAGATACCTGGTTTCAGATCACGTGGCCTGATGGCAAGCAAAGCATTCTTGCTAACGAGGTGTCTGACACTCTTTTCTTCTCACCGGATCGCAAGTTGGCGATTGCGCGCGATTCTCGCCTCGGCGATGGCAAGATCGGCCTCTATGACGTCTCTGCAGATGCCACGACCTCTCTACCTTATGAGTGTTCTACAGCGCTCTGGTCACCAGACGGATCCATGGTAGCCGTTGATTCTAGCGATGGACTAACGCTGCTGAACCGCAACGGCGAGGTTGTCGCCGCGCATTCGGCGCGTTTCATCCCAATGGATTGGTCCAATGACAGCAAGCACTTGCTGATCAGCCATCGCAGCAGGGCGTTGCTGCTGTTGGATGCCCTCACAGAGGACATTCTGCAGAGCGTTGCAGTCGATTCATGGGCTCCTTCAGCAAGCTTATCTCCAGACGGAAAACGAGTAGCGTATGAGACATTCGAATCGCAGGGCTTCGGCAGCGGCGACAGTGTGTCTGAACTGTGGGCGGCTGAGTGGGGCAAAGCGCCAATGCGGATTGTCGGAAGTTGTTCCGGGTTCATAGGGCATCCAATTTGGACCACCGACAGTGTCGCCATTGTGGTCCCCGTGAAGTCCGTCGAGCCGAGCCCGGACCTGGATCTTCCCCTTGCCAGAAGCGCAGTTCAGAGTGGCCGCGGTGATTCTACAACACCAACCACCGACTTCCGCAACGTCCGTTGGGGAATGACCATAGCCGAAGTCACTACGGCTGAAACGGAGGCGGTTCTGAGCCCCGTAACAGGGCACTCGGTGTTAGCTGGCAGTACCACAGTTGCCGGTCGCAGGGTAAACCTATTCTATCGGTTCACTGATTCTCGGCTTTCTGAAGCATTCTACGTTTTCCAGGATACTCACATCAACGAGAATCTCTACATAGAGGACTTCAGGAGCATGAAAGAACTGCTCGCCTTGAAGTACGGGCCTCCCACGATAGACGAAATGCTGTGGGAAGGTAATCTGTACCGCGACAGGAAGGACAAGTGGGGATTTGCTGTCCTCTGTGGCGACCTCATGTACTGGGCCGAGTGGGATACTCCCAGAACTACGGTGACGCTAGTACTGAGCGGGGACAACTTCAAAGCCTTTCATAGCCTGACCTACCAGAGCAAAGTAGGTCCGGCCGCGGGCCCGGATCTGTGGGGCCTATAGCATGAGACCGGGATGCGGCCAGATCAGCCGGAGATATGGCTTTCGATATTCGGAGCACAAGTGCCCGTAAGGGCTGTTGACGGGACTGCTATGCGGTGGATCATCGAACGATTGGGTCTGGACTGTGACCATCAGGTGCGGTAGAATGAGTACGCCACCGTCTGCGGTGGCACGACAAGAGAGGCTTAGGCATGTCAAAGTCGCGCAAGCGGTTGGACAAGATGCGTTTCAGCCGGACGAATGTCTCATTTGACGACATCAAGTGCGTGGCGCTAGCCCATGGATGCCGAGTCATCCAGAGTCGTGGCAGTCACTCTCAGATAATCCACCCTGACCTCACCGATCCTCGAGACCCGGCAACGCAGGTAACGATAAGTGTCCATGGGAATCAAGTAAGGCCTTATCAAGTAGATCAGTTCGTTACGTTCATAGATCGTGTTCAACAGGAACTAGTAGGAGGAGACGAATAGTGGATACCCCGAAAGCGCTGGACTTCGCTGATTACTCCATGCGGCTGTTCCACGTAAGCCCTGACTACGGCGGCGGATGGGCGGCCTCTGCGCCAGAGCTGGCAGGCTGCTCCGGAGTGGGGGACACTGCCATAGAGGCGCTCTACGATCTACAGGAGGCCATTGAAGGTTGGTTGGACGTTAACAAGGATCTGGGGCGGCCCATTCCAGCTCCTAAAATGTGGGTTCCCGAAGAGTACAGCGGGAAGCTTACAGCGCGTTTGCCCAAATCACTCCACCGTGAGCTGGCCGAAACGGCTGAACGCGAGGGCGTAAGCATGAACCAGATGCTTGTCTGTCTTCTGTCCGGCGGATTGGTTCATATGTCTCGCGGCGACCACGCTGCCGCAGCAGAAGAAGATGGCATGAAGGCAAGCCCTGTCCGGAAACCCTCAGTAACGATAAGCCAGACTACCGCCTCGTTCACCCTGACATCTGATCCTATGGATACTCTGAACCCTGATGCGCTGTTGAATGCGTTGATCGAGCGCCCAACCCCAGTAGCGTATCACAATCCGCGGTTCGCGCGGGTAATTGGAGGAGGCAGGAGCGGTGTCTGATAAGGAGTGTGCGGTTCTGGCGTACACGCGACTCAGAACCCTGAGTTTCGATGTATCGTCCCTTGTGAGCAAAGGAGCTGACGATGAACACGACGAACAGACAGTACGCGCCGATCTCAGACCCACAATCGACAGACTTGATAGCAAGACACTTGATCTGGTGGTCACCTACACTCTTGCAGGGGATTCCTCCCCTGCCGTTGAGGCTGTCATTGATGCTCGATACGTGCTGCGTGAACAGTTGTCCGAAGACGATGTAAGTGACATGATGAGCGAGCTGACAGCACCGGTATATCATCTGTGCTGCTACTGGGTAGCATTCCTTACGCGGGAAGCGGGACCGTACCCGATCATCATGTGTCCTTACTCCGACGAACCTGATCTTGGAGACGATGATGATGGTACGGACGATGCTCATTGAGGATTGGGCTTACTTTGACACGAGATAGCCGTCGATGCTAGCTACGATGGCGCAACGCAAATCCAGGCGAAAGAAGACAGGCGCGCCGGACGTCAGCGAACGCAGCCTAGGCACATACGAGATCCATGTCCTCTCCAGGCAAGATCGGAAACGAGACGCGCACACGGAATGGTCTCGTACGCATTTCGCACACAAATGCGAATGCCGCTGGGTTCTGTTCTCAGCGGCATTGGCCATCGCCCCAGCTAGAGGGGCATAAAAATGGTACGCCACCGGGGACTCGAACCCCGGACCCGCTGATTAAGAGTCAGCTGCTCTACCATCTGAGCTAGTGGCGCACACGTTTTCTGTGTTCGATTGTTGCGGGAGGACTTATCCTGCCCACGCGACATTCATTATACTATGGGGTCTACACGCATTTCAAGCACAAATTCTGGATCGGACGGAATCCGGTCTGTGTCACGAGAGAGTCGCGCTGACTCCTCCGCACGCCTGCAATCTCTCCCGCATCTCTCCATCGTTCGCGGTCGTCCTTTCACGCTCCGCCGCGGCTGGAGGAGGCGAATCGCGATTCGCGCACGTTCCTCTTCCCCCGCTTTCCCCGTCTATCCGTATTTCCCCAATCACCCCTGCTTTGAAGGAGGAATTCCGCCCATCTAGAATAGTCTTTCGAAGCCACTGCGTTGAAACGCTACTACGCATCTGCTATACACTGCTGCCGGCCGCCGCCGGCTGGCCGGCTGGAGGTGCCCGGGTTTGCACAACCACAAATGTCGTACGATCTTGCCAAGATTCGCAATCATCACCACAGTTTCGCTCATGCTGGTCCTGGCGATGGGGGCAGGCGGCTGTATTGGCCCTCCGCCCAGGCCAACGGGCAGGATCGAAGGCACTGTGTCCGACGAGACCTCGGGTTCTCCCGTTGTAGGTGCCTCTGTCTTCGTGGATAATCGCGTGCTGGCACCGACCAACTGGTCGGGCGGGTTCGCAGCCGAGAAGCTAGTTGCCGGGCAGCGCACTCTATCTGTGTCCCGGCACGGATACTTGCCCTACCAGACCACAGTCACAGTCCAGGCCAACGACACCACGCGCTGCAATGTGCAGCTGACGCCGATCCAGCCGGGCACGTCTTCCATCACCGGCTGCGCCACGCTGTCCAACGCCTACACTCCCTCGGCGGCGTCGAAGTCGAGACCAACGCCGCGCCTCTTCGCAGGATCAGCCGCGCCCACACCCAGCATCGGTCTTCCCGAATCGTCCACCGATGTTATTCAGGTAAGGCTGCGCCCCGGGCTCACAGCCTCCGACATCGCCAACGACCTTGCTTTCGCCGGCTACGAGATAGTAGACGAGTTGCCTCTCACACAGATAGTCCTGGTCCGCCCGGCGGCCGGCTCGAGCCCGCGCCTCGCATTCGCGGCGCCAGGCAGCGCCGATGTATCCGTAGAGCAGGCCGCGTCTGCCGTCGAGAACATACCCGGCGTCGATTGGGCGTACCCCGATTACCCCGTGTGGGCGACAGCGGTGCCGGACGACTCCTTCTTCCCTTACCAGTGGCACTACAACGCCGTTAGCCTGCCGCAAGCATGGAACGTTTCCACCGGCCAGGAGAGCCAGATCACAGTGGCTGTGCTGGACACAGGCATCAGGCCGAACCATCCCGACCTTATTGGCAAGACAGTTTCGGGCTGGGACTTTGTCGACAGGGACAACGACCCCACCGACCAGCCTGTCAAGCCCAAGTCGAGCCACGGGACTCACGTGGCCGGCACCATCGCCGCCGCCACCGACAACGGCATCGGAGTAGCCGGCGTAAGCTGGGGCGCGAAGATCATGCCCGTCAGGGTCCTGGACGGCAACGGCGCAGGAACTTACTCCGCCATAATGGAAGGCATCCAGTGGGCTGTTCTGCACGGCGCAGATGTCATCAACATGAGTCTCGGCGGCGATAGAATTCCCGGCGAGGTCTTCGAGGGCGTCATCAGAGATGCATACAATCGGGGCGTAGTCCTGGTAGCAGCGACAGGCAATGAAGCCGGGCAAGTGCTCTACCCGGCCGCTCTTCCCGAGGTAATCGCTGTGGGCGCCACGCTCAGGAACAGCGAGCTTGCTCCCTACTCCAATACCGGGCCGGAGATCACAGTGGCGGCCCCCGGCGGCTTGGTGCTTCCTTTCCCGGATGACGGTGTCCTCAGCACAGCCTATCGGTATGACAGCGTCACCTCAACCTGGGTGAACGACTACGAGTTCATGCACGGCACCTCGATGGCCACACCCCACGTGAGCGGCCTGGCGGCCCTCTTGCTTTCGAAGCTCGGCCCAATGTCTCCAAGCGTTGTTTCCGCCCTCATGTCCGACACCTCAATGGACTTGGGCGCAGACGGCTACGACTACGACTTCGGCGCCGGCCTCGTAAACGCCTACGCTGCGCTGACAGAGTCTACCATGGACCGTGCCGTGTTCGCTGTGAAGGATTCGGCAGACCAATGGGTCAGCGAGTCAGTCTACGGCCAGCGAGACCGCACGTTCCGCATAGTGAATGCGAGCCCCGGCGACTTCACTTTGGTGGGGTTCCTGGATGTAGACGGCGATGGGCTGATCAGCCCGGGCGACTTCTACGGCGAAGCGCCACTGTCGGTACCGCGATCCGGCATGGTGCACGCAAACCGTCTTGTCCTGCAGTATGTCGACGCCGCTTCCGCGGCTGCGACAGGCATGGCCGCTGTGCCGCCTCCGCGCACCTAGATTCCTCGCCCGCACCAAGGCGCCAAGAGGTATCTCGCCCCCGGCGGAGAATCCCTCCCGCGGGGGTGATTTGCTGTGGGCAAGGAGGATATTTCCATGCGCGCGCTAGCGGCGCCGGGTAACCGGCGGACGGTTGCCGCACTCGCGGCGAAAACTGTCCTCGTGGCAATCGTGCTGCTGGCCACGGCTTTTGCCGTAGCCGGATGCCTGGGAGGCGGAGGATCGGGCGGAGGGTCGGGCGGGCCGCCCGGATGCGTGGAGGGAGTTATCAGCAACTCCCAAAGCAAGCGCCCGCTGAGCGGAGCCGCGATCTGCTTTAGTAGAACCGGCACAAGTACAACGGTCTATGTGCATCGCGATGGGCATTTCAGAGCTGAGCTGGAACCGGCCACATGGAAGATGTCAGTCGCAAAAGCGGGTTTTGAGGGCAAGTCGCTCAACGTCACGGTGACATCCGGCGCAACCAAGACCGTCAACGTGGCGCTGAATGCCAAACCCGGTACAGTCACCGTGCACGGCAACGTAAAATGCGAAAGCCTCTTCGCCCGGCCATATCCGCCTGCCGAAAAAGACCTCGAGGTATTCGTGTGCATCCGTGGAAACGAGGATCCGCCGCAACATTCCACTTACCTTACTATCCCGGCAGGACAGAGAACCGGAGAATACTGGCTGGAAGGGCTGCCCGCGCAGGCAATCAACGCGCGCGTGGACGCCGTGGTTCGCCAACCAGGCGCCTACCATGACCTTGCCAGGTTCGCAGCGGTGATCCCCGGCAAAATCGGGGATGCGGCCGCAAGCGACATCAATCTGGACAAATGCAGTTCCATTGTGTGCGAAGCAGTGGAACGCATCGCGGCCAACCTCCTCATCCCCGTTGAAATGGTCCCAGAGGAAATCATCCGGAGTGTCCAGGAGGACGTGGGCGCAAACGAAGACGCTGACCCTGCGGCGATCGCCGCCAAGTACACCACGTTCGAGCTGTCCGGTACCGTCAGGTCAGCGCTCACCGATGAGCCATTGCGCGCCGTCAACATCTACACGACGGCTGGATATAACATTATGAGCAGCACGCAGACGGACTCAGACGGCTCATACTCGCTTGCGGTTCCGGTGACGTGCGATCGCATCGTGTTTGAAGGGGGCAACGCGCGCCACGAAGGACAGGAGCTCGCCATCCCCATGCCAGGCTGGGGAGATATCCACGTCGGGGATCCGCGCACGCTGGACATCCATCTCGATCCGGATCGCCCGGCGCAACTAGTGATCCAGCCTGAGACTGCCACGCTGCAGGTGGGCGAGGCGATCCAGTTCGAGCTGACGGCCAGGAGTCCCGGATGGAGTGAGACGCCGACCGCCGTGGACTGGTCGGTGGAGCCTGAAACAGGCGCCGGCCAGATCACCAAGACAGGCGTCTTCCGCGGCGCGCAGCCGGGAACCGTTAAGGTCTGGGCCAAAGCCAAGTGGATAGACAACTACGGCGCCGTCTGCGAGGTGAGCCAGTCCGCAGACGTCACAATCGTTTCAGAAGCCGTCACTCTCACTGCGGAAGTAGACGGATACGGAGAACTCAGGTGCTCACCCGAAGGCGGGCGCTATGCAAAGAACGAGCGCATCCAGCTTGAGGCGGTCTCCAATTCGTACTGGGAGTTCGACCACTGGTACGGCGATGCTTCCGGATCGGAAAACCCTCTCACCGTAGTGATGGACACCGACAAGACCATCACGGCTGTGTTCAAGTACAGATACGGCCACGACCGATACTCAGCCTCCGGGCTAGTGACCAACTCGCAGGGAGGCGCTCCTGTATGGGGAGCGACAATCCATTTCGAGTCTCGCGGTTCGGGGCTGACTTTCAAACCCGTGGTCACCGATTCCCGAGGCCGCTGGAGTTCCAGCCAGTTGCTTGGGGATGTCAACGTTGTCCCGCACAAGGAAGGCTGGCGTTTCGAGCCTGAGTCGGTCCAGATCTCAGGCCCGTCCACTGAGGTCAACTTCCGAGCTACTATGCTCCAAACCGGGACGGCGACCGTCTCCGGCACGGCCACACTCACCAACAACTTCGCCATAGGTTGCCTGTCAACGCCGCCGACACAACCCGCCGGTCCCGCGCTGCCCAGCGTGAAGAGACCGACGGCCAAACCGAGCGGCGTTTTCCAGTCCCATCGCGAGTCCGACCGGATTCAGGTCATGCCGCGCTCAGGCGCGATGGCCGCAGACAGCTACGCATGCCTGGCCCACCTGGCCGGCGCGGGCTTTGAGGTGATCGAAGAGCTACCCCTCACTGGGCTGGTCATAGTCCGCGCCGCGCGCGCCGATCGCTCAGTCCAGGACTCCGTCTCCCGGCTGGAAGCAATGCCCTGGGTGGACTGGGCGGCCCCTGACGGTATCGTCCACGCGGCGGCAGCCCCGAACGACCGCTACTACGAGCTGCTGCAGTGGAACATGCGCGCCGCGAGTCTCCCGGAGGCCTGGGGCATCACCACCGGGGAGGAACGCGCGGTGGTCGTAGCTGTCCTCGACTCCGGCATTCGCCCCGAGCACGAGGACATCGCAGGCAAGCTGGCGGGCGGCTGGGACTTCACGGTTCCCGGCGGCGACCCTGACCCCACCGACGAGCCCTCGCTGGACATAGGTTTCAGCCACGGCACGCACGTAGCGGGCATTATCGCGGCCGCTACAGACAACGCTGTGGGAGTAGCCGGCGTGAGTTGGGGAGCATCGCTGATGCCCATTCGCGTGCTCGCAGGCGATGGACGCGGAAGCGAAGCATGGCTGGCCGAGGGAATCAGGTGGGCCGTAGCCAACGGTGCCAATGTGATCAACATGAGCCTGGGGACCGACGAATCGCCAGGCCAGGCGCTCGAAGACGCCATAGGATTCGCCCATAGCTCCGGAGTGATCATGGTAGCCGCGGCCGGCAACGATGCGAGTTCAAAAGTGCTCTACCCTGCGTCCGATAGTAGAGTAATCGGGGTCAGCGCCACCGGGCGCTACAACGAACTGGCCGGTTACTCAAACTACGGGTATGAGATCGACATCGCAGCCCCAGGCGGGAACGTTGCGAGACGCTACAAGCCTCAAGACGCGGTGGTCAGCACGGGCTATATCGTCTCCCCCAGCAAATCGGAATGCGGGTACATGTGGGCCGAAGGCACATCTATGGCAGCGCCTCACGTGAGCGGAGTGGCGGCATTGGTGCTAGCAAGGATGGGACCGATGAGCCCATCGGACATGGCTCGGCTGCTTCGCGACACCGCAGTCGATCTGGGAATGCCCGGGGACGACAGCGAGTTCGGAGCAGGACTGGTCAACGCGCACGCAGCAGTGACCCAGTCCACCATGGACCGGGCGGTCTTTGCGGTGTACTCGCCTGAAGGCCGCGTGGTCAGCACCGTAGGGTGCGGTTCACGGTCCGATAGGTCCTTTGAGCTCCAGTGCGTGGTTGAAGGCAACCATTACCTCGTAGGCTGGCTGGACGTCAACCAAAGCGGCGACATCGACACCGGCGACTACTTCAACGTGGTTCCGATAGCCGTGCCGTCCGGCGGAGCGAACGTGCAAGTCAGCCAGTTTGAGCTGCTCTATCTTGAGAGCGCGGCCCAGGTCGATTCGGCAATCCGAGGCGCGATCCAATCCGTGCCGGGCGCTTTTCACGAACCGTTTGCGATTGACCCGTTGCAGATGACGGGTGGACGGCGCTAGCGCAATCCGGGAGATCGGGTAACGCCTTGGCGGCAACTCGAAGACACACAGGCGCGAAAGCGCATTTCCGGAAAGGCGAAGGGGCACGCCCTCTTCGCCTTAATTTTTTGAATGCCTTGCTTGACATTTCAGCAATCCGCCTTTAATATATGTGATGGCGGCATGAACTACCTTGAGCGGGAGGGCTTACCATGGGTCTTGCGAATGCCATCGAGATTGACGACCTCAAGAGGACATTCACTCGCCGGGCGCCCAACGCCCTAGCACGCCTATTCACACGGCGGCGCACCGGGACTGGGACCAACGCAGACGGCGGTTCCGGCGCCGGGGCCGATTCCAGCGCCGAGGCCGGCCCCAACGCTGCCGGCCTGGCGAACAACGCCAAGCGGCCCAATAGCCTCGTTGCAGTTGACAGCATCAGCTTCGACATCCGCGCAGGCGAGATCTTCGGACTTCTGGGCCCCAACGGCGCAGGCAAGACCACCACCATCAAGATGCTCTGCACCTTGCTTGAACCGACTTCCGGCACTGCCCGCGTAGCCGGATTCGATATCGTGCGCGAGCCGGCCCGCGTGCGCGCTTCCCTGGGCACAGTCCTGTCCGGCGAACGCAGTCTTTACTGGAAACTGACCGGTCGGGAGAACCTGGACTACTTCGCGGCGCTCTACGATGTGGAGCCGTCCACGGCCCACAGGCGCATCGATGACCTGCTGACGAGGTTCGAACTGACCGACAAAGCCAGTGAGCTGGTGGAGCGCTACTCCACCGGAATGAGGCAGCGATTGTCCATCGCCCGCGCGCTGCTGGCCAACCCGCCGGTGCTGCTGCTCGACGAACCCACCGCCGGCCTTGATCCCCAGTCGGCGCGGAATTTGCGCGATGTCGTCCGCAAGCTTAGAGACGAAGGCCACACAGTCCTTCTGACCACCCACTACATGGCCGAGGCCGATGAACTATCCGACAGAATCGCCATAATCGATCACGGCAGGGTGATCGCCCTCGACACCCCGACCGCGCTGAAGGAGCACATACAGCAACTCCATTCCGTGGAGGTGGAAATCGACAGGGCGCCCGATGGGATCCTGGACGAACTACACTCACTCCCGCTGGTGCGCGGCGTGGAGTGCGTCCAGTCAAGCAACGGCCACGAAACGTGGACCATCCGTGTGCTCACTGAGAACAGCCGCCAGACCCTTGACGCGCTTCTGGATCTGCTGCGCGCAGAGGGCGAACGCGTACTCAACCTGAGGGTGGCTGAACCCACCCTCGAAGACGTGTTCATCGCCCTCACCGGAAAATCCCTGCGCGACTAGGGCTGGGTGAAGTCCGGGGCGAATCGCCGCTTTGGGAAGGAGGATCTATGGCATGAACAGGGCAATCTCGCACAGCTTCAGAGTGTTCCTGGCGGCGGCCAAACGCGATCTGCGCATCACCACCCGCTACGCCGACTTCGTCGTGGGCATGCTCATGTGGCCCATACTCATGCCCTCGCTCACAGTGTTCGCCGCCAAGGCACTGGCCGGGCCGGACGGGTCGGGTCTGTCGGCCTTCGCCGAGCGGGCAGGGACGGCTGATTACGTTGGGTTTGTCTTCGCCGGAATGGTGATGTGGATGTGGCTCAACATGGCGCTCTGCAGCGTCGGCGGCGAGCTCCGCGCGGAGCAACGCCGCGGCACGCTCGAATCCAACTGGATGACCCCCGCTCCGCGCCTCGCCATGCTCCTAGGTAGCGGTTTCAATCAGATGATCGTATCGGTCATCCCGGTCTTTGTCAGTCTGGCCATATGCAGCATGGCCTGGGGAGTGCGGTTCGCGGTGACGCCCCTGGTCGGCCTGGTCTTCCTGATGTCCACCATAGCCATGTTCGGGCTGGCGCTGGCTTTTGCCAGTCTGGTGCTGTTCCTCAAGGAACTCAACGCCGCAGTCTTCTTCGTTCGCGGAGTCTTCATGGTCTTCTGCGGCCTTACATCTCCCTTGTCGGTTCTGCCGCCGTGGATGAGGTCGGTGTCCAGGGCCCTGCCCCTCACCTACTCCATTGACCTAGTGCGCCGCCTGGGGCTGGCCGGCGCCAGCTACACAGACGTCGCCCGCGACTTTTGGATCCTAACAGCGTTCGCCGCAGGGTTGATGGCAGCAGGGTGCCTGGCGTTCCTGATCGTCGACCGAATAGTGAAGCGCAGAGGTACGCTGGGGCAGTATTAGCCCGACACGGAGTTGTTATGGAGGTGTTCATGGTGGACAGATTCAGGACCTGGCTCAGACGGCAGTTCCGCGTCATCGGCGCAATATCCCGCAAGGACTTCCTCATATTCCTCAGGTACCCCGCCAACGCTGTGATGTCGGTGGTCGAGCCGATAATGTGGCTGGTGCCAACTTACTTCATGGGTCTGGGGTTCTCCGTGAACGGAGAGGCGGTCGGGTTCGCGGGATTCACCGGCACATCGGACTACTTCTCCTTCGCGATGCTGGGCATGTTCATGTCCAGCTACATCAGCGCAGCCTTCTGGGGCATGGGCTTTTCGGTGCAGGAAGACATGACCTTAGGCGTGCTGGAGCCCAACTGGGTTACACCAGCGAGCCGGGTATCGCTGATACTCGGACGGAGCGTCATAATGCTCCTGCTCACAACGATTAACAGCATAGTGGTCCTGGCCATGGGCGCTGTGCTGTTTCGCGTTAACCTGACAGGAAACGTGCTGGCCGCAGTCATCACCGTGCTGCCCATGCTCATCGCCCTAACCGGACTGGGACTGGGCATCGCAGGAGTAGTGCTCAGCGTGCGGCGGGCGGGCACCGCCATCGACATATCAAACTGGGCAGTCACCCAGCTGTCGGGCGCCACCTTCCCAGTGAGCGTGCTGCCGCGGCCGCTGCTCGCGGTGGCGCTGGCGCTCCCGACCACATACGGATTCGACGCCGTGCGCTCCATCCTCTTGGGAACGAAAACTATGTTGCCGCTCAAGGCCGAAATCGGGATCATGCTGGCGTCAATGGTGGGAATGTGCGCCGCCGGCTACGCAGTGTTCAAGGCATTCGAGCGGCGGTGCCGCAGGCAGGGATTGCTCGGGACACACTGACGGAACGCGCCGGGCGGGGGACGAAATGCCGGCGTGAGAAACCGGCAGGTGGAACATGCAGCCATTCCGAACAGCGTTACGAGATGAAGGAAGTGAAGCACTACTACAGCCAAGGGATACTGTCGAGACCCGGCATAGATTGCTAGTCGCTGGCATCGTGGCCTGCCGAGTCTGCCCGGCCCGCCAAGCCGCTGGCCCGAATGGCGGCCGCACACTGCGGGCAACGTCTGGCCAGTTCCTGAAGGTTCTCCTCAACATTCACACGGCCTGCACGGAAAGATGGGCAGTCATCGCGCAGCCCAGAGCGATGCTTGTAGCCTCTCCTCACCATCTCCTCCGCTAGCTCGTCATGGCGAATGCGAATCCGGTCCACCTCGACCAGACCACGGTCGAGATAGCCCTGAATGCCGACTCCCTTGGCCAGCGTCCCCGCAAACATGTGCATCTCAACATGCTCGCCGAGCAGGTGCTTTCTGCACATCAGCCTGGGATCTACATTCCACATCCTCATCAAGTCCACCCCGCCTGCAGCTAGAATTTCGCAGCGGAACACTGTGATCGCATGACAGCCACGAGAAACGCCTGCAAGAGCAGAAACGAGAAAAAGGGGAGCGCCGTCGAAGCAACTTCGACTGCGCTCCAAATCTGGTAGCGGCGACTGGATTCGAACCAGTGACGCTGCGGGTATGAACCGCATGCTCTGACCACCTGAGCTACGCCGCCACTTCACCAATTTCCTGCGAGTTTGATTCTATCATCCCGGATAGGCCTTGTCAACGCGCGATCGCCGCGGCGCCGCGCGCCGCTGGGTCAGGGCCCCGCCGAGACGCGGCGGTCATACCCCCGCTGAGCGGCAAAAGAGAAGCGCAGATTCTATCGGAAGGAATAGGCGCTCAGATGGACTAAGTAGCTCTCAACAAGTCTTTGCG
>ENA-UOOR01001678-UOOR01001678.1-fermentation-metagenome-genome-assembly--contig:-NODE-1678-length-25164-cov-3.311124_pt1 | contig 25164 bp, 22 predicted proteins | sample MGYA00245780_ERZ724029 | MGnify/ENA primary metagenome ERZ724029 (study PRJEB28704, sample SAMN03018315) | fermentation metagenome | biome: anthropogenic terrestrial biome; feature: soil; material... | reverse complement strand
AGATGGGCGTGATACGGGAAATCAAGATGGTCAAGGATGGGATGAGCGAATGATCGAGCTAAGGCAAGTCGACAAGAGCAACTTTGACGCCATCACGCGCATGAAGCGCCCCGAGGGCGAAGGCTTCGTGGCCCCCAACGCCTTCTCGCTGGCGCAGGCCTGGCTGTACCGCGAGGCCAACCGCGTGTTCCCCATTGCCATCTATCATGAAGAGGAGCCCGTGGGTTTCCTGCTGCTGGATGAGGATGTGGCCGAGCGCTGCCTGGTGGTCTGGCGCATCATGTTCCCGCCCGAAAACCAGAACAAGGGCTACGGCAGCCAAACCCTGCGGCGCGTCATCGCGGATGCCCGCGCCAGCGGCAAGTTTGACTTCCTGATGCTCACCGTCAACCCAAAGAACACCCTCGGCCGGCATGTGTACAAGAAGCTGGGCTTCGTCCACACCGGCAAGATGGCGCATGGGGAGATGGAGATGAAGTTGGATTTATAGCCTGCGGATGTCAGAAGTGGATGCGATTGCGTTCCAGTCTTGACATGCATAGTGCCCCCGCCTATAATGACCCGGCAGGCGATACGCCCTGCCAACCCCGACGAAACCAACAGGTGAACGCATTGACGCTTTGGACTTGCACGATTCCGCCGCGCGACATACAGCGCGGCGAGCCGCCGGACAGCCAGCTGCCCGGCTTTTTCGCGATTCCATAGCAGAGCAACACGCATAGATTCTACCGCGTTGCGCGAAAAGACGGGCCAGGGGCATTCCCCCGCGGGCGATTGCCCGCAAACAGGCCCGTTTTTTGCTGCGCACAACCATCGAAAGGAAGGACCCCATGATCCGTTCAGATATCCGCAACATCGCCATCATTGCCCACGTTGACCACGGCAAGACCACGCTGGTAGACCAGATGCTCAAGCAGGGCGGTGTGTACCGCCAGAACCAGGTGGTGCAGGAGCGCGTAATGGACTCCAACGACCTGGAGCGCGAGCGCGGCATCACCATTTTGGCCAAGAACACCGCCGTGCACTATCAGGACTATAAAATCAACATCGTGGACACCCCCGGCCACGCCGATTTCTCCGGCGAGGTGGAGCGTGTGCTCAAGATGGTGGATGGCGTGCTGCTGCTGGTGGACAGCTTTGAAGGCCCCATGCCCCAGACCCGCTTTGTGCTGAAGAAGGCGCTGGACCTCAAGCTGCCCGTGCTGATGGTCATCAATAAGGTGGACCGGCCGGACGCCCGCTGCGACGAGGTGGTGAGCGAGCTGCTGGACCTGCTGATTGACCTGGAGGCCGACGCCGACACCCTGGACCGGCCCATCCTCTACGTCAGCGCGCGCAAGGGCACCGCCACGCTAAGCATGGACGAGGAACCCAAGGACCTGACGCCGCTGTTTGACGCCATCCTCAAATACATCCCGGCGCCCGAGGGCGATGCCGAGGGCCCGGCGCAGGTGCTGATATCCACCATCGACTACAACGAGTACGTGGGCCGCATCGGCGTGGGCCGCATCAGCCGCGGCAAGCTGACCGCCGGCATGATGGCCGTGCGCTGCAACTACCACGACGACAAGGTGAGCCCGCCTTTCCGGGTGACGGAGCTGAGCGTGTTTACCGGCGGCCTGGGCCGCACCGCGGCAGACGAGGTGCGCATGGGCGACATTGTGGCGCTCAGCGGCCTGCCGGACCTGAGCATCGGTGACACCGTGTGCGACCCCTCGGCGCCCGAACCCCTGCCCTTCCTGGCCATTGGCGAGCCCACGGTGAAGATGACCTTCTCCGTCAACGACAGCCCCTTCGCGGGCCGCGAGGGCACCTATGTGACCAGCCGTCACCTGCGCGCGCGCCTGTACCGGGAGCTGGAGACCGATGTCAGCCTGCGCATCAACGACGGCGAGACCCCTGACCAGTTTGAGGTGTGCGGCCGGGGCGAACTGCACCTGAGCATCCTGATTGAAAACATGCGCCGACAGGGCTACGAGTTTCAGGTGTCCCGCCCCGAGGTGCTCTACCACTATGAGAACGGCGAGCGAATGGAGCCCATCGAGCGCATGCAGGTGGACGTGCCCCAAGCCTATGCCGGTGCCGTGATTGAAAAAATCGGCCGCCGTCGCGGCACGCTGGAGACAATGGCCGGCCTGGACCGGGTGCGTATGAGCTTTTTGGTGCCCAGCCGCGGCCTGTTCGGTTACCGCAGCGAGTTCCTCACCGATACGCGGGGCGAGGGCATCATGAGCGCGGTGTTCAACGGCTACGAGCCCTACCGGGGCGATATTCCCCACCGCAGCCTGGGCAGCCTGGTGTGCTTTGAATCGGGCGACGCCACGCAGTATGGCCTGTTTGGCGCGCAGGAGCGCGGCGCGCTGTTCATCGGCGCGCAGACGCCCGTGTACGCCGGCATGGTATGCGGGCAGAGCAACCGCCCCGGCGATATCGTGGTGAACGTGTGCCGGCAAAAGCATGTGACCAATATCCGCAATGCCGCCTCGGCCGAGGACAGCCTGCGCCTGGTCAGCGTACAGCCCCTCACGCTGGAGGAAAGCCTGGAGTTTATTGAGGACGACGAGCTGCTGGAGGTAACCCCCAAATCCCTTCGTGTGCGCAAGCGCCAGCTGAATCACGACCAGCGCCTGAAAGAGCAAAGCCGAAAGAAGAAGGTAGCGGAGTAAACCGCCGCCCGTCATCACCGGCGCCATGCCCTGGGCTGCGCCATGTAGATAACCGCCGCCTGTTCGTTCAGGCGGCGGTTTTAGCCGTCAAACAACCTTTGGTTGTTTGACGGGAAGAAACGTTAGGCCATCCGCCTCTCACTTCGTTCCCGGGCGGCGGATGGCAAGGAAACCCTGGCTTTGCCAGGTCTTACGCCCCACCGCGCATGTCGCTGGTGCGGATTACCATCAGAGGGCTTCGCGCTCCGATTTCCTCCCAGAATACACTTCTTTGACAGTCTGAACCGCCGCCTGTTTATTCAGGCGGCGGTTGTCACATTGTCAGCAAATAATACGGTTGTATGGATGGAAAAGTTCATTCCATACATCAGGATGGTTTCAAGCTATTTCTTGGCCTTCTCCCGTGCGTCCCGCGCGGCGTTCTTGGCCTTGGCGGCGTCTTCCTTAGCCTGGCCAACCACCTTTTCCACGGTACCTTCGGACTTCATCTTGGCGTTGTCGGTCATCATGCCCAGCGCCTCTTTCACGGCGCCCTTCACCTGCTGCCCCTTGGCCTTGGTCACCTCGGCGGCGGTCCGCAATTCCTCTTTCACGTTTTGTATCACCGGCTTCTTGTTGGGCATATGTTCCTCCTATTGTGTTGGCATGTCAGTCGGATTGTATGGCTCTGCTATGGTTATTCTACCTGTCCATCGCCATTTGAAACGCCAAACCGGTGAAAATTCTGTCAAATTTCGGAAAATGTTCTTTTTTTGTGTTTTTTCCCTTGCCTTTCTCGCGCAATGCAGATACAATAAAAAAACAATATCACCGGCCGGGTTTCCGGCCCAACACATAGGAGGGCAGCATGGATCTGAGCATGTATCCCGCGGAGCCATTCCGCATCAAATCGGTGGAAACCATCAAGATGAATACCCGCGAGGAGCGGCAGGAGGTCATCCGCAAGGCGGGCTTCAACACCTTCCTCATCGACAGCGAGGATGTGTACATCGACCTGCTGACGGACTCCGGCACCAACGCCATGAGCGACCGCCAGTGGGCGGGCATGATGCTGGGCGACGAGGCCTATGCCGGCAGCCGCAACTTCCACCACCTGGAAAAAACCGTGCAGGAGCTATTCGGCTTCAAACACGTGGTACCCACCCACCAGGGCCGCGGGGCGGAGAACATCCTCAGCCGCATCGCCATCAAGCCCGGTCAGTACGTGCCCGGCAACATGTACTTCACCACCACCCGCTACCATCAGGAGTCAAACGGCGGCATCTTCCACGACATCATCATCGATGAGGCCCACGACGCCTCCATCGACCTGCCGTTCAAGGGCAACATCGACCTGAACAAGCTGAAAGCCCTGGTGGACAAGGTGGGTGCCGAGCAGATCGCCTACGTGTGCGTGGCCATCACCGTCAACCTGGCCGGCGGCCAGCCCGTCAGCATCGCCAACCTGCGCGAAGTGTACAAATATTGTCAGTCCAAGGGTATCAAGGTATTCATGGACGCCACCCGCTGCGTGGAAAACGCCTACTTCATCAAGGAGCGGGAGCCCGAGTTCAAGGACGCCAGCATCCGCGACATCGTGCGCGAAGAGTTCAGCTACTCCGACGGCTGCACCATGAGCGGCAAGAAGGACTGCATCACCAACATCGGCGGCTTCCTGTGCGTCAATGATGAGGAGCTGTTCACCGCCGCCAAGGAGTTGGTGGTTGTGTTTGAAGGCATGCCCAGCTACGGCGGCATGGCCGGCCGCGATATGGAGGCCATGGCCATCGGCCTGAAGGAAGCCATGCAGGAGGAGTACATCGAGCACCGCATCAAGCAGGTGCGCTACCTGGGCGAGCGCCTGATGGAAGCCGGCGTACCTATCGTGGAGCCTGTTGGCGGCCACGCGGTGTTCCTGGACGCACGGCGCTTCTGCCCGCACCTGACGCAGAGCCAGTTCCCCGCCCAGGCGCTGGCAGCCGCCATTTATGTGGAGGGCGGCGTGCGCAGCATGGAGCGCGGCATCATCTCCGCCGGCCGCGACAAGCAGACTGGCCACGACCACGCGCCCAAGCTGGAAACCGTGCGCCTGACCATCCCGCGGCGCGTGTACACCTACACCCACATGGATTATGTGGCCCGTACCGTCATCCAGCTCTTCCGCCATAAGGAGGACATCAAGGGCCTCAAGTGGGCGTACGAACCCAAACAGCTGCGCTTCTTCACCGGACGGTTTGAGCAGCTGTAGTTCGAGATATCAACCACAGGGGAGCCCGCCGTCACGGCGGGCTCCCTTGATCGTCAAGCAAGGATGGACATCCGCCCCACCGCGCATGTCGTTGCGCTGCTTTGGGCGGATGGAGGCGCACAAAAGTGCCGTTGGATGCTTAACTCGCTCGGCCGCGCCTGCGATGGAGGACATAGGCGCCGGCCAACAACAGCATAGACAGAGATAGGAGCGTCAGGACGTGGTAGATATTGTCCCCCGTGCCGGGCATGGCCCGCTGGTTGGTGAATGTCATGGTGCCGGCGTAGGGGATACCATCACGCTCCACCGCCACATCGGCCTGCAGTTTGCCATCAACGGCTTTGGTGGTGACGCTGACGGTATACACTGTCTTGTCATATGTCACATCGGCATCGGCGCCCGGCACCTCCTGGATGGTGTAGCGGTAGTTGTTTACAGGCTTGCTGAATGTGCGCTCGGGGAAGGAAACCGTGCCATCCGCTGAGTTGCTCGCGGTGGCGATTATTTTGCCCTGCCCGTCCTTCAAATGGAAAGTAAACTCGCCGCCCTGTAGGCTGCCGTTTTTCAGCACTTTGCGCACCGACAGGGGCACCTTCAGCGTCGGATAGGTAACAACCACCGATTTTTCCTCAGGGTCATTGGGTATTTGCTGTGTGGTGGCGGCGTCTGAGGCAACATGCACCCGGTATTCGGTGGTGTTCAGTACATACCCCGAAGGCGCCGTCACCTCTTTGATGATGTATTCCCCGGGAATCAATTTTTCGGACAAGGCCTCCCCTGCGTCGGTGGTGGTCATGGTAAAGGTGGTGTGATCGGCAACCCTCGTTACCCGGAAGACAGCGCCGGGCAATTTGATCTGATGGTTCCCGGCATCCACCTTCACAATCCCCAACCGGCTGAGCAGGCTGCCCGAGCCTTCGCCGCCGGAGCCGCTCAGCGAGTAATTCACGCTTTTTGTCGCCTTCACCTCAGTGGAGTCGATGGATGCCTCATTCTTCAGCGTGGCGCCGGGGCGATAGGTAGAGCGGTAGGTCAGTCGGTACTGTTTTGTGCCAATGTCGCCCTTGGTATAGGTAAAGCTTGTGTTGTTGTCAGTCAGGACGACTTGCTCGCTGACATTGGTTTCTTCAATAATCTCGGCAAATCCGGCATGCGCGTCAAAAACCACCTCGTACAGGACAAACATATTGGGCACATAGGCAATGCCGGTCATATCGCCATCGGCGGAGGTCAGCGTATCGGAAATCACCACATTGGTGAGGTCCATCTTATTGAAGTTGATGGTCACATTCCAGCGGACATGGCCCTGTTCCGACAGGTATACATTGGCGAATTTGCCTATGCCCTCATCGGTGTAGGGGTTTGGTATATTTTGATGTATCGTGATGGGAAGTTCGTAGGTATATTCTCCATTCGCCACGGCAATCATGCTTTCCCCATAAACGATATTAGCGGTATAGAAGGTGGCGTTCAGGTGAATGGAGCCCTTGATGTCATACCTGTCCTCCACATAATCCGTAAACGTGATGGTGACGGTACCGCCGCCTGTTGCGCCCCGGTTCACCGTCGCGTTGGCGACAATGCTTGTACCGCCCGGCGCCAGGACAGGAAAGTGAAGGGAGGCCGGGTCATTGGGAAAGTTGAATTCATCAGGCAACTGAAGTACAAAGTAGTCATCTTCATGCAGCTGGTTACCATAACTGCTTGCATCCCACTGGATGTTCAGCATCACCGTATCTGAGGAATAGAAGCCCCCGTCGGGATGGTGCCATCCCGTTTGGTGACGGTAAAATCGGTAATGCGGGTGTTCACCCTTTCCAGGGGAGCAGCCAGAGCAATCACAAAACTGTTTCCAATCAACAGGAGAACCACCGCCAGCAGCATTGCTCTCTTGTTCCTCATCGTTGGTTCTCCTCCTCACACGATTTGAGCATGTGTCTTGCCTATCAGGATAGCAAACGGACACTGTAGACCAGGCTATCTGCAGTGCAGCCACCGCCGGGACGGCCTGGTATGACCTAAAAACACCAAAGGGCAACAGCTATACAAACCGGCAGAGCCCCACCGCTCCCTTGCTGCCGCCGGTTGCTTTCGCTGTCGTTCATCGCTGCTCCGGTTCAAAATGAAGATACATTTATCTATAGCATGCATCGCCTTTATTGTCAAATATCGTGAATAAATCGCTGTCTATTGTGAAAAACATCAACTGGATTGCGATGCGGTGTATCAGGCTTACCGAATCAGGCACTGCATGCAAACAGCCGCATAGCAGACGCTATGCGGCTCGGCCTGTCAAAGAAGTATACTCAGGGAGGGTTCGGAGGGCGAAGCCCTCTGATGGAAATCCGCCCCAGCGACATGCGCGGTGGGGCGGAAGGCCTGGCAAAGCCAGGGTTTCCTTGCCATCCGCCGCCCGGGATCGAAGTGAGAGGCGGATGCCCATCGTTCCTTCCCGTCAAGAAATCATAGGTTCATTGACGGACTGAGCCGCATAGCAAACGCTATGCGGCTGTTGAGTGGTTTGTTGATATGGTCGGCATACGCGGCGGCAACAGCATTGGTGCATATGCCGCCGTGTTCTTACAGCTTCTGGCTGAACTCCACCTTCTCGTGGTTGGGGCCCTGGATGGTGAAGAAGCGCACGCCACGCTCCCAGAAGGGGAGGAACTGCACCTCGTGATCCAGCATGGTGTGGCCGAGCTTGGCTACCTGCTCAAACGCGGCATCCACATCGCTGACGTCCAGGGCAATGTGGTCAATCGCGCCGTTTTGCATAGCGGCGGCGCGGTTCTCATAGGTTTCGATGGTGACATTGCCCAGCCGCAGGAAAGCCACCTGCTCGTTCACCGGCTCGTTGACGGTGCGAAGCGCCACTTCAAAGCCCAGGCTTTCGTAGAAGGCAATGGTCTTTTCGATGTCGTTGGTGGGCAGGCCCAGGTGCTGCATGCCGTTGACCAATTGTTTGATGGACATAAAGTTACTCCTGTACGTTGATGAGCACCTTCATGGTTTGCTCGCGGTACTCGTCGATATAGCGGTAGGCATCCTGATACTGGCGGAAGGGGAAGCGTTTGCTCACCAGCACGCGCAGGTTGATGCGGTCTTGCTCCACCAGGCGTATGGCATCCAGGTAGTCCTCGTGCCGGTACATCATGGTGCTCTTGATTTCCAGCTCATGGTCGTTGGCCACGGCCAGGTCAATGGTTGCCATGCCGGCAAACACCGCCACCAAGATGATGGCAGAGCCCTTGCGCGCGTGGGCGATGGCGTCACCCATGGTGGTGTTGTTGCCCGCGCAGTCGTAAATCAGGTCGGCCTTGTCCGGGCCAAACACGCGCACCATGGCCTCGCCGAAGGGCTCCTTGGTGGTGTTGACCACTTCGTCGATGCCGCACTGCCGGGCGATGTCCAGACGGAAATCGCTCACGTCGGTAATCATCACCTTGCGGGCGCCCATGCCCTTGGCCGTCTGGGCCACCAGGTTGCCAATGGGGCCGGCGCCAATCACCACGACGTCCTTGCCCTTGACATCGCCCGCCTGCTTGACCGCGTGCACGGCCACAGCCAGGGGCTCAATCATGGCGCCATCCTCCAGCGAGAAGCTGTCGGGCAGCGGGGTGACCTTGGCCGCGTCCACCGCGAAGTAATGGGCAGCCGTACCCGGCGCCTGAAAGCCCATCACGCGCAGCTCTTCACACAGGTTGTACTTGCCGTGGCGGCAGGGGTGGCACTTGCCGCAGACCAGCTGCGGTTCGATGGTCACCTTTTGCCCGGGGCGCAGGTCTTTCACGCCGCCGCCCACCTTCTCCACCACGCCGGACACCTCGTGTCCCTGGGTGACCGGGTACTTGGTGAAGGGGTGCTGGCCATGAAACACGTGCACATCCGAGCCGCAGATGCCGATTTTCTCGATGCGAATCAGCGCCTGGCCGTCTCCTATTTCGGGCACCGGCGCCTCAATGATCTCAATGACGCCGGGGGCAGTCATCACTTGTTGCAGCATTGGGGTTCCTCCTTTTCGGTCGATTACAGGCAGGTATAGCCGCCATCCACAATGAAATCGCTGCCGGTGGTATAGCCGGACCTATCCGTCGCCAGGCTCAGGATGGTGGGAATCAGCTTGATGAAGGACTCGTTGAGCTCCGGCGGGTTCTCGGTGGACATGGGGGTGGCGATATAGCCGGGGCTGATGGAGTTGACGCGGATGCCATGATCCACCCACTCCATGGCCAGGGACTTGCTCAGGTGTATGACGCCGGCCTTGGAGGCATTGTAGCTGCACTGCCACTGGGGAATGTTGACGATGGAGCCCGACATGGACGCCATGTTGATGATGCTGCCGCGGATGCCCCGGTCAATCATGGCGTGGCCGGCGGCGCGGGAAACAATGTAGATGCCCGTCAGGTTGACGTCAATCACGCGGCGGAAATCTGCGGGCGTCATCTCGCGGGTGCTCTGGTGCATGCAGATGCCCGCGTTGTTGAACACGATATCCAGGCTGCCATAGGCCTCAAACACCTTTGCGATGGCCGCGTCCACATCCGCCTCGCTGGTCACGTCGCCCTTGACGCCCATGGCGGTGCCGCCCTCCTGCTCAATCATGCGCACGGTATCTTCCACGTTGGTGCGGTTCATGATGACCACCTTGGCGCCCACGCGGGCCAACCCCAGCGCCACCACCTGGCCGATGCCCTGGCCGCCGCCTGTGACCAACGCCACCTTGCCCTTCAGACCAAACAGTTCTTCCAAGTACATAACCCTGTTCCTCCTTATCTGTTACCCATTGATTATCAATTGATTGAAGCCGGCTGCGGCATATGCCGCAGGCCCGCCTTACTTGATGGCCAAATCGCGCACCGAGCGATCCACCGAGATGGCGATGGCACCCAGCACGAACAGGCCAAAGACCACGTTCTGCCAATAGGCGCTGACGCCGATGAAGTTCATGCCGTTGTTGATGAGCGCCACCGTGAACACACCAATGATGGTGCCCAGCACACTGCCGCGCCCGCCCGACAGCGCCGTGCCGCCCAGCACGCAAGAGGCGATGACCATCAAAGTGAACGCGTCGCCGATGGTGGGCGCGCCGCTGCGCAGCTTGGCCGCCAGGAAGATACCGCCCAGCGCCGCGCAAAAGCCGTTGACCACAAAAACCGTGATTTTGGTGCGGTCCACCGGCACGCCGGCGATGCGGGCAGCCCGCTCGTTGCCGCCGATGGCGTAGATGTTCTTTCCGATGGTGGTGCGCGCCTGGAACACATACACCAGCACCACAAGCACCAACGCGATGATGAGGGGCAGCCCCACCACGCCAAAGGACACCTTATACCAGTCTATGGCGCCCCACACGGCCTTGGGCACGGGGGACGAGCGCTCGGATATCAGCAGCGCGGCCGACTGCCACACCGACATGAAGCCCAGCGAGGCGATGAAGGAGGGCACCTTGAGCTTAACGTGCACGTAGCCCATCAAAAAGCCCGCCACCAGGCCAAAGCCCAGCGACAGCGCAAAGGCGCTGATTGTGGCCAGGCCGATGGGCATGTTGACGCCCACCTCGCTGAGGAACCGCACAAACAGCACGTTGGATACCGAGCACATGGCCCCGGTCGACAGATCGATAGAGCCCAGCAGCAGCACCGAGGTCATGCCCGCCGCCATGATCATCAGCGGCGCGGTATCGCGAAAGAGGTTGGACATGTTCATGCGGCCCAGGAAATTCTGCTGCGTAAGCGACAGGCCCACCAACAGCACCACAATGGCCGAAAAGCTCAGATACTGTGTGAGGTGACCGCGCAGGCGCAGCCTGCTGCCTGCCGATGCGGATGACTGTTTGTCCTGGCTCATCGCGATACCCTCCTCACATCATCAGGCTGACCACGTCAACCTGGCTGGGTTTGGCCTCTACCGACGCGTCGAACTCGCCGGTCATCTCGCCATCCTTCATGACGATGATGCGGTTGCTAAGCCCAATGCACTCATCCAGCGTGTCGCCCAGCAGCAGCACCGATTTGCCCTGGCGCACCATCTCGCGGATAAGCAGGTAAATTTCTTCCTTGGCGCCCACGTCCACGCCGCGCGTGGGGTGGTTGAGAATCAGCACATCCACGCTGCTGGCCAGCGCACGGGAAAAGACCACCTTTTGCTGGTTGCCGCCGGACAGCTGCATCAGCAGCTCCTTGCGGCCGCTGGTTTTGATGCGCAGACGGTCAATCCAGTGGTCCGCCTGCTGGGCGATGGCCTTGGGCGAGCAGAGCATACCTTTGGCAATCTGCTTGTTGTTGGACATGGCGATGTTGTCCTCCACCGACAGCATCATCACCACGCCCTCGTACAGCCGCTCCTTGGGAATCATGAGGACGCCATGCTGCAGCGCCTCCTTGGGCGAATTGAAACGTACTTCTTTTCCGCCAAGCAACACCTGGCCGGAGGTGGGCAGCTCATCCCCGCTGAGCACGGCGCATATCTCCTCCTTGCCGGAGCCGATGACGCCGCACATGCCCAGCACCTCGCCCTTATGCAACTTGAAGTTGACGTGCTTGAACACACCGTGCAGGCCCAGGTCGCGCACCTCCAGCTCCACCTGCTCGGAGGGCTTCACCTGCTGGTTGAGGTGGTAGTACTCAGTGGTGGTGGGGCGCCCCACCATCATTTCATACAGCTTGGCCTCGGTGGCCTGGCTCGTCTCCAGTGTGCCCACGCTGGTGCCATCCTTGTAGACGTAAATGCGGTCGGTAATCTCCAGCACCTCGTCTAATCGGTGGGATACAAACACCACCGCGTGACCCTGGGCTGCAATCCGCCGCATCTGCTTGAAGAGGTTCTGCACCTCACCCTCGTTGAGGATGGAGGTGGGCTCGTCCAGCAGAATGAGGCAGTTCTTGCCCTGCTGGGCGTTGGTGACGTTCATCACCTTGGCGATTTCAATCATCTGGCGGGTGGCGAAGTTGAGGTCGGCCACCTTTTTGCGGGGGTTGATATCGGTCACATCGATATGCGCCAGCACCTCGGCCGCCGCCTTGTTCATCTTGGTCCAGTTGATGAAGCCGCGCTCGCGGAAATCCTTCTCGTGGCCGAAGAAAATGTTCTGCGCCACGTTGAGGTTGACGATAAGCGACTGCTCCTGAAACACCATGCCGATGCCATTGGCGTTGGCATCCATGGGTGTCTGCGGCTGGTAGGGCTGCCCGTGGATGGTCATATGCCCGGAGGTAGGCGGCTGGGCGCCGATGATGATTTTGAGCAGCGTGGATTTGCCCGCGCCGTTCTCGCCCACCAGGCCCACAATTTCGCCGGGGTATACCTCCAAATCCACGCCCTTGAGGGCCTGGGTGCCGGAGAAGGACTTGGTGATGTCCCGGGCTGAGAAAAATGGTACGCGTTCGTTGGTCATCGCTGTCACCTCACTTGCTGATCGCCTGGCGGCTGCGTTGGATGGTCAGCGCCACGGCGACCAAAATGATGACGCCCTCTATGCCGGTGCGAATATAGGGGTTGACGCTCATCAGCACCAGGCCATTGGACAGCACCGTCATAATCAGCACGCCCACCACGGTGTTGAGCACGCCGCCCTTGCCGCCGGCCAGCGAGGTGCCGCCAACCACCACGGCGGCCTGCGCGGGAAACATCAGCCCCTCGCCGATGCCCACCTGTCCCTGCCCCAGGCGGATGGCGCCCACCACGCCGGCGATGCCAAACAGCAGCCCGGCCAAGGTGAACACCATCACCTTGACCCGGCCCACGTTGACGCCCACCGAGCGCGGGATGCTCTCATTGGTGCCCACCGCATAGATATGTCGCCCGAAGGCGGTATATTCCTGAATAAAGTAGCAAACCGCCAGCAATATGATGGCCACCCAGGTGATAAAGGGGATGCCCAGGAAGGAGGCCTTGGCCAGGGACAGGAACAGCGGGTCGCGGATGGTGGGCGGATGTCCCTGATAGGAGAGCATGCCGATGCCGCGGCAGATGTACAAAAATGCGAAGGACACCATGAACGACGGGATGCGTAGCTTGACATAGATGATGCCCACCAGAAAGCCGGCTACCACGCTGGCCAGGATGGCCAGCAACACGCCCCACACGCCCATGTTCATGGCCGGGTATTCGCTGTTGAGCACCAGGCACGCCATGATGGAGCCCGCCATGCCCACCGTGCCGTTGATGGACAGGTCGATGGATCCGATGAGGATGACAAAGGTCAATCCAAAGGCCACAATCAGCGGAATGGCCAGCTGGTTGAGGATGGCCTGCAGATTAGAGGCCGACGCAAACCCGCGGCCCACCGTGATGGAAAAGAAAGCAAACAGAACAGCCAGGACAATCAGCGGGGCGATTCGGATGATTTTGTCCTTGCGGTTGCTCTGCCGTATCTTTTCGGCAAATTCGTCGGCAATGGTGACCGTGCTGCGGTCCACTCGTTGGTCCATCACAAGCTCTCCTTCCGGATGGGCCACATAGGGCCCGCAAGCGCTGTGGCTTAAATGGCAACCACGCGGGACGGGAATCCTCCCGTCCCGCGCGGCGATTATGAGTCGATGGTATTTAGTCGGCCTTCATCGCGAAGGGGACGGAGAAGTCAAACTCGGGGATTGAGGTAAGATACTCGGCTGCGTTGTCCTTGGTAACCAAAAGCGCGGGAGTAGCAAATTCACGATACTCCGCAGGAAACTGCGCCACATCCAGCAAGCCGGCCCACACAGCGTAGCACACAGCCAGGGTGTAGCCGCCCTGCAGGTAGCCGTTGGAGGACACGGTGGCGGTAGCAAAACCATCACGGATGGCTTCCACGAAGTCGGTGTTGGCGTCAACACCAACCACGCCGACCTTGCCCTTGAGGCCCTTGGCATCCAGCGCCTGGAGGGCGCCTGTGCCCATGCTGTCGTTGGCGCACCAGATGCCGCCCACGTCGGGGTGCTTGGTCAGCCAGGTTTCAACCAGCGTGAGGGCGTCCGGGGTACTCCAGTTGGCGGTGTCATCTTCGACGACCTTGATGTCGGGATACTCGGCCAGCGCCTTTTGCAGACCAGCATAACGGTTGATAGCAGCAGTGTTACCCAGCATGCCCTGCACGACAAAGATGTTGCCCTTGCCGCCCATGGCCTTGAAGAGTTCAACGGCAATGTTGTAGCCGTTGATGACGTTGTCGGGGGAGGTGTGCATGACCCAGTTGGGGGTCAGGTCAGCCGGGCCTACGTCGTCGGGCTTGTTCCAGGCAGTGCCCAGGTAGCCGCCAGACTCAGCTATGGCTTCGGCCAGGGAGTAGGCGATGGAGTTTTCGTTGGGGTCGGAGTAGGCGATGGCATTGCCGTCGGCTTTGGCGGCGAACTGGCGCATGTTGTCGACCTCGCGGTCATTATCGCCCTGGGAGTCCAGCACCTGCATCTCGTACTTCTGGCCAATGCTGTCCAGGTACTTGCCGAACATTTCCATGCCCACCTTGATGGTGGCGATGTAGGGGTTCTCTAACCCGCGGATGGAAACGCCCAGGTACAGCGTGGTGTCCTTCTTCTCCTGCGGAATTTGCGCGGGATCGATCTTGAACTCCTTGAGGTTGGCGTAGTCCGCTTCGGCCATCACGGCCACGGCAGACAGCATCATCACAGCGACCAGTGCCAGGGCTACCAGTTTCTTGAGTTGCTTCATGATTTATCCTCCCTATGTAAGTTTATCCGTTGTCACAGGCAAACCTATAGCGACTCTTTGGGGAAAGTAAGCATCCGTTTGTCCGGCCGCCACGACCCTTCCGCCTATGACATCTTACTGGCAGTATAGCCTGTGCCATATGGAATGTCAATCATTAAAACGCAGAAAACGATAACACTTTTCCTTCGTTTATTGTTTGTTCACACTTGCGTCAACCATTTTCCCGGTGAAGGAAACGCCATGTTATTCAACGCTTTTCGGCCCTGATAGCCCGGGCGGCGGCGCCACGCGCGCCTGTGTGCTATCAAAACCAATCGATAACAAGCGCTTCTATGCCTTGCCCAGCGCGGGCAGGCGGCGGTACAGCCCGGACAGGTCGGCCATCGCGTCCAGGTAGGCGGCTACATACGGCGCATAGCGGGTATGGGCAACCTGGTCGTGGCGGAATGTGCTGCCGGGCCGGATGGCCTGACGAATGGGTTGGGCATAACCATCCAGCAGGCCGATGCCAACGCCCGCTATCACCGCGCTGCCGATGAGGGCGGTCTCGCCCAGCTGCAAGGTGGATACCGTGACGCCCAGCACATCGGCTTTGATTTGGGTGAACAGGGGCGAATTGGCGCCGCCGCCCACACTGAGCAGCCGGTCAAAGGGCATCTGCGGATGCAGCTGTTTGAGCACGGAGCGGTAGTAGTGGTATTCGTAGGCGATGCCCTCCAGCACAGCCCGGTACAGGTGGGCGCGCGTATGCTTGAAATCCATTCCCAGGTAGCTGCCCTTGAGGTAAGGATCGTTTGGCAGCACGCGGCCGGAAAAGTGCGGGATGAACAGCAGCCCTTCGCTGCCGCAGGGCACCTGCTTTGCCTCTGCCTGCAGCTGATCATAATCCGCCATGGGCTCGCCCGTTAGGGTGTTGCGGAACCAGCGGATGCACATCCCGCCGCCGTTGATGTAGGCCAGCGGCAAAAACAAGCCATCCACAGGGCTGCGCATCATGGCCATGGTCTCATGCTGGATGTCGGGCACATAGCTGTCCACCACGCTGCACAGCACCGAGGCGGTGCCCGCGATATCCAGCATCATGCCCGCCTCAAACATACCCGAGCCGAAGGTGCTGGCCGCTGTGTCGCCGCAGCCCGCCACCATTGGTATCCCCGCCGGCAGGCCGCAGGCAGCGGCATACTCCGCCTGCAGGGTGCCCACCACCTCAAAGGGGGATACGATGTCGGGCATTTTATTCCGCTCGATGCCGAAGGTGTCCAGCAGTTCGTGCGACCAAGCCTTGTTGGCGTTGTCAGACAGGCAGGAGAAGTGCAGGTGTGTGTAGTCAAAATACGCTTTGCCAGCGTCCAGCCCGCACAGCTTGCCCACAACGTAGGCGTGAGGCAGCACAAATTTTGCGGTGTTGCGATAGGCCTCCGGTTGGTTCTCCTTCCACCAGAGGATCTTGGGCCCATGCACAAAGGTGGCAGGGCCGCCGGACAGCTCAATGATGCGCTTGCCCGCCACGCGGTTCATGTGGTCCATCTGGGGGCGGCATCGCATGTCCAGCCACGAGTCGTAATAGGTGGAGGCATCGCCCCCGGCATCTATGCCCATGATGCCGGCCATCTGTCCATCCAGGCCAATGGCGGCCACCAGCCGGGCGTCAATGCCTGCGCGCTCCACCGCCTGGCGGATGGCCCGGCAGCACTCGTCCAGCATCTCCGCGGGCTCCTGCCACACAACCCCAGGCTCGGGTGAGATAAGGTTGGAGGGAATCAACGCGGTGGCCAGCATTTGCATGCCCTCGTCAAACACCGCTGCCTTGGTGCCCTGGGTGCCGATATCCACCCCGATTAAGTATGCCTTGTCCCGTATCAATGTCGTTCCTTTCCGCATCCGGGCGTCCGCGCCATCGGCGCGCAGAGATACAATCTGCTACATGGTGTCGCATACGCTTGCCATGTCCCGCCCATCGCTGTATAATCCTCTTAATACATATAAAAAACAGGATGGTGTGACATAATGCCACTTCAGAAAGAAAGCACGGCCTCTCGTTCATTGTTTGCAGAAGAGCGTCATCTGCAAATCCTCCAGCTCCTCCAGGAAAAGACCAAGCTGCACGTGGCGGAGCTGTGCGAGCAGTTCTCCGTATCCCCGGCCACCATCCGCAATGACCTGCGCGACCTGGAGGCCGCCGGTCGGCTGAAGCGCACGCACGGCGGCGCCATCCCGCTGGAGAAAACCGCCTTTGAGCCCAACAGCCATGCCAAGGCCGTTGCCAACAGGGCCATCAAGCAGCGCCTGGCCGCCCATGCCGCCACCTTGATTGAGGATAATGACACCATCGCGCTGGACTCCGGCACCACCATGATGGAGCTGGCCCAATGCCTCATCCACCACAAAGCCCTTACGGTGCTGACCAACGATGTGCACATCGCCGTGTACCTGGAGCGCAACCCGCAAATCACGGTGGTGCTCATCGGCGGCGTATTGCGCCATGGCTTCGGCTGCACCACCGGCCCCATCGCCACCTCGTCGCTGTCATCCTTCAATGTGGATAAGGTGTTCCTGGGGGCCAACGCGTTCTCCATCGAAAAGGGGTTCACCACGCCCGATATCCAGCAGGCCGAAATCAAGAAGGCGCTTATCCGCGGCGCGTCCGAGCGCATCGTGGTGTGTGACAGCTCCAAGTTCGGCCGAGTAAGCTTTGTGGAGTTCGCCAGCATCAGCGAAATCGACCGCCTGATTACCGACAAAAACGCCAGCCCCAAGCTCGCCACCTACCTGCGCGAGCAAAATGACACGCTGGAGCTCATCACCGTCTGATCGCGGGGCTGTTGATTACAGCAGCTCCACCTCAAAGCCATAGACCCGGGCCACCTGTGTGAGCAGCGGGGCCACCTCGCCCTGGATGATAATCTGGTGGTGGGAGGACAGGCTTTCCATCACGCCGTGCCCGCTGTCATGCGTATAGCGCAGCAGCGCGCCGTTGCGGCAGTCCGACCCCTCATACTGCACATAGCCCTCGATGACGGCCCGCACGACCGTCAGTTTTTTCATGTCCGCGTGCAGCTTGGCCAGCGTGACCGGCCCTTCCTTCATGCGGCAGTCAATGACGACGGCGTTCGGGTTTACAATTTCCAGCACCCGGGGGCGCAGCATCCACTGCGTACAGAACGAGCGCGGCGCCAGGCCAAAGTACCCGCAGTGCACGCCCAGGGCGTGGCGGTCCGGGTCCTCCACCTGGGGGAATTCCTCAATCTTCTCGTGCTTGAGCGCCGCCATGCCCATCAGGAACGGGTAGATGTTGGTCATCATCATGGGCCGCCGCAGCGCTGAGTAGAACAGGTACTTGCTGATCAGCGTCACGGTGTCGCCCTCGCAGGCCCAGATGACGTGGTCATGCTCATACAGCCAGTCCCACGCCAAGCAGGGCGTGGTCAGGGAGTGGAAGGATTCGTTGAGGCAGTTGCTGCCCACGCCCACCACATCACCCACCTCATCCATCACGCGCCGCACCGCCATATACACCTTGACGGCCTGCAGGATGTCCCGGAGCGGCAGCCCCTCGGTGGGCACCTCGCGCTGGCGCCACAGGGCCTCGGCCTCGTCATCCGGGATTTGCTGCGCGGCCTCGTTGACCCCCTTCCAGCTGCGGTACACAATGCGCACACCAAAGGCCTGCTCAATCTGGCGGGTCGCCTCCTGCTCCCACCAGTAGAAGCGCTTGAAAATATTGGCCTGCATGCCGTCGCCCGGCGTATCCTGAAACATGAGGAACTTGGCGCCCGCGCGCATATCCCGCCTGGCCGCCAGCGCGCGCATGATGACGCGCGCCATCTCCTCGTTATAGGGCGACAGCACCTGCAGCCCCAGCCGCTCGCGCAGGTAGGCGACAATCTCCCAGTCCCACATCTCCACCGTGCCAAAGCCGCTGGTGAGCACCAGAACAGGCACCGTCAGCCCGGCCAAATCCCGCTCGTGGCCGAACACCGCACCCACCAACTGCGGAAACAGCAGGGCGTCCGCACCCTTTGTATCCAGGCTGTCCAGCATCTGCACGGGCAGCAGCTCCGCCTGGTCCTTATACATCTCCGCCAGCCGGCGCAGCTGCGCCGCAAACGCGTCCTGTTCCTGGGCGTTGGTTTCCCTGATTTGTACGGGCAATAGCTTTGCTTTCATGAGGTTGCCTCCTTACGCATCAGGCCGCATCACTGCGCCCTGGCATACCAATCCAAATAACGGTCGTACTGCGCCCGGTACCAAAGCACGTTCTCAGCGACGGGCAGCACATCGATGCCCTCTTCATCTTCACCGCGGAAGGCGCTGATGTCCGCGCAGGCGCCCGCCGCGTGCAGCGCCAGCACCGCGGCGCCCATGAGCGAGGCATCATGGGTGCGCGCCAATCGCACCGGGTGATTCAGGATATCGACCAGCATCTGGCACCACCGGGGGGCGTTGAGGATGCCGCCGGACACCAGGATGTCCTTGGGCTGCCCCAGCATATCCGTCAGTGGCCCATAGCACTGCAGCATGTTGAACAAAATGCCCATGCGCAGCGCCAGATACAGGCCCCGCGGGCCATGCCGCCAGCTGACCTCCACAAAGCCCGCCAGGCGGTCATCCCGCCAGCCGGGACAGCGCTCGCCATACAGGAAGGGCAAAAAAACGGGCGGGGCTTCCCGGGGCGGGGCATCCTCCGGCCACTCCAGGTCCTCAAAGCTCAGGTGCCCGCTCAGCATCTCCTCCCTGAACCAATTGACGCAGTTGCCGGCCCCGGCCACCGCGGCCCCCGCGATAAAGCCCTCGGCCCCGCAATAGCACCAGGTCTCATGATGTGGCGCCAACACCGGCTGCTGCGCGGTCAGGCGCATGGCGGCGCTGGTGCCTACCGACAGCGTCATGTGCCCAGGCATGGCACAGCCGGAGCCAATCTGGTTAAGCCCGCCATCGGCATGCGCGGGTACCACGGGGATACCGGGCGGCAGCCCCAGGGCGCTCGCGTCCTGCTCGGTCAGCGGGGCGGCGTCCCGATAGGTCACCAATTCCCCCAGTTGGGATTGCCCAATGCCCAGCAGCGCCAGCACATGCGGGTCGTAGCGCTGTGTTGCCAGTTCAATAAAACCGCCGCCTGACTGGGTGTTGACCGTCTCCTGATAGCGTCCGGTCATCCGCAAAAAACTATACGCCCCCTGGCTGATGAGGCGTCGGTTGTCCAGCGTCAGCCCCTGCTCGCGCAGGTACAGCAGGGTTTGCCGGGGGTAGGTGATGTTGGGCATGCAGCCGGTGTCACGGTACAGCCGCTCGGTCAGCGCGGCATCCTGCCGCATGCGCGCGCTCAGCGGGGCGGCCTGGGCATATTCCCAGGTATATACCGGGGTGACGGGTGTGAAGGCATCGTCGCACACGCACATGGAGTGCCAGGTGGAACACAGCCCGATGGCATCAATCTGCTGGCCCCGGGCTACACGGCTGCCCACCCGCAGCAGCGCCGCATGCACGCCGGCCGCGTCCTGCTGTCCAGGGTGGGCAATGTCCGCCCCAAAGGGCTCGGCCGCGGTGGCCACCACGCCCAGGGCATCGTCATACACCAGCGCCTTGGCTGAACTGGTGCTTGTCTCCAATGATAGTACGCGCAATGTGTCCTCCGCCGCGCTGTCCGGCTGCCGGGGATGGAAGGTTACTCCTTCTCCGCCATGGCCAGATGCAGGTCCCCCAGCGCGTGATACGCCTGGTCAAACAGCCGCATCGACCGGTCGTACAGCTTTCTGTGCTCAGGCCTGGGCTGATAGGTCTGGTTAATGTGAATCATCTGGTCCACAATGCCAAAATCCTTGAACAGCCCTACGCCCACGCCGCCGGTGATGGCGGCGCCCATGGAGGTCGCCTCCTCCAGCACGCGGGGCACCTGGGCCGGAACGCCAAAAATGTCCGCGATGATTTGCGCCCACACCGCGCCCTTGGCCCCGCCGCCGATGACCAGCACCTCCTCAATGGGGGTATGCTTTTGCAGGATGCGCAAAATCAGCGCCAGGTTCATGGTGATGCCTTCCAGCACGCTGCGCAGCAGGTCGCCGCGGGTGTTTTCCATTTTGACGCCCAGGAAGGCTGCCCTGGCCAGCGGGTCCCACCGCGGCGCGCGCTCGCCCAACAGGTAGGGCAAAAACAGCACGCCGTTGGCGCCGGGGGCGCTGCCCTCAATCTCCTGATTGATCAGCTGGTAGGGGCTGATATGGTGGGCGGCCGCCTCCTGTGTCTCCCACTTGCAGACATTGGTTTTGAGCCAGTTGTAGGCGCCGCCGCCGGTCTGCATGGTGCCGTTGGGCGAGTAGAAGCCCGGCACGATGTGCGGCCAGCACATGGTGCGCATGTGCTCGTCCAGCACGGGCTGCTCGCTGGTGGTGGCCACCCAGGAGGAACTGCCCAGCGAGCAGTATGTCTTGCTCGGCTTGACCGACCCGGCCCCCACATTGGCGCACACGCCATCGCCGCCCCCCAGCACCACGGGGGTGTCGGCCTTGAGGCCGGTGGCCTGCGCGGCCTCGCGGGTAACGTAGCCGGCTACATGCGTAGAGGGCATGATGTCGGGCAGCTTGCGCTCATCTACGCCGGAGGCCTGCACAATTTTGTCCGACCAGCGGTTGGTACGCAGGTCCATGCAGCCAAAGCTGCTGGCGTCCGTGGGCTCGGTCATGAACACGCCGGTCAGCTTGTAGAGGATATAGTCCTTGGCGTTGAGCGCCTTATGGGTATTTTGATAGATGTCGGGCTGGTTGTCCCGTACCCACATCAGCTTTTGCAGCCCGTAGGACGCGGCGCCCCGATGGCCGGTAATCTGGTATTGCTCGGCCATGGGCATCTTTTGCAGCAGGGCATCGGTTTGCGGTTGGGCGCGGTGATCCGCCCAGATGATGGAGTTGCGCAGCGGGTTGCCATCGCGGTCTACGCACAGGCAGCCCAGCATCTGGCCGCTGAAGCTGACCACGGCAATATCGGCGGCATTGATGCCGCTGCGCCGGATGAGCTTCTGCGTGGATACGCACACCGCGTCCCACCAGTCGCCGGGCTCCTGCTCCACCCAGGTTTCATTGAAATACCTGGCGCCGTAGCTGTGCACCTCGCTGTCCACCAGCGCGCCGTCCTGGTCAAACACCGACGCCTTGTTGCCCGATGTGCCCAGGTCATGGGATAGGATATATTTCATGCCGCCCTCCCGATATGCCGTCCTCGCCTGACACCTATTTCTGCCGGGCCTTTTTAACCTCTTCAATCATCTTGCGCCCCACCGTCACGATGGAGGCATAGTCGCCGGTCTTGGCGCCCTTGGTCAAATCGCCGCCCGCACCGACCGCCACCGCGCCCGCCTTGATCCACTCGCCCGCGTTCTCGGCGGAGACGCCGCCGGTGGGCATCATCTTGGCATAGGGCAGCGGGCCGTGGATGGCCTTAATGATGCTGGGACCAAACAGGTTGCCGGGGAATATTTTGATGATGTCGGCCCCGGCCTCCATGCACTCCACCGCCTCCTTGACCGTCATGGCGCCGGCCATGCTGGCAACCTGGTAGCGCAGGCACAGCTTGGTGGTTTCAGGGTTAAGGCAGGGGCTGACCACAAAGTGCGCGCCCGCCAGAATCGCCGCGCGGGCAGTCTCCGGGTCCATCACGGTGCCGGCACCAATGAGGATGTCCTCCGGCTTGTACTTGCCGGCCAGCTCCTTGATGATATCGGCGGCGCCCGGCACGGTGAATGTCATCTCGATGCCCACGATGCCGGCCTCGATGCAGGCATCCACTATCTTCATCGCCTGGTCCTTGTTTTCCGCGCGCACCACGGCAATCACGCCGCAATCAGTCAGTCTTCTGAGTACCTCCAGCTTATCCATCGATGCTTCCTTTCTATCTGTCAGCCAATGATATACGGGCATGCCTCGCCCTTGAGTACCGCGATGGCGTTCTCGGCCGCCATCATGCCCATCTTCTGCACGGCCTCGGCCGTGTGGGCGCCGGTGTGAGGCGTAAACACCACATGGGGCAGGCCAATCAGCGGCGAATCCTTCAGCGGCTCCTGCTCAAAGGCGTCCAGCCCCAGGCCGCGCAGCTTGCCCGATTGGATGGCGCGCGCCGCCGCCGCCTCGTCAATCAGGCCGCCGCGGGCGGTGTTGATGATGATGGCGCCATCGCGCATGGCCTCGATGCGGTTCGCGTTGATCATGTGACGTGTCTGCTCGTTGAGGGGCACATGCAGGGACACCACGTCGCTGCTTTGCAGCAACTCGTCCAGCGTCAGCGCCCGGATGCCTTGTTCGGCCGCGAAGCGCTCATCCAGGTACGGGTCATAGGCCTGCACCTGCATCTCAAACGCCTTGGCCCGCAGCGCCAGCTTTTTGCCGATGGCCCCCAGCCCCACAATACCCAGCGTCTTGCCGGCCAGCTCCATGCCGTCGCTGCGCGGCCACTCGCCCTTTTCCACCGCGGCGTGCAGCGCCGGGATGTTGCGGGCAGCGGCCAGCATCAGGCCAAAGGCCAGCTCGCACACCGCCGTGGCATTGGCGCCGGGGGTATTGGTCACCACGATGCCGCGCCGCTTGCAGGCCGCCAGGTCGACCCGGTCCACGCCCGCGCCGTAGCGGGAAATCACCTTCAGGGTATCGGGCATGCGCTCCACCACCTCGGCGGTGATGTAGTCAAGGCCCGCCACATAGCCATCCACGCCCTCCAGGCGGGCGAGCAAATCCTCCCCCTGCAGGGGGATACGCAGGTCGTTATAGACCACCTCGTCCGCGTAGCCTTCCAGCAGGGCGCGGGCCTGCGCGTTAACCGGCTTGTCAAAGGAAGTGGGCGTCACCAAAATCTTCATGCGCTCACTTCCATTTCGGGTTGTCGATGATGGCGGGCTGTCCGTCCCGCTCCACCATCAGCTTGCGGTAGCCCTTCTGCTCGATGGTACCGTAGTCGTGCCCGGCGTCCGCACGGAACACGAAGAATGTGATGAGCGGCTCATCGCTGCCCACGTTGATGCTGCGGTGCGCGTAGCGCTTGGGCACATAGACGGCCTTGCCGGCCTCCAGCGCCAGGGCGCGCCAGTCGCCCTCCGGGTTTTCCATCAGCATGTAGCCCTTGCCCCGCAGGCAGTAGTACACTTCCGCCGTATCCATGATGGTGTGGAAGTGCCCCTTGGTCATGTAATACTCGTCGCCCACCTTGCCGGGATACACGATGCTGCACCCAAAGGCCAGGTCGCCCGCGGTTTCGGGCACGGGCAGGCCGTGGAACTCGTACACCATCGGGTCGCCATTGGCAACCGCCTTTTCAAAGGCCGCGTCATCGTGGTACATGCCCTTCATTTGGCTGAGGTGACGCTTGCCGGTATCCCGCATGGCGGACATGCCGGTATGCAGGTCAAAATCAATCACAAAGCCCTTTTCAAAGTCCATGGGCGCGGTGCTTGGGTTAAAATCCTTCACTTGTGTTTCCTCCTTATTTGCCGGACGCGATGTCGCTGAGGCGGTAGAGCAGCTCTCCGCGGATGGGCTGGTGGATGACGTCTGCAATCACCTGGGTCCACCCGTAGATGAAGTACATCCAGCCGTCGTAGACCTTCAGCTGGCGCTCGTCCTGCTGGCGCAGCGCCTGGTGCATGAAGTCCAGCTCGCCGCGGTAGTTGATTTCCCACACCATCGCCCGCATGGGGAACAGCGCCTCATCGCCGATGGGCGAGCCCGGCCTGTCCTTGCCCAGGCCCGTGGCATTGACCACCAGCGAGCCTTCGGCCATGCCGGCCAGCACGCGGTCGTTGTCGCCGGGGTTGGGCGTCACGTGGTAGGCCATCTCCACCGTGCCGGGGTTGAGCTTCTCGCAGATTTCCCGCAGGGCGTCCAGCCGGGGCTGGCTGCGGTTGGTCACCACGATGCGCCGGGGCTGATTGCCGATAAATTCCTTGCGCAGGAAATACGCGCACATGGAAATCGCGCTGCCGCCGGCGCCCATGATCATCACCTCGGCCTGGGGGTTATCCCGCCAATAGTTTTCGGGGATAAACTCCTCCATCGCCATGCCGCAGGTGATGGGGTCCTTGGCGTGGCCGCGCAGCTGCTTGCCGTCCTCCGACTTGGAGATGGAGGACAGCTCGGAGAAATCCTGCGCGTAGGGATCCAGGTAATCAAAGATATCCTTGGCCGCTTCGTACAGGTCTATCTTGTGGGTGGTCACCAGCGCCCCCTTGGATTTGGGGTCGTTCTTGATGAAGGTCACCACCTCGCGGTATACCTCGGGGTCGGCGTGGATGGGCAGGTCGATGCCCTTGATTTGCAGGTCCGCATCCATGGCCTGCATCCACTTGGGAAACACCTTCATGATGGATGACTTGCCTGTCGTCACCCCGATGAAATACATGGTGTCCCGGTCAGCCGGTTGATCGCTCATATCGTTCACTCCTTCCGTGTGTTGAATCGCAGTGTGGGGTATTCCCTGGCGCACAGCGCCTCGATGTCCGCCCGGTGCGGCATGGCGGGCGCGGTGCCAAGCTTGGTAACCGACAGCGCGCCCGTGGCGTTGCCAAAGCGCGCGGCGTCAAACAAGTCCATGCCCTCCGACAGCGCGGTAATCAGCCCGCCGTTGAAGGCATCGCCCGCGCCTGTGGTATCG
>ENA-UOOR01001677-UOOR01001677.1-fermentation-metagenome-genome-assembly--contig:-NODE-1677-length-25173-cov-8.523290_pt1 | contig 25173 bp, 19 predicted proteins | sample MGYA00245780_ERZ724029 | MGnify/ENA primary metagenome ERZ724029 (study PRJEB28704, sample SAMN03018315) | fermentation metagenome | biome: anthropogenic terrestrial biome; feature: soil; material... | reverse complement strand
TGACGATGCGCGCGGTGCTCGTCCGGTAGGTGATCTTCTCGCAGAACTCGTTCCCCTTACCGAACTCCTCGCGGACGATCTTGACGATGTCGTCGGCGTGCGAGTCGTCCTTCGCGTAGATGAGCGTCTTGGGGACTTCCTTGCGACCCGGGAAGATCTCGGTGAACAGCCTCTCCTTGAAGGTCCGGATGACGGTGCGGAGCTGGTCGAGAGAGACCACGTCGCGGTCGAGCGCGTTGGCGCCGTAGTCGAGCGCCTCGTCGAGCTGCTCCCAGCGCACCGCGCGCGTCTCGCGGTCGCGCTTGTCGACGTACTCGCCAGCCTCGACGGTCGAGCCCTGCTCGGTGATCTGCGTGCGGATCCGGTAGACGCTGAAGTCGACGTTCACGCCGTCGGCGACCGCCTGCTCGTGCCCGTACTCCATCACCAGGTTCTGGTTGAAGAAGCCGAAGGTCTGCTTCGACGGGGTCGCGGTGAGCCCGATGAGATGGGCGTCGAAGTACTCGAGCACCTGCCGCCACAGGTTGTAGATGGAGCGGTGGCACTCGTCGGTCCAGATGAAGTCGAAGGTCTCGACGGGGATCGCCGGGTTGTAGCCGATGGGGACGGGCTTCTTGAGCAGGTCCGCCATCGTCTGGAACTGCGACTCCTCCTCGAGGTCGGGGTCGAGCTCCTGGCCCGAGAGCATCGAATAGAGCCGCTGCATGGTGACGATGCAGACCTTGGCCACCGGGTCGAGCTTGTTCGAGCAGAGGTGCTGGACGTTGTAGAGGTCGGTGAGCTTCCGCCCGTCGTCCGGGGTGGCGTACTGCTGGAACTCTCGGAGCACCTGCCTGCCGAGGTTGCCGCGGTCGACGAGGAAGAGGACCCGCTTCGCGCCGCCGTACTTGATGAGCCGGTAGATGGACGAGACGGCGGTAAAGGTCTTGCCGGAGCCGGTCGCCATCTGGATGAGGGCGCGCGGCTTGTCGGCGGCGAGCGAGGCCTCGAGGTTCTGGATGGCCTTGAGCTGCGCGGGCCAGAGCCCCTTCTCGTCCACCGCGGGCATCTTCTGGAGCCGCAGCCGCAGGGTCGACGGCAGGCTGCTCCGCGGGTCGGGCTCGCCGTGCTTCATCGGCAGCCACAGGGGCTCTTCGGCGAGCCACTCCGCGAGCGTCTCGGGTCGGTGGAAGTGGAAGACCCGGCGGCTCCGAGGCTCGGGGTCCAGCCGGTTGGTGAAGCAGGTCTCGACGCCGGTGCTCTGGTAGAGGAACGGCAGCGGTCGCAGGTGAGCCGGCAGCGCCTTGGGCATCCCGGTCGCGTACTTCTCGGCCTGGACCTCGACTCCGGTGAGCGTCGTGCCCTCTTGCTTGGCTTCGATGACCCCGGCGGCCTTGCCGTCGACGTAGAGCAGGTAGTCGGCCTTGCCGTGACCGGGCGCCAAGGCGAACTCGCGCACGGCGATGCCTCGCCCCGCGGTCAGGTCGATCGCGTCGGCGTCCTGGACGAGCCAGCCCGCCTCCGCGAGCGCCGCGTCGATGTTCTCCCTTGCCAGCGCTTCCGGCGTGGTCGCCATGGCATCCCCTTGGTCTCGGTCGGCGCGGCGGCGAAGGCGGCACGCGCACCCGACGATCTACCGCATCGACGCGGGGAGTGACCAATGGTGGACGGTAGAGCGGGCGGCACAGCGCTGCCGCAACCGGATCGCGCGAGGCGTAGGAGAGCCGCCGTCTCTGCGGCGCGCGCTTTGGCGGCGGCTCGACCTAGTCCGCTCCCCGGCCGCGACCAGAGATCCAGTTGCAGCGCGGACAACGCAATCCCTCATGCGACCGGTGAGTCCGCCTGATCGCTGGCGAAGGCGTCCTCGGGGGGCCAAGGGACGGACGGGGAGGTGGACCTGGCTGGCCGGCGACAGTGGATCACCGCCGAGGGTCTCGGTGCAAAGCAGGGCATCTTTCGCGAAAGACGCCGGCCGTCTGGTCGATTTGTCGCTGTAATTACGGACGGTTGCGAGCCTGTTTCGAAGCCTCGGGAAGGGGTTTGTAGAGCGCCAGGATTGCCCAGGAGCGGCCGTTCGAACCCCAGCCTCATTAAAAAGTGGGCCTGGCGACCCCAAACGGCTCTACGGGCCAGCCAGAACCCTCACAGGGCCGATCTGGCTCAGAAAAGGTGCTCAATGGAGCCCGCGCGCGGCTGGAGAGGCGCCGACCTCGAGGCTCGCCTCAAGGCGATCGCCGCCGAGATCGCGGGCTTCGGGGTCGACCTCACCTCGGATGAGCGGCTTCACACCACCAAGCTCCGCCAGGGCGGCGAGCGGATCGTCGAGCTGCTCGAACGTCTCGCGACGCAGTACTCGCTGACGCTGTCCGGCTTGCCCATCACCGGTATGGTCAACGACCTCGCGCTCGCCCACCAGGTGCGGCCGCTCGCGAGCCAGGCTTAGTCGGTCCGCGAACACCCTGAGCGACACGGCACTGCAGGCCGACTCGGGGTGCTGGTGGGTCGCCACCGCCTACTACAGCGCCCTCGTGCGCATCGCCGACTCCGACCCGAAGCTGGCCGAGGCGCTCCAGCCCTCCGTCGACTTCTGCCACCGGGCGCCGCCGCAAGAAGACGGAAACCCGTAGACGCGACATCGACGAGCGACACCCGGCGCTTTCCCCTCCCCGGCAGCCGGCGCCGCGCTTCGTTTGCCCGGCCAAAAGTCTGGTGATCGCCTCATCCTCAACCGGCGAGCTCGGACTTTGGATCCGTCGCGCCCCCTCGGCCGACGATTGCCCGGCCTGTCGCTTGAGTATTGCGGAAGCCTCGACCACCATCGATGACCAATGCTTCTCGGCGGCAAATCCCGCTTCGGTCCTTGCCCTCCCTTCGTTGTCTCGCTGTTCTCGGTTTCCCCCAAGAACGCGAGCGGGCTTCCTTCTGCAGTTCGATCCCGTCTCAAGGCCCCTTCGCCAACCACACGATCTCGAGGAACGCCATGCGCAACTGCACTTTCTCGCCCCTGCTGATTGCCTCCGTCCTTCTTTCGAGCCCGGTGTTCGCGGAGGTGGAGGCCGACTGCTACGAAGGCGCGGCGGCCAAAACCTGTAGGCCCGATCGCCTCGGCGAGTTGAGGCTTGCCGATATCGTCATGGGAAAAGCCCTGCGCAGGGCGGGCTGGGACGGTCGTTCCTTTGGGGTGCAATACCTCGCGAGCAGCGATGGCGGGCCGGATACTCTTCTGTTCACTCTGCGGGGACCGAAAACGCGGCGCGTGTCGAAGACCGATGCTTCGAACGAGGTCGCCAGCGCCGAGGAAATGGCTCTCATCGCCGAAGAAATGCGATGGAGACTGGACGAGCTTGGAGATTTCAACAAGGCGCGTCTCCTTCGCTTCGTGAGCGAGGTCCAGATCGACAACCGCCAAGGGCTGGTCCATACGGTGTTGAAGGTGCCCTGTTACGAGGGCGTCTGCTCGACCTACCGCAAGGCCGATGCCGAAGATGCCGCGCGGTTTCTTGCGCCGGTGCTCGAGAAGGCGGGATGGCGGCCCTCTCTATTCAGCGTCCAATACGTTGCCGATCCCGATGTCGACCGAGCCGACGCCTCCGAAGCAGCCGAGGACGAGCTCGTGATCGACCTGCGCTGCGCGAGGGGCGGCCAACGACCGACCTTTGCCGGTGCAAGCTCCGAGGACGTGGACTTCGCGGCGAAGACCATCAAGAAGTTTCTCTACGAGGCTCCGCCCTCTGCGAAGGAGCGGCTGCTGCGCGGCGTGGACAGGATCCGGGTCGGCTCCAATTCCTTCAGTGCCTCGGAGGTCAATCCCTCGCCTGCGTTCCTGGCGCTGCCTCCGGAAGAGCGTAAGAGGCTCCAGGACGAGGCTCGCGCGAAGGCCCTCGAGATCCTCGCGCAGTCGCCTCTGTTCGGCGGCAAGAGCGACAGCCCCGCGGAGTCTGCCCCGGAGAAACCGGCGAAAGCCGAAGAGCGCGAGGGCGCCCAAGTGGCTTTCGAGGATTGCAGGATAGAGACCTCGGCAGCCATGGCAGAAAGGCTGATTGCACGTCGCCGCCTCCCGATCCGTATCTGCTACGACAACAGCTTCCCCAGGCATGAAACCCAACCCGCCGGCGAGGTGACGGTCACCTTCGTCATCGACCTCGACGGCAACGTCCAAACCCCTCGAGCTCGTGGAGACTCGGCGGTTCTCGACGATAAACTCTCCGAATGCATTCTCAGTCGCGTCCGCAGTTGGACCTTTCCGGCGGGAAAAAAGGCCGACCCGGTCTCCGTCACCTATCGATTTCCGATGAGCGAGCGCCTGTGAGCCACCGAAGCGCGAATTGAGCAAGCTTCTGCATCGAGCGGGATTCGTCGCCTGCTCTCTGCTCGCGCGAACGGCGATGACCCCGGCGGCCTTGCCGTCGACGTAGAGCAGGTAGTCGGCCTTGCCGTAACCGGCGGGCGCCAAGGGAATTCGCGCACCGCGATGCCTCGGCCCGCGGTCAGGTCGATCGCGTCCGAGTCCTGGACGAGCCAGCCCACCTCCGCGACTGCGTCGATGTTCTCCCGTGCCAGAACTTCCGGCGTGGTCGCCATAGCGTCCCCTTGGTCTCGGGCGGCGCGCGGGCGGCGAAGAGGGCACGCGCACCCGAGGATCTACCGCATTGGCGCGCGGCGGGTGACCAATGGCGGACGATGGAGCAGGTGGCACAGGGCGAGCGGACGGCCTGCCCCGCGGCTCAAGACCGATCACACGGCGACGCGCTTCGGGCTGCGAGCCCGAGGCCCCGTGCAATCTCTTCGGGCGATTTCGGGTCGGGCACGGTCATGCCGACCGTCGCACCTGGTCCTCGTCCGGCAGTGGCGGGGGCGTGTTCTCGGCTCGGGAAGAACGAGCGCATCGGTCCAATGACCGCGAGTTCGTTGCCGACGCACTCCCGGCACTCCGGTTCGCAGGCTCCGTGCTCGGGGAAACCCGCGCCGACCCGGCTCACCGCCTATCCGCGCCCTGGTCACGAGGCTCCGACATTTGGTCGGACCCGCGCGCGCGTGAACCTCATTCCTCCGCGCGCCCGTCTGATTCCTCCGCGCGCCCGCACCATCGTCCCGCGCGCCTCCGCGTCGCTCGTGCAACCGCGCGGACAGCCCTCGCTTCGACTCTCGCATCTATTGGATGAGCACACGGCCGCCTGTCGCCCGCCCGGTTCATTCGACAAGCGACGCCGGCTCGAACGGCCCCGCCTCCGACGATTGCGAGACCGACTCAGGACGGCCTACCATGGCAACCGAACGACTTTGGCGCGCCACTGCGCCGGTTTCAGGAGGGGAAAGCCGATGCCCGCGACCCGCCGCAAGCGAGCGCCGAAGAAGCCGCTGCCCAAGCGCCACCGGCTGCCGGACATCCCGGTCACGGTCGCGGTCCACGAGGCGCGGCTGCTCGCCGATTCGACCCGCCGGTACCGGGAGCGCTTCGCGCGCCTGCCCGACTTCGACCTTGGCCTGCTCGACGGGCTGCCCCAGCTCGCGGCGGCGCTCGACGAGCGCGAGCGCGCCTGGGTGCTCAGCCGCAACGACCTCGCCCGGGCGCCGCGAGCGCCTCTCCGGGCGCAGGCCGCGCGCCTGCGGTCAGAGCTGGTGCGCTCGGCGCGCTACCTGCTTCGGGCCCAACCGAAGGCGCTCGCTGCCATCAGTCGCAAGCGCGACCTGGCGAGCCTGGCGCAGGATCTGAACGGCCTCGCGCGCATCGTGAAGAAGCACGCGGCGAAGTTCGCCGGCGACCCGGTGCTTCCGGCCGATGTCGTGGAGGTCGCATGCAAGCTGGCGGGCGAGCTGTCCAAGGTGCCGGGCATGCATCCGGCCCGCATCGCGAGCGAGGCGCGCAACGAGGCCTTTTGGGTGCTGGCGCACGCGGTCGCCGAGGTTAGGGCCGCCGCGCGCTACCTGTTTCGCAATCAGCCAGCGGTCCTCGCCGAGATGACCAGCGGATATCAGGGCGACAAGCAGAAGCGCCGGCGAGCCCGTCGGCGCAGCGCGGCGCCGGCTGCGGAGGAGAAGCCGGGGGCCAAGGGCTGAAGCCGCGCGAGGAATCTCGAGGAAACTGGTAAGGACGATGCGAGCGAACCCGCGCAAACCGAACCCCGTGGTCACCCGCTGGCTGCGCGCCGAATGCGAAGGCGGCGACGAGCAGGCCGGCCCGGACTGGGAGACGTGGCTGCTGCGGCGCATGAACGCGGGCGCCATCCTCGATATCGACGGCCTCTTCGTCGATCGCGCGGTCGTCGAGCAGAGGTTCGCCTGCGTGCCCGAGCGCTGCGCGCCCGGACCCGGCCGCGGCCGGTGGCGAAGCTGTTGCGCGGACGCCGAGGTGACGCTCTCCCCCGCGGAGCTGCGCAGGCTGCGGCGCCACCAGAGGGTTCTCGCGCCGGCGCTCATCGGCCGCGAGCCGCGCCTCGCCGGCTGCGGCAGCGACTTCTGGCGCGCCCACGGCCCGAGTATCGCCAGACCCGGCGGGCGCTGTGCGTTCTCGCAGCTCGATTCCAAAGGGCGCATCCGCTGCCACCTGCACGCCGTGGCCCGCGGGCGCCGACTCGAGCAGAGCGAGCTCCAACCGCTGAGCTGCCGGCTCTTCCCGCTCATCGTCGTCGACTTGGGCGCGGGACGGACGCTGCTGACGGTGGTCGCGAAGAGCACCTTTCGGCTCGTCGCCACCTGGCCCCCGGGGCGGTTCCCGTGCTTGAACGACGACGCCCTGCCGCCGCTGCACGTCTCGATGCGCCGGGATCTCGACTGGCTCTTCGGGGCGGGGTTCGCGCGGGCGCTGGCGGCGCGCGGCTGAGGCTCGGCCGGGTTTCTTCAAGACGTGTCGAAGAATCCTTCGAGCGACAACCGGCCAGCCCCCGGTCACCCCGAGCGTAGAGGCGACCAGCGGGAGCCTCGAAGTCGAAGGGGCCCGCGCGAAGTCGAGCCCCTCGCCTCCGCCTCCCTCGTTCCTCGGGAGCTACGCTCGGGCCTCTCGACTTTGCTCGAGGTGACCGGAGGTAGCGAGCCGAAGGTCAGGGTGATTCTCCGACACCTCTTGCAGCCGCTTCTGGATTCCCTACCGCGCTCTGGGCTGCCTACCGGCGCGGCACCTGGAAGTCGCGGACCACGGCCATGTGCTGCATGTTGAGCGCGTCGCTGTCGTCGCGAAGGATGGGCGCCACCTCGCTGAGCGGGGTGTAGATGCGGCTGTCGAAGACGAGCCCGTCGTCGAAGGTGCGCGAGCCGATGACCACGGGGCGGGCGTGGGCGTCGAGGTCGTCGTCGACCGTGAGCCAGTCGTAGGGCGAGCTTCGGTTGGCGTTGGTGTTCGTGTTGCCGCGGTGGTCGGCGGGGTAAGGCCCCGCGGTCACGACCACTGAGCGCAGCGTGCTGATGGCCGACTCACCGCGGGTCGAGGTGTTGAAGTCGCCGCCGATGACCAGGTAGTCGTCGGCGGGGACGACCTGCTCGACCTTCGTGACCACCTGATGCGCTTCGCTCGCCCGGTCGCCTGAGCTCGTCGTGAGGAAGTGCACGCTGACGACCCACAGGTCGCGCGGACCCGGCAGGTCGATGCGCGCCCAGGCGAAGTCCCGGTTCGCCGCCCGCGTGTCGGTCCACTCGCCGGACTGCACGATGGGATAGCGGCTGATGACGCCGTTGGGGATTTGGGAGTCGAGCTCGCGAGAGTGATAGAAACGCGAGCCGAAAGCGCTCTCGACCATCGAGCGGATGCTGCGCTCGTCGTTGGCGCCGTAGTTGAACTCCTGGATGAGCACCACGTCGGGCTTGAGGCCCTGGAAGATGCGGATGCCCTCGCCCGGGTCGTACGACTGGCGGTTGCCGCTGCTGGTGTTCGCCGCCATCACCCGCAAGGCGAGCCGCGGAGGCGAGGTGCCCGAGGGACAGGTCCCGCAGTCGATCATCTGGCCGCAGCCGTCGTAGGCCTCGCCGCAGCCTACGCCCTGGTCGGCGCAGCCAATCGGCGTGCAGCCGCACATCCCCTCGACGCCGCCGCCGCCACACGAGTCAGGCGCGGCGCAGCCGCAGTCGAGGGTGCGGCTGCAACCGTCGAACACCTGCCCACAGGCGCCGAGCTGCGCGCACGTCTTCGGCCGGCAGCCGCAGAGGTTGGCGATTCCGCCGCCGCCGCAGCTCTGCGGCTCGGCGCACTCGCCGCACTCGACCGTGCGGATCTCGCCGCACAGGTCGGCCGCCGTGACCGTGCCGCAGTTCTTGAAGACGCGCGCGCAGAGCTGCGCGTCGCTCTCGCCCCCGCAGCTACAGACGCCCTCGGTCGGCGCGCTGCAGGCGTTGGGCTCCGGGCATCCGCCGCAGCTCATCGTGCCCCCGCAACCGTCGGGATACTCGCCGCACGAGCTCTCGGGGCAATTGGCCAGCTCGCAGCCAGGCGGCACGCAGATGTTGAGCTCTCCGTTGCTGCGGCAAACCTTGTCGTCGGTGCACTCGCCGCACTCGACCGTGTTCCCGCAGCCGTCGGGGTTCTGGCCACAGCCGTTGGCCGGGCACTCCTGCGGCTGGCAGTCGCCGGGGACGCAGATGTTCTGGTAGCCCTTGCCGCCGCAGACCTGGCCCTCGGGGCATCCGCCGCATTCGAGCGTGCCCCCGCAGCCGTCCGGAGCGGTGCCGCATTGCTTGCCGGCGCCCTCGCAGCTCATCGGGACGCAGGCGTCGTCGGGGAAGGGTTGAGGGCCAGGGCCCGGGCAGGCGCTCAGACCGAGGAGGCAGAGGAGCAGGGCGAGGCGCGTGAGCGAAGTCGTTCTGGATGTGTTGGCTAGGCGTCCCATCGGCTCATTTCACCACAGTCGAGCGGACGGTTCGAGCACTGGCGTCCTCGGTGGACCGGGGACCGACAACCCGTCGCCGGTCGACAGCCCGGGCTTCCGCCCGGAACCTAGCTCTCAACTCCCAAGCCGGCCTTAGCCGGAACCCAGCCGACTCCGGGAGGTCGGGGCGGCCGGCAGGCTCCAGACTTCAGACTTCAGACTTCAAATTCTTGCCAGTCTGGTCAGGCTCTGCCGGGTAGATCCCCAACTCCCAACTCAGTCGAGAGTCGACAGCGGGCAGCAGGCGGCCTGGTGCTAGGCTGCGCCGATGGTCGATCCGAGTACCGATTCTCCGAAAAGCTCCCTCCCCTGGGCTCTCCGGCCCGCGAATCTCATCGGCCTCGTGCTGCTGGGCGGCCTGCTCTTCTCGGCTCTCCCCAGCTTCCTGCCGCAGGCGCGGCGAAGCCCTGAAATCCTCGGAACGTTTCCGGCGGGCGATCAGAAGAAGGCCGACGTGCTCACTCTCCAGGCGCTCGAGCGCTCTGGCGGCAATCTCGCGAAGGCGACCGAAGTCGTTCATTACCTGTTCTTCGACTCCCCGGAGAGCGCCGAGAGAGCCGCCGCGGCAATCCGCAACCAAGGCTTCGAAACCCGGCTCCTGTCGGGCTCGAAGCCCGGGCTCCGGGCGACGCACCACGTGGTGCCTTCGCCAGAGAGCATCGACCGCGCGCGCAGCCAGCTCGAGCAGGCGGCCAGGCCCTTTCAAGGCGAATACGACGGCTGGGAAGCGGCCGTCACGCCCTGACCTAGACGCTCGAGACCGATGACGAAGGGCCATCGCCGCCGCACGGCCGCGGGTTGGCGCAAAGCCCGGGCGCGACCGAAGCCTCGTTCCCGGAGGGCCAACAAGCCTCAGCCTCGGCTCACCGAAAGCTGCGAGACATCGCCCCTCTCGCGCAGCTTCTCGAGCAGCGCCTGCAGTTGGCCCTGACGCAGGAACCCCTCGAAGAGCACCGAAGTGCTCGGCCCTTCCTGCGAAGCCTCCCAGCGCACCTCCTGGATGCGTAGCTCGCGCACAAACTCGTCGATCGAGAGCAGGTCGGCCTTGGCAGGCAGCCGCGCCTTGATGCGGCTGAGCACCGGGCGTGCGAAAACGACCCGCCGCTCGAGGTGCGGAAGCCCCAGCAACACCAGCCCCCCGAGTCCGACCGTGAGCAGCGCGCCGCGATAAAAGCCGAGGCCAACCGCGGTGCCCATCGCCGCGACGATCCAGATGGAGGCGGCCGTGGTCATTCCAAAGACGCTGCCTCGGGCCTGGATGATGGCCCCCGCGCCCAGGAACCCGACCCCGGTGACCACCTGGGCGGCGATACGGGTCGGATCGACGTTCCCGCCACCGGCCCCGCCGAGCGCGGAGTAGGAGGCGAGCGTGAACAGCGTCGCCCCGAGCGCGACGAGGACGCTGATCTTCAGCCCGGCCTCCTTGCCGTACACCTCGCGCTCGATGCCGATGAGGGCTCCGAGCAGCACCGAGAGCCCGAGCCTGAGGATGCTCACCAGCCAATCCGGGCCTTCCATCGCTTTGCCCTCGCGTGCGCCGCTCGGGCGGTTGGGCGCACTCTTGGGCAATCTTAGGTTTGCCTGGCGGCCCGGCATCTGGGCTGGCGCTACGATGCTCGCCCTCTCGCTCATCCTCGCGGTCGCCGTGCTGCTCTTCGTCACGGGGTGGCTGCCGCTCGAGCTCACCTCGCTGCTGCTGCTGCCGGCGCTCTACTTCACGGGCCTGCTGCCCATCGAGGCGCTCTTCGCCGGCTTGTCCAACGGCGCCACGGTGACCATCGGCGCGATGTTCATCCTCTCGGCGGGCTTGTCGCGCACCGGCGCGCTCGATCCGCTCATCGGTCTCTTCAGGCGGTTCGGCAAGGGCAGCGTGCAGCGGGTCCTGGTCCTGCTCGCGCTGACCATGCCGCTGATCAGCGGCTTCATGAACAACACCCCGCTGGTGGTGATGATGGTGCCGGTGCTGCTCTCGCTCGCCCGCGAGATCGACGTCGCCCCCTCCAGGCTGATGATCCCGCTGAGCTACTTCACCATCCTCGGCGGCACGCTGACCCTCATCGGGACGAGCACCAACATCATCGTCAACGAGCTCTACCGCGACGCGGGCGGCCCGGGCTTCGGGCTCTTCGAGTTCACGCCGATGGGCCTGGTCTACTCGGCCGGCGGCATCGCCTTCATCCTGCTCGTCGGGCAGAGGCTGCTGCCGGACCGCTCGCCGCTGAGCGCCATGGTGCCGCGCGAGCGCAGCGCCGAGTTCGTCACCGAGATCGTCATCGACCAGAGCTCGCCTCTCGTGGGCCGTCCGGCCGGCGAGGTCTTCCGGCGCGGCTCCCACGTCACCCTGCTGCAGCTTGTCCGCGGCGAAGAGGTGACCTTCGGAGGCGACGCCGAAGGGCTCGCGCTCCAGGGCGAGGACCTGCTCATCATCAAGGGCACCTCGAAGCGAATCGCCGAGCTGCTCGCGCGCTGGGGCGCCTCGTTCGCCGCGGTGCTCGAGGACGACCACTACGTGCCCATCCGCAGCACCTCCCTGATGCTCGGCGAGGCGGTCATCCTGCCCGACTCGCCCTTCGTCGGGCGGGGGGTGGGCGAGCTCGCTCTCAATCGACGCTTTGGGGCCCGGGTGCTCGCGGTGCAGCGGCGCGGGCGCCACCACCGCTTCCAAGTCAGCAGGCTCGAGCTGCGTCCGGGCGACGTGCTGCTCCTGCAGGGCGACAACCAGAGCTTCGCGCGCCTTCGCGAGAGCGAAGCGGTGCTGCTCGTCGAAGGGCTCGAGCAGGTCGTGCCCCGCCGCACCCGCCGGGGACTGTCCATCCCCATCATGCTCGGGGTCATCGTCCTCGCGGGCCTCACCGAGGTGCCGATCTCGATCGTCGCCGTCACCGGCGCCCTGGCGATGGTGCTGACGCGCTGCTTGAGAATCGACGAGGCGATCCGCGCCATCGACCTGTCGATCCTCTTCCTGCTCGTCGGCACCATCCCCCTCGGCCTGGCGATGCAGCGCACCGGTCTCGCCGAACGGATCGTCGACGCGACCCTGGCGCTGACCGGCACCGCCTCGCCCCGGCTCATCATCAGCGCCTTCTACCTGCTGACGGTGGTGCTGACGGCGCTGCTGTCCAACAGCGCGACCGCCGTGCTGCTCACGCCCATCGCCTTGAGCCTGTCGGCCGGCCTGGGCATCGACCCCAAACCCCTGCTCGTGGCGGTCGCCTTCGGCGCGAGCGCCGATTTCGCCACCCCCATCGGCTATCAGACCAACACCATCGTCTTCGGCCCCGGCGGCTACCAGTTTCGCGACTACCTGAAGATCGGCCTGCCGCTCGAGGTGATCATGTGGGCCCTTGCCTCGATCCTGATTCCGGTCTTCTGGCCCCTGCGCCCAGGCTGAGCAGACGCGCGCGGATTCCCCTGACCAAACAGGCACTTGCGCCCCACCCCAAGAGCGGCCTGGAGGGTCCCTAGAAGCCCCGCTGGCGCACCGAGCGAGCTTGGCCGTAAGGCAAGCCTGAAGCCCGCAAATCGCTCCGAGGGCCAGCCAGGGCCCTTCCAGGCCGATCCGGAAAGGAAAACCGGCCGTCGCAGCCGCCCGCCGAGCCCCAGAAGCAACGCCATGCCCCTTTGGGGCCTACGGCTCCTCCACGTAAGGCTCGAGCCCGGTGGCGACGACGGCCTGCTTGCCATCCCATTGCGCGAGCGTCTTCGAGTCGAGCTGCCCGTCCTCGCGCTGCAGGGTGGCCGCGTCGACGCGAATCACTTCGCCGGTGACCTGTACGGCCTGCCCGACCTGCGGCAACGCGGTCGCGCCCATCTCGGGTCTGAGCAAAACCAGAAGCTGCTCGCCCGCCTCGCCCTTCAGCAGGAAGGCGCGCGGGCCCGCCGGACCGGCGAACCATCCGGTGACCACGACGGTCTGTCCCCGAAGCTCCCGGTTCTGAAGGACGTCGGCGACGGTCACTGCCTCCCTTGCCCGCTGCTCGCCCACAAAGCCCCACCAGACGAGCCAGCCGACGCCTGCGCCCAGGGCGACCAGCAGCACGAGCCACCAGAGCCAGCCGATGCCTCCTGGCCCGCGTCGACTCCCGGCCTGGTCCACCTGGGCCATCCGTCCGCGCCCCCATGCCCCTGCTCGAGGCCCCGAATCAACTTGCGACCCAAGCGGACGGCTGGCCAGCCGAAGGGGGCGACCGGGGGAATGGCGACCGCGCGTCAGGCGCGCGATCAGCCAGGCGATCGGCCGCCTAGGGATCGCCGCCGCGGTGGCCAGGCGCGGAGCTTGGCGAGGACCCGGCCGAGGTTTTCGCCGAGCCGACGGGGCGTGGCCGGGCCTTCGGCGCCGTCGGAGACCTCGCCCCGGCGCGGCGCAGGCGACAAACCCGCCGAGCGCTGCTGCTGCTGCCGCCGGTCGGTGTCGCGTGCCGATCGCGAGGTCCAAGCCAGTCTCGGGCGGCTGCCTGGAACTGTGCCGGTGAGGGGGCGCGGCACCGAGGACCTACGGCGGACGCCGCCCCCCTCACCGGCACACGCCCGCTACGCCCACCAACCATCATCCGAGCTCTCGTCCCAGCCTTGATTTGGGGCTCGCCGAATGCGGCTCCACGCCACTGTTCGAGCTCGATCGCCCTCCCCGACAGATTCCAGGGGCGATCGGGCGTGCTCGTTTTCTGGGCCGCGGCCCGCTCGCAGCGCGGCGCGGGGCCGACTATCGACTGGCGGCGGCGTCGCGTTGCTCTGCAAGCGCACTGTCGCTCTACCCCGCAGCCGGCTCTCGCGCGCATCCTCATGGGGCGCTCCTGCGCGTGGCAGAAGCGGGCGGACGGTGTGGCGCTCTACTGGGAGCACCTGCGCAGAAGCTGGAGGATGGCCGGGGCCTGCGGCGCGAGGGCTCGGGCTTCCTCCAGAAGCGGGAGCGCCTCTCTGCACCTCCCGGCTTGCACCTCTGCTCCGGCGAGGCTGCCGAGGCAGGCGACGATGTTTCGGGCGTGAACCGGATCGCCAGGCGCGAGTCGTTGCGCCTCTCGGTGCCAGCGAAGGGCCTCGGAGAGCCGGCCGGCCGCAAAGAATCGGTTGCCCACGTTGCTGCGGCAGGCGGCCCGGATGCGCGCCGGCTCGACCGAGGGCGTCTCGAGCAGCGCGCGCCAGTCCTCGGCGGCGGCATCCACCCGCGCGCAGCCGTCTTGGACCTCCAGCGCCTGCTCGGCGCGACGTGCGGCGAGGTAGGCGCCGAGCTCGCGGCGCAGACGCGCGAGCTCAGGGTCGCCGACGGATTGGACGGATGCGAGCTGGTCCCACGCGGCGCGCGGATCGCGTTGGCCTAGCTCTCGGATTTTCGCGAGCTCAGCGAGCGATGCGTTGAACTGCTCAGCTTTTGCATTATGCTCGGCGACCTCGAGATTCCGCCGAGCGCTTGCCTCTCCCCTGCCCCCGAGTGCCGCAGCCTCGCGCAGCAGCCTGGCCATCCCTTCGTGGTCGCCGAGTCTGCCGCGGCGCAAGGCGGCAGCCTGATAGGCGAACGAAGCAACTTCCCGCCGGACCTCGGGCCACGCGGCGAAACGCTCCGGAAACTGAAGGAGCGGCTTCTCTTCGCCCTCCTCTGCGAGCGCCTGTAGGTGGCGTTGGGCAACGGCGAAGACGTTCTGGAGAAAGGCACGCTCCTGGGGCATCCCTGTCGACAGCCGTGCTGCCTCCTCGAAGAGCGCGAGCGCTTCGAGAGTCTCTCCCCTGCCGAGCTGGTACATCGCCAGCTCGCTCAGGGTCGAGGCGCGCACCTGGCGCAAGACGGAAGCGGCCTGCCGGGTCGCCAGGGGCTGAGCAAGGCGCTCGAGGGCTTGGGCGGTCGAGAGCTTGCCTCTCGCACGTGCCTGTATCGCGCGGTTCAAGTACACCGCCCCAAGCAAGGCGGGCAGGTCGACGCAGGTCCCTTCTTCGTTTGGGTACAAAACAACCGCGCCACCGGCATGCTGCGGTCGCATCCGCGCCGTTATCTCAGCCAGCGTGGCCGGCGGCGGGTCGAAGCCACGGGGCGAGGTCGTCTCGACCGTGACGGTGGCGTGGGAGGAGACTTCGAGCTCAGCGCGAGCGTGCGAAGGCAGCAGAACCGGATGTGCCACCAGCCCGGCGTGCTCGGCGGCGAGGAGATAGAGCACGGTCGCGGAGACGCAGTTGAAGCGGCCGCTCTCCAGGATGTCGAGCAGCGTGGTCGCTTCCGGATCGTAGGCGCGCAGAAGCGCGGGGCGTTCCCGCGAGCCTTCATGCAGAGCGCGGAGCAGGACGCGGCCGGCCTTTGCCGGTTCGCGCGGAAGGTGCTTCGCGATGACCGTGAATCGAGCGAGCAACAGCTCGCGGGCTCGAGCCAGCTCGGTAGGGTCAGTGGCGCCGCTGGCGATGAGCGCCGCGTCGAGAGAGCCGAGCTTCTGGAAGCGACGGTCCGCAGCGTCCTCCAGGAGGGCCCGTTCCAGGTCAGTGTGCTCGTGCGGCGGCCGCGCGGCCTCCGCGTACACGTGGGAGCAGGCGGACGCCGACGCGAGGAGCAGCAGCAGGGCGAATGGGAGGAAGGTCTGAGAGAGTCGTTTCACGGGCGCCTGGAGCTCGGGCAGCCATCCCTTTTGCCGCGATGGAGGAAGGGAGGATTGAGCTTGGCTCATCCTCGCACGCAAGGTGTTGCTTCGTCCGCTTCCGAGGGCAATCCGAGTGGTGGCGAAGAGGGTCGCCGACGAGGTCGATTCGGAAGTCCCGGATGAACTGAATGAACCAGGGTTGCGGAAGAAAGACCAACAGACGCAAGGGAGCGCCGAGGGTAAAAAAACTCCGGAAGCGATGGATTCGCTGGAGGACTTCGCGCCGGTATTCGGTCACCCGGGGACAGCGCCTCGCCGCACCTCGCCCGAGGGTAGCGCTCTTTTTAGAAGCGCTCGTTGCTGATGAGCAGCCGGGGCGCCCGAGCGAGAACGACGCGGCGGGTGAGCCGCACATCGAGGTCGCCCTCGCGCCGGGTTCGAGCCGACTTCTGGCGCGGCTGCGAACCGGTGCTATCGTTCGCGTCCTCGGACGCGCCTCCATAGTGAGCAAGGAGGCGCCTTCGACTCTCGAGCTTGGCGCGGACTGCGCCCCGCGAGCGCGGGGAGCTCCCGACGCGAAGACTTCTCTCCTCGAGCGAGCATGGCGAAGCACTTCGACATCATCGTGATTGGCCTTGGACACGCCGGGTGCGAGGCGGCACTGGCCTGCGCGCGGATGGGGCTCCGGGTGCTGGGCGTCACCCTGCGTGCCGATCGCATCGGGCTGATGAGCTGTAACCCGGCTGTGGGCGGTCCGGGAAAGGGCCAACTCGTGCGCGAGCTCGACGCCCTCGGTGGCGAGATGGGCAAGGTCACTGACGCGACCGGCACGCACTTCCGGCGGCTCAACGAGAGCAAGGGCCCGGCGGTCCGGGCGCGAAGGGCGTTGGTCGACCGCCAGCGCTACGCCGAGGAGATGGGGCGACGGCTGCTTTCGCAGGAGAACCTGACGGTCGTCGAGGGCGAGGCGACCACGCTGCTTGCCGAGGATCGCAGGGTGGTCGGAGCGCGGGTCGGGGGCGAGGAGTACCTTGCTCGCGCCTCGATCGTCACCGCGGGCACTTTTCTCGCCGGGCTGATGCACGTTGGCAGCCTGCGCAGGGCAGGGGGCAGGGAGGGGGACCCGGCCGCGATCGGGCTCTCGGATTCGCTTCGGTCGCTGGGGTTGGAGCTGCGGCGCTTCAAGACGGGTACTCCCGCGCGCTTGGACGTGCAGACTATCGACTACGAGCGGACCGAGCCTCAGCCGGGCGACCCCGAGCCGCGGCCCTTTTCGTTCTCCACCCCTCGCGAGGGGTTCCCGAGGCTGCCGCAGCTCGCGTGCGCGATCACGCGCACCAACGGACAGACGCACGAGATCATCCGGCAGAACCTCGGACGCTCTCCTCTATATGGAGGGATCATCGAGGGCCTCGGCGCCCGCTACTGCCCTTCGATTGAGGACAAGGTCGTGCGCTTTGCCCACCGCGAGCGCCATCCGGTCTTTCTCGAGCGCGACGGCCTCGACACGCCGGTGGTCTACCCGGCCGGAGTCTCGACGAGCCTGCCGAGCGAGGTGCAGTTGAGCTTCCTGCGCACCATCCCGGGTCTGGAGCGTGTGGAGATGCTCCTGCCGGGCTACGCCATCGAGTACGACTACGCCCCGCCGACGCAGGTCGACAGGCGCCTGGCTGTAAAAGGTGTGGAGGGGCTGTGGCTTGCCGGGCAGGTCAACGGCACCTCGGGATACGAGGAAGCCGCGGTCCAGGGTTTCTGGGCGGGGGTGAACGCGGCGCTCTGGGTCCAGGGGCGCGCGCCGTTCGCATTGACCCGCGCGGAGGCGATGATCGCGGTGCTCGTCGACGACCTGGTCACCAAAGGCACCGAGGAGCCGTATCGCATCTTCAGCTCGCGCGCCGAACACCGGCTACTGCTTCGGGAGGACAACGCCGACAGCAGGCTCGTCGGGCACGGCGTAGAGATCGGGCTCGTCGGCTCGGAGGCGGCCGCGAGGGTGGGGGCGAAGCGTCGGGCGATTCAGGGGGAGCTTGGGCGGCTCGAGCAGGCGGTGGTCAACCCGACGGCCGAGGTGCGCGAGGGTTTCGCGGCGCGGGGGTGGACCCCGCCGCGGATGCCGGCGAGCCTGGCGGCGCTCCTGCGGCGCCCGGAGGTCTCGTGGGAAAGCCTCTCCTTCCTCGACGCCGGCCGGCAAGCGCTCGACAGGGACGCGGTCGAGCAGATTGAGACCGAGGTCCGCTACGGCGGCTATATCGAGCGGCAGGAGGACTGGGTCGCTCGCGCCAAAGGGCTCGATGAGCTCTGCATCCCCCCGGGGTTCGAGTACCGAGCCGTGCGCGGGTTTTCGCGAGAGGTCCTCGAGCGGCTCGAGCGGGTGCGGCCGGCGACGATCGGGCAGGCGTCGCGGCTTCCGGGGATGACTCCGGCGGCTGTTGGACTGTTGGCGGTCCAGGTGCGCCGCCGGGGCTGTGGATAAGCTGTGGGCGGCTTGCCCGGCAGCGCTTAGCCGTGTCGATCCGGGCAGTTCGGGAGGTTCCACGTGGAACAGGCTGTGGAAAAGCGGCTGTCAGGCGAGCTTCTCGCGGGGGCGAGCGCGGTCGGCTTTCCAGTCGACGCGGCGGCTGCAGAGCGGCTGCTTCGCTATCTTGAGCTTCTGCTCGCGTGGAATCGCAAGGTGAACCTCACCTCGGTGACCGACCCGGAGGAGGCCGTGGAGGGACACCTTATCGACTCGCTGGCGCCGGCCAGGCTGCTCGGGGCGACCGGTTCGCTCCTTGATGTGGGAGCCGGAGGCGGGCTTCCGGGCATTCCTCTGGCGATAGTCCTGCCGCAGCTCCAGGTCACGCTGGTCGACACCGTCGGAAAGAAGGTCGGGTTTCTCAAGGCGGCGAGCGCAGTACTTGGCCTGTCCAACGTGCGCGCGGTCCACGCGAGGGTGGCGGGGGAGCCGGCACGAGAGGGGTTGCCGCTCGTTGATGCGGCGATCTCCAGGGCGCTCATGACGCCTGGCGAATGGGTGCAGCTTGCCCGCCCCTATATAAAGGATGCGGGACGGATCCTGGCGATGCTCGGAGCGGAGACGCCAATCCCGGATGACCTGGAGGTCGTCGAAGAGCTCGAGTACCGGCTCCCGCGGTCGAAGGCCGTCCGCCGCGTCGCTGTCTTTCGCTGAGCGGGGCCAGGCGCCGAGTCTGGATGCTGCGAACGATCGCTCGGGTTCGGTTCCGGAGGGCCGGCCTTCGTTTCTGTCTCGGCTCCGTGGCGCTCCGGGCCTTTGAATGCGGGCGGCTTGGCGATCGACCGGACCGCCTGCGCCCCGGCCCTTCGCATCGCGGCGGGGAGCGAGCCCGACCGGAGGGCCGGCCCTTGTGCGCTTTGGTGCCGGCCGCCAGCACCGCCCGCGCCTTTGCGCGATTCGTCGACGGTGGCATCGCTATGCGCCCCACCGACTTCCGACCGACCGCTAGTATCCCTCTCAAAGGGCCGGCCTTCTTGCCGGCCTTCCGTGATCGCCCGCTCAAGGGAGCACCGGGAAGCGGCGCCCGGCCTCCGCCTTCCCGCTGCGCGTACGCAAAAAGGGCCTGCCGTTCCACGTGAAACGGGCTCATGGCCACGCAGGTAGTGTCACGTCTCACCCCGGGATTTCCCGCGGCAACTTGCTGCTTGCCGCTCTCCGGGGTGCGTGGTACGAACCGTCTCCTGCTGAACGGCCGCCAGCCGCAGCCTGAGAGGGGTCCGAGCCGGTGGGAAGAATCCTTTCAATCGCGAACCAGAAGGGCGGAGTGGGCAAGACCACGACCGCCATCAACCTTGGGGCGAGCCTCGCCTCCGCCGAACACCGCACCCTGCTCGTCGATATCGACCCGCAGGGCAACGCGGGCAGCGGGCTGGGAGTGGCGATCCGCGAGATAGAGCGCTCGATCTACGACGTCCTCCTTGGTCAGGCCGAGCCGGGCGAGGTGATTCACCAGACCGCGCTCAAGTACCTGGACGTCATCCCCTCGAATCGCGACCTGGCGGGGGCCGAGGTCGAGCTCGTCTCGGTCGAGCGGCGCGAGTATCGGCTGCGCCGCGTGCTCGAGGCTCTGCGCGATGAGTACGAGTACATCATCATCGACTGCCCTCCGGCCCTGAGCCTGTTGACCGTCAATGCCTTGGTTGCCTCGGACTCGGTGATCGTGCCGCTGCAGTGCGAGTACTTCGCGCTCGAGGGGATCAGCGAGCTCGTCAACACCATCGAGCTGGTCAAGGCCTCGCTCAACCCCGACCTCGAGATCGAGGGGGTCGTGCTGACCATGTTTGACGGGCGCATCTCCATCGCGCACCAGGTCGCCGACGAAGCGCGAAAGTACTTCCAGGACCGGGTGTTCAAGACGGTCATCCCCAGGAACGTGCGGCTGTCGGAGTGCCCGAGCTTCGGCAAGCCGATAATCCTCTACGACCTGCGATCGAAGGGCTGCGAGAGCTACCTCTCGCTCGCTCGAGAGCTGCAACGGCGCGAAGAAGCCCGCTCAGCCGCTTGATCGCCAAGCTTCTGGCCGGCCGGTATTGACAACCGGTGCCGGGCATTCTCTTCGTGCGGCAGCCGACCGAGGTGCGACATGACCGACGGCAGTGGGCCACAGACGACGGGGACCTCGATGAGCCAGGACAAGATGCCGCAGAAGCGCAGCGCGCTGGGGCGCGGTCTTTCCGCGCTCATCCCGGCGGCGAGCACCCCGGTCCCGGACCGCTCCGGCCCGCCGCGCCCGCAGGTGCTCAGCCTGCCCATTGAGGAGCTCGACCGCGACGAGCGCCAGCCGCGGCAGCACTTCGACTCGGCCAAGCTCGAGGAGCTCGCCGCGTCGATCCGCGCTCGCGGCATCGTTCAGCCGATCCTCGTGCGCCGTGACGAGGGGCGCTATCGGATCATCGCCGGCGAACGCCGCTGGCGCGCCGCCCAGCTCGCGGGCCTGAGGGAGGTCCCGGCGATCGTTCGCGAGGCCTCGAAGAAGGAAGCCTTCGAGATCGCGCTTATCGAGAATCTGCAACGTGAGGACCTCAACCCCATCGAAGAGGCCGAGGGCTACAAGCGCCTCATCGAGGAGTACGGTCAGACTCAGGAGAGCGTCGGCAGCCGCGTTGGAAAGGACCGCTCTTCGGTCGCCAACGCCCTTCGGCTGCTCAACCTCCCGGCGCAGATCAAGACCTCGTTGGTCGACGGCTCGCTCAACATGGGTCACGCCCGGGCGCTGCTCGGCCTGGCCGACGAGCAGGCGATGTGCCGCGCGGCGGCCGAGGTGAGCGGCCAGAAGCTCTCCGTGCGCGCGACCGAGCAACTCGTCCGCAAGCTCAAGGCGAGCGGGGGCAAGCCGCAACCCGTGAAGAAGCAGGAGAGCGCCCAGGTGCGCTCGCTCGTCGAGCAGCTTCAGCGCGCTCTTGGTACCAAGGCGCGAATCGTCGACCGCGCGGGCAAGGGGCGCATCGAGCTGGACTATTTTTCCTATGATGATCTCGATCGGTTGCTCGATCGCCTCATCCCCAACCGCCGGTAGGAGCGCCCCTAGAGTTGTTGCGAGGCCAACGAAGATGCGCGTAGTCTCGCCCTCTTCCAGTCCGACCTCACCCGAGCCGCCGAGGCGGTGGGAAGCATTCGGTAGCTCGACCGGTTTTCTCCACGCAAGGTGCGCGCAGTGGCCCAAGGCCAGCGTGCCGAGAGCCGGCCGAGGAAGGGGAGAAGGCGATGGCATTGTGGGGAAAGAAGACGGGTGAACTCGAGCAGCCCGCGCCGTCCCTCAGCGACGAGCGCAACGCGCCCGAGCCTGCGAATCCGGTGATGGAGAAGGAGAAGCCCATGGCGATGTTGAAGAAGGAAGAGGAGCTGCCGCGCAGCAGCGGTGAGGTCAACGCTGTGCTTGGCCGCGGGACGGAGTTCGAGGGCAAGCTCACCTTCGAGGGTGAGGTGCGCATCGCTGGGAAGTTCACCGGCGAGATCTTCTCGAAGGACCGCCTGCAGATCGACGACAGCGCCCGGATCAAGGCGGAGATCAGCACCGGCTCGTTGGTCGTCTACGGCGAGATCACCGGCAACATCCGCGCGACCCAGCTCGTCGAGCTCAAGGCCTCGGCGCGCGTCAAGGGCAACATCGAAACCCCGTCGCTCGTCATCGAGCGGGGCGTCATCTTCGAGGGCTCCTGCAAGATGGAGAACCTCGGCAAGGGGGGCGCCACGGTCACCGCGCTGCCCAAGGCCGAGGAGAAGAAGTAGCGGCCGGCAGCCCTCGCCGGTGGCCACCGGGGGGAGCTCACGCGAGCGCCCCGACCCAAGGCAGTGGCCGCAGCCAAGGCGAGTCTCGTTGCGCCGCAGCACGATTCCAGAGGGCCGGCCTTCGTGCCGGCCGCCGGGAAGCCTCGTCTCACCCGCACCTCTGCTCGATTTGGTCGAAGAGCAAATTGCTCTGCGCCCCACCCAGCCTGCGACCGATCGCTTCGGTTCCGCGCGAAGCCCAGTCTCTCGACCCTCGCCTAGCGCCCGGGCGTGCTGCCGGCTATCGGGGAGACGGGAGAGCCGTTGCCACGGGGCAACGGCTCCTGGAGCGAGGGCGGCGCAACAGAGCGCTGCGCTCCGTTCCTGCACTGCGTCTCGGCGAGCCGGCAGTCGGTCTTGCACTCGAGTCGGCTCATGCCGCCGCGCGATTCGCACCCCTGCTCACAGGCGGCGGTGCGGCGCGAGCACTCGTCGGACTCGAGTCGCGAGCGGCGCTCTTCGCCCTCGGGGCTCGCGTGGATGGCGAGGGCGATGGTCAAGGCGAGCAGCGTGCGCATGGCTATGCTCCCTTTGGTTTTTTGCGAGCACTTGCTGGGCGCGCAAAGGCTGCCGACAACGGCCCGCTCGCGGTCGGCGTCGATCCTACCGGCCCATCGCCCCTGCGCAAAGCTGCTCGCCCGCTCCTCGAACCGCACAGAGGAAGAAAATGTCCGCGGCCGACGGTTTCACGCTTGACTGCACGGGACGCTGACGGCAAGATTCCGCGGCGTTTTTAGGAAGCGAGCAACAGGGTTGACGGTCGAGAGCCAGGCTGAGCAATACATGAGGCTGGCTTTGGCCGAGGCAAGGGCGGCGGCGCACGGGGGCGAAATCCCCGTCGGCGCGGTGGCGGTCAAGGACGGCCAGGTCGTCGCGGCAGCGCGGAATCGAAGGGAGAGTGCTCAAGACCCAACGGCGCACGCAGAGCTGATAGCGATCCAGGCGACCGCCCAAGCTCTAGGTGCCTGGCGGCTCAGCGGAGTGACGCTGTTCGTAACCCTCGAGCCGTGCGCGATGTGTGCAGGGGCCTTGGTTCTGGCGCGAGTCGACAGAGTGGTCTTCGGGACCAGAGACTCCAAGGCCGGAGCGGCCGGCTCGCTGATGAACCTGCTTCAAGACCCGAGACTCAACCACCGGGCCGAGGTCGTCGAGGGAGTTCTTGCCGAGGAGTGCAGCGAGCTTCTGAAGGTTTTTTTCAAGAGGTTGCGCGAAGGCAACCCGAAGCAAAAGCAGGCAGTCTAGGTTTTTTGGAGAGCTGGCCGAGCTGGTCTAAGGCGCTGGACTCGAAATCCAGTGTACTCGCAAGGGTACCGTAGGTTCGAATCCTACGCTCTCCGCCATCGAGGCCCCCCGGGTTCAAGCGGCCCGGGGGGCTCTCTCACTACCGACTTGGAGAGGTGCCCGAGAGGCCGAAGGGGCATGATTGGAAATCATGTGTACTCGTAAGGGTACCGTGGGTTCGAATCCCACCCTCTCCGCTTGGCCGTCCTGGAATAGCGGGGCCAAGAAGTAGAGTTTTCGAGAAGACGAGATTGTGGCCGGACAACGGAGGGTCGTGAATCCCGCCAGATCCGGAAGGAAGCAACGGTAGCGATACCTTCCGTGTGTTCGGCCATCCTTTTCTGAAGCACCGAGAGCCCGGTTCCGAAAGGAGCCGGGCTTTCTACTTGAGGACCACACCCCTGCGATTGCGATGACCGTCGCCACGCTCCAAGAGCTCGCGCTCCGAAGGCTGCCCCTCGACGCGAGGCCATTCCTGCCAACCACCCTCGGCGAGGCCCGAGCGCGCGGCTGGGACGAGCTCGACGTCGTCCTCGTCAGCGGCGACGCCTATGTCGACCACCCCTCGTTCGGCGCCGCGCTCATCGGCCGGGTGCTCGAGGCGGCGGGCTATCGCGTGGGCATCCTGCCTCAACCCGACTGGCGCAGCGCCGAGGCGTTTCGAGCGCTCGGTCGTCCGCGGCTCTTCTTTGGGGTCACCGCGGGCGCGATGGACTCGATGGTCAACCGCTACACCGCCCACAAGCGCCCCCGGCGCGACGACGCCTATTCGCCCGGTGGAGTCGCGGGCAAGCGGCCGGATCGCGCGGCGACGGTCTACGCCCACCGCTGCCGCGAGGCCTTCCGCGCGGTGCCCATCGTCCTCGGCGGGGTCGAGGCGTCGCTGCGGCGCTTGGCGCACTACGACTACTGGGACAACAAGGTGCGCCGCTCGGTCCTCTTCGACTCGAAGGCCGACCTGCTCATCTACGGGCAGGGCGAGAAGCCCGTCCTCGAGCTCGCCGCACGGCTCGAGGCCGGCGTGCCGGTCTCGCAGATCGAAGAGATCGCCGGCACGGCGGTCATCCGCCGCGACTGGGAGCAGCTCGCCGCGCGCTGGAACCGCGAAGTCGTCGAGCTGCCGTCGTTCGAGGAGGTGGCCCGCGACAAACTCGCGTATGCCCAATGCTCCAAGCTCTATCACCTCGAGCACAACCCGGAGAACGCGAGGCTCCTCGTGCAACGCCACGGCGAGCGCGCGGTCGTGGTGCTCCCTCCGATGCCCGGACCGAGCACGGCCGAGCTCGACCGGATCCATGCCCTGCCTTTCGCGCGGGCCCCGCACCCGAGCTATCGCGGCGAGCGCATTCCGGCCTGGGAGCAGATCCGCTTCTCGGTGCAGATCGTCCGCGGCTGCAACGCCGGCTGCTCGTTCTGCTGCATCACCGAGCACCAGGGGCGCGATGTCTGCTCGCGCTCTCCTGAGAGCGTGCTCGAGGAGGTCCGCGAGGTGGCGGCGATGCCCGAGTTTCGCGGTACCGTCTCCGACCTCGGTGGGCCGACCGCGAACCTCTGGGGCGCCCGCTGCGGCGATGAGCGCGCACGGCGGATGTGCCGGCGGGCGAGCTGCCTGTTCCCGACCGTCTGCTCCAAGCTGGTCTTCGGACACGGTGCGCTCGTCGAGCTCTACCGCGCGGCCAGGTGCGTCCCTGGGGTCAAGCACGCCTTCATCGGAAGCGGAGTTCGCTACGACCTCGCCCACGCCGACTCGCGCGACGGCGAGCGCTACCTGCGCGAGCTCATCACCCACCACGTCTCGGGCCAGCTCAAGGTCGCCCCCGAGCACGTCAGCGACCGCGTACTGCGCCTGATGCGCAAGCCCTGCTTCGAGACCTTCGAGCGCTTCCGCGAGCAGTTCGAGCGGTTCAGCCGCGAGGCGGGCAAGCAGCAATACCTCGTGCCCTACTTCATCTCGAGCCATCCGGGCTCGACGCTCGAGGACGCGGCCGAGTTGCATGACTTTTTGCGCGACAACAACTGGCGCCCGCAGCAGGTGCAGGACTTCACGCCGACGCCGATGACCCTGGCGACCGACATGTTCTACAGCGGCATCGACCCGACGACGATGAAGCCTCTGCCCGTCGATCGCGACCTCGACGCCAAGCGTATGCAAAAGGCGCTTATCCGTTGGGCCCGACTTTGACACGGCTAGGCATGCGAGAGAGCGAGATTTCCCCGTGAT
>ENA-UOOR01001676-UOOR01001676.1-fermentation-metagenome-genome-assembly--contig:-NODE-1676-length-25196-cov-4.827811_pt1 | contig 25196 bp, 26 predicted proteins | sample MGYA00245780_ERZ724029 | MGnify/ENA primary metagenome ERZ724029 (study PRJEB28704, sample SAMN03018315) | fermentation metagenome | biome: anthropogenic terrestrial biome; feature: soil; material... | reverse complement strand
GTTAATTTGGAAAGCGAACATTAAAGCCGCTCCGTTCTTTCACATCGCCGGTCGGGATAAATACCTGGATGGGCAGGGGAATATGTTGATCAAGCTGATGTCCGTTTTTACAGTCGCCGATGGGAGGGGACCCGAAATTGACCAGGGATCTTTACTCCGCTATTTAGCAGAGATCATGTGGTTTCCGACTGCGGCTTTAAATGAGTACCTTAAGTGGGAGCCAATCGATGCCACTTCCGCCAAGGTGACCATGGATTATAAAGGGGTTTCGGCCTCCGGGATCCTTACTTTTAATGAACAAGGCGAAATAATCAGGTTTGAAGCCGAGCGTTATGGTGAATTCGATGGCGAATACCGGTTGGAAACTTGGCTGGCGGAGGTCGTCGATTATAAGGAGTTTAACGGCTTTGTGATCCCAAGTACCGGTAAGATCACCTGGAAGCTGGATACAGGGGATTTTGAGTGGTATCATTTTGTGGTTAAGGAGATGGAATACAATCAGTAGAGGGGAAGGAGAGATTGATTGAAAATAGTGGTTATTAATGGCACCGAGCTTAAAGGCTGTACTTAACAAATAAAAGAGATATTTTTATCGGTATTGAGAGACGGAAACGAGATCGCCGAGTTTTATCTTCCGAAGGATTTACCGCATTTTTGCACTGGGTGCAAGACCTGTTTTATTTCTTTGCTTGACCACTTTTGTTGTCACTGGATGGTTCATCGTCCTGACAAAGCCATGTTTACTAAACGTGCTATAATCCTAACTAAAAGTATTGGTGCACCAAGTGCCATCGTCGCCCTTGACAAATGTCCTACAACAAGTTGACTTATATTGGATGATAAGATATAATAAAATCAAAAAAACGAAACGTTTCGCGAATCAAGGAGAAAAATCATGGCTACGACGATCAAAGATATTGCTAAATATACAGGCCTCTCCATCTCAACCATTTCCAAGTACTTGAATGGTGGCAATGTTTTAGAACGTAATAAGGAATTAATTGAAGAAGCAATTCAAACCCTTAATTTTCGTGTTAACGAGATGGCCCGGGGACTGAGAACCAGTCGGACCATGACGGTAGGCGTGTTAATTCCCAGTCTGGAAAACATTTTTTTTACCAGCATCGTGTCCAATATTGAGAGTGTTTTGTTGAAAGAGGGATATAGCACGATTGTCTGTGACTACAAGGAAGATCATCAGTTGGAAGAACAAAAGCTACAGTTTTTATTTGATAAAATGGTTGATGGTATCGTCTTGATGCCTTTGCCTGATAACGACAACCTAGTTAAGGAGATTATTGCCCGGAAAATACCCTTGGTATTAATTGATCGTATGATCAGCAATGTTAATTGCGATGTAGTGTTAGTGGATAATCTTAATGCCTCGTACGATGCCGTAGAACAACTGATCATTCGCGGCCATCGCCGAATTGGGATTATTGCGGGGCCGCAAAATGTATATACGGCCCAGGAACGGTTGAAAGGTTATATTCGTGTTTTTGAAGATTACGGGTTGAAAGTAGATTCACGTTTGATCAAACAGGGTGACTACCAGATTGAAAGTGGTTACCATTTATTACAGGAGCTAATGAAGATTGAACAGCCCCCTACCGCGGTATATGTGACCAATTATGAAATGACGATTGGTAGTATCATTGCGATCAATGAGAATAATATTAAGATTCCCGATGAGATCTCGTTCATTGGTTTTGACAATCAGGACCTGGCGCGAATTGTCAAACCAGCGCTATCCATTGTTGTTCAACCAGTACAAAAAATTGGTGAAACAGCCGCGCAGGTTCTTTTGAAAAGACTAAAAAAAGATTTAAGGGGCTTTCCTTTAGTTGCGCGCCTAAAGACTCAGTTGTTAATCAGGGATTCTATTAAAAAGGTGGAAGGCTAAAATTTTTACCGTCTAAACGAAACGATTTGCCCGAATACAAGAGTAATAGGCGTAATGATTCGTACAAATAGAAGTGAGGGATTAATAAATGCCAAAACGGCTTTTACTCGGCATTGACAGCGGTACTTCTGGATGTAAACTCACGGTTTTTGATTTTGAGGGTCGTGTCATTGCGGCGGCGGCTGGTAATTATCATACGGACTATCCAAAAGCCGGTTATGCGGAACAAGATGCCTTTGCGTGGTGGAAAATTATCAGCCAAGAGATACAAAACCTTATTGAGGTTCAAAAGGTTGATCCCAGAGATATTGCCGCCATTGGGACCGCCGGAATTAGTTGGGCCTGCCTTCCGGTTGATCGAAATGGTGTCCCCCTTAGAAAAGCCATGATTTGGCTGGATCGGCGTTCAGAAAAACAAGCGGCCTGGCTTCGGGAGACCTTGGGTGAGCACGAGTTAATTCAGTTAAGTGGTACCCCGGTTGATCCAGCCTATATTACTCCTAAAATATTATGGCTCCGTGAAAATGAACCTGAAGTATCTGCGCAGACAGGGAAGTTTCTGCAAAGTAATGCTTATATTGTTTATAAACTGACCGGTGAATTATCACAAGACTATTCCCAGGCATATGGTTTTCATTTCTTTGATATGGCGAAAGGCGTCTGGAATGAAAACATTGCGGAACAGCTGGGGATATCGCTGGACTTGATGGCACCATTGTTCCATTGTCATGAGGTGGTGGGAACTGTAAGTTCAAAAGCGGCGGCGGAAACCGGGCTTGTTGCCGGAATTCCCGTAGTTGCGGGCGGACTGGATGCGGCTTGTTGCGCCCTAGGCGCAGGAGTGGTGAAGCCAGGACAAACCCAGGAACAGGGTGGGCAAGCCGGTGGAATGAGTATTTTAGTGGATCAACCCTTGATCCATCCGCAGTTAATCCTGGGCTACCACGTTATCCCCGATTTATGGTTGTTACAAGGCGGGACCGTGGGTGGCGGCGGAACCTTGAAATGGTTCAATGAAGAATTGGGTCACTATGAGCAGCAGATTGGCAAGGAGGTTAAGAGAAGCGCTTTTGAAGTAATGGGGGATGAAACCTCCATAATAGCGCCGGGAGCAGACGGACTAATTTTCTTGCCCTATATGGCTGGCGAGCGTTCGCCGCTGTGGAACAGTAACGCACGGGGAGTGATCTTCGGACTATCCTATGATAAAACCAGAGCCCACATCATTCGGGCGTTGATGGAGGGTGTTGGTTATTCATTGCGACACAATCTGGAGACCGCTGAAGAAGTCAATGCTTTGGTTAAAGAATTAATCAGTGTGGGCGGGGCATCGAACAGCCGGGTTTGGACGCAGATCAAAGCCGATATTACAGGCAAAACCATCCACGTACCACTGTCGGACCATGCTACTACTTTGGGCGCAGCTTTGCTTGCCGGGGTGGGCACTGGAGTCTATTCCAATTTTGAAGAAGCCGTGGGAAAAACCGTTCATATACAAAGAACACACCACTCCTCTGCCACAAATCACGCTTATTATGGAAATTTATTCCGGCTTTATCTTGAATTATATCAAAAATTGCGGGATAGCTTCGATACACTTGTGCGAATCACCAAGCAATAAAGTTTTTTACGTTGTAACCAATAAAAGGATTTGAGCTTATTAATGCCAAGGACAACACAAAAAACCCAACAGAAAGTTCATGACAGGAGGGAGATAATGAAAGCAGCTGTTTTGTATGGCCCCCATGATTTGCGTTACACCGATTTCGAAACACCCGAGATTAATGATGATGAGATTTTAGTCCGGATGAAAGCGACTGGTATTTGTGGTTCCGACCTTCCACGTGTCTTGGGCAATGGGGCCCATTTTTACCCGATTGTACTGGGACATGAATTCTCCGGCGAAGTGGCTGCGGTGGGCGCGGCGGTAACCAATGTCAAAGTGGGGGAACGTATTGTCGGGGCGCCTTTGGTTCCTTGTATGAAGTGTTCCGATTGCCAACAGGGGTGGTACGCACAATGTAAAAACTATAGTTTTATCGGTTCCCGGGTTTCTGGCAGTTGGGCTGAGTTTGTCAAACTACCAGCCCGTAATGGAGTTAAGTTACCGGATGGGGTTTCATTTGAGCAAGGCGCGTTCTTCGAACCGGCTACTGTTGCCTTACATGGCCTAGTAGTGATGGGTTTCCGGGGAGGTACAGATGTTGCCATCGTAGGATGTGGGACCATCGGCATGCTGGCGCTGCAATTTGCCAAGATTCTGGGGGCCAGGCGGATTATCGCGCTGGATATCGACTCCAGAAAGTTGGATTTAGCGAAAAAATACGGTGCCAGTGTGTGTATCAATACTGGCGCTGCCGATTTTAAACAAGAGATTCGGGAAACAACCTCCGGACGGGGTTTTGAGATGGTTGTAGAGAGTGCTGGGGTTGAGTTCACCGAGAAGTTAAGTTTGGAAATTGCCGGGAATAAAGGGGATGTCATGTTTATCGGTACGCCTTCCAAACCCATTACCTTGGCACCCAGCGAATTTGAGCAAATTAACCGGAAAGAATTGACCGTCCGCGGTTCCTGGATGTCATATTCGGCACCCTTCCCGGGCAAGGAATGGGAGATGACTGGTTACTATTTGCAGCAAGGCCTGCTCCGCGTGGATGAATTAATCGACCGCATCATTCCGCTTTCCGAAGTTAATGTGGCGTTTAGTGACTTGGCCGTCCCCGGGAGGGTAAACGGAAAAATACTTTTGCAAGGATAAATATTAATTAATTCAAGGAGGGATCTGGATGGAATATTTAAGTACATTTATGGCAAAGGATGGAGTTGATCCGAACAAAGTCCCCAAACGAAAAGTTTATACCGGAGCCGAAATTCCTGCAGTTGGTCTGGGCACGTACGGTTCTGATCGCTTCAGTGCCGAACAAATTGCCGAAGCCGTTAAGGGTGCGATTGCGGTCGGGTATCGTCATATCGACTGTGCGGCGGTCTATGGTAATGAGCATTTAATCGGTGAATCTTTACAAGCGGCGATCCAGGCCGGGGTTAAACGGGAAGAACTTTGGATTACCTCAAAAGTGTGGAATGATATGCACGGTGATGGTGATGTGCTAATATCATGCGCCAAATCATTGAAGGATTTACAACTGGATTATTTGGACTTATTCTTAGTCCATTGGCCGTTCCCAAATTATCATGCCCCTGGAGTCAGCGTGGACTCGCGTGATCCGCACGCTCGTCCCTACATTCATGAGGAATACATGAAGGTTTGGCGGCAAATGGAACGCCTGGTCGAGCTGGGACTCGTCAAACATATCGGGACCTCAAACATGACCATTCCCAAACTTAAATTAGTGCTACGGGATGCAAAAATCAAACCGGCTTGTAATGAAATGGAGTTACATCCTCATTTTCAACAACCCGAGTTGTTTAAGTTTGTGGTCGATAATGGTATTGTTCCGATTGGATTTTGTCCGATCGGTTCGCCGAAACGTCCGGACCGGGATAAAACAGAAGCCGATACGGTCGATATTGAGGATCCGGTTATTGTTAGAATTGCCCAGCGTCATCAGGTTCATCCGGCGGTTATCTGTGTCAAGTGGGCTGTCCAGCGAGGACAAGTGCCGATCCCATTTTCGATTCACCGTGATGAGTATCTAAGCAACCTGATGTGCTCAGTGATCGACCCATTGACCGACGAAGAAATGGAAGAAATCGCTACGATTGATCAGAATTGCCGTTTGATTAAAGGGCAGGTTTTCTTATGGGAAAGCGCAAAAGGCTGGGAAGATCTATGGGATCTTAACGGTGAAATTGCCAGTTGGTAAGGGAAAGTAAGCTTGGGTGCTGTCCATTAATTAACCAAGGAGGATATTGATGCTGAAAGGGATACCTAAAATCATTTCTCCAGAATTGCTGAAAGTGTTGATGGAAATGGGACATGGGGATGAGCTGGTTATTGGCGATGGCAATTTCCCAGCTGAGGCCATCGCCTGTCGGATCATCAGGGCGGATGGGCATCGCACGCCGGAATTACTAGATGCCATCCTGAAGTTTTTCCCACTGGATCAGTATGATAAAGCTCCGGTTGTTTTGATGGCTGTGGTACCGGGGGATGATGTTGAAACCCCGATCTGGGATGAATACCGGACGATTGTCACAAAACACTACCCAGAAGCTCCAGAATTTAAACATATGGAACGCTTTAGCTTTTATGAAAGAGCGAAACAGGCCTATGCCGTGTTGGCTACCGGTGAATCAGCGCTCTACGCCAATATTATTCTTAAAAAAGGGGTAGTTGTTGAATAGTGGTTTAATGCCGGGGTTTTACTAGAAATAATTGAAAACATTGACATCTTGGTAGATTATGTGTTACAATTGAATAAACAAAACGTTTCGCTCCATAAATTATAATTTAGATATAACGATTTATATAGTATTGAAAAGAATACGTTCTGCAGTAGGGAGAGGAAGGTGATTGCGAGGATAAATTAGTAATCCTTTTATTGTCTTTGAGTCGGTATACGGATGTTTAAAAAGTGTTGAGGAGGAGAGTTAAATGAGAAGAACTGGAAAGTCTTTGTTCAGCTTGTTACTGCTAGGATTGGTTGTAGTAATGATTGGGGGCGCGGTTAACGCGGCGAAGCAAACCACGCTGACGGTTTGGGATTTCAAGTATGCAGATCCCAATATGAATCCAACCATGGTAAAAATCGATAAAATGTTTATGGAAAAATACCCCAATGTTAAAATTAACCATGTAGCACAGCCTGATGATCAGTATTATCAAATACTGCGCGCTGCTGCCCAAGCTAACAGAGGCCCGGATGTCGTCATGTTGCATGGCGCCAGAGGCGATGTCTATGAACTGGATCCAATTCTGGTTAAATTGGACAAGTACATTAAGCCATGGCGGAACGAAATTCCGGAAGACAGTTGGAAAGTCGCCGCCACGAATCGGGATTTCAAAAAAGGGATCAAATTAATCCCGATGACTTCTCAAGGTTTCGGTTTTTATTACAACAAGGCCCTCTTTAAAAAGGCCGGACTTGACCCCAATACACCACCAAGAGACTACGATGAATTTTTAGCAGCTTGTGCCAAGCTAAAAGCAGCCGGCATTGTTCCGATCACCGGCGGGCTGAGGGATTTCACAACCAACTTTATGTTCCGTGCCTTAGCGGCGAATGTTTTTGGTAAAGATGTGTACGGGTTACAAACCGGGGAACAAGGTTTTGCCAACAATAAAGCTTTCAAAAAAGCCGCTGAAATAATGGTCGAGCTGAAAGATAAAGGTTGTTTCGACCCGGATGCTGCTTCTATTCCCTATTTTATGGATGCGATTGATATGTTTGCGGCTGGGAAAGGCGCTATCTTCTGCGGGCTCCTTTCCGACGTGGGAAACTGGAAACAATTCAGCGACGGCCTTGGCAAGGATAATGTGGGCTACTTCCCCACGATCAACTTTGCTGAAGCAAAGAATAAAGATATGCAAACATTCCAACCTGTTGGTATCGGCTATGGGGTTACGAGTTGGTCTAAAAACAAAGATATGGCTGCAAAATACGCCGAATTCTATGGCCGGGGTGAAGGAGCAATGGTGTTTGTTAGAGAAACCGGTGCCTTCTCTCCCAATACCCGTTTGGATACGAAAGCTTTAGGGTACCCAGTGCTAGACGAAATCAACAAATACCTCAAGGATGAGAACATATCTGAGGATTACCAAACGATGTTTATAAGCGCTTTCGAAGACGCCATGATCGCCACCAGTCAGCAGTTATTGATCACGGAAGAGATTAACGTCGACAAATTCGTTGAACAAGTTGAAAAAATCGCAGCGGAACACAGATAGAGGATCATTGTAACTATTAGCTAATTCGATTAGGTGCCGCTATCTTCTTTTCGGGAATAATGAAAGCGGCACCTAAAACTCACAACGATCTCTTTTAATTAAGGAGTTTGATGGATTTGAGAAAAACAAACTGGCAAACTCAAGAAAAGATGGACATGGAGATGTTAATGGCGGAAAAAAGTTTGCGGTTGCGAAAAAAACCAAGCTTAAAAGCCCAAGAACAACGGGATGCGTATCTGTTGATTGCGCCGTTGATGATTCTTACTTTTGCTTTTATCTTTTTCCCGATGGTTTCCAATTTTATCTACGGTTTTACCGACTGGAGAGGTTTCGGGACTTTGAATTGGGTTGGCTTTGATAACTTTCGCACCATGGTCGAAGATGAGCGGTTTTGGCAGTCGATCAAAAACACGTTGATTCTGTTATTATTCATCCCGTTAGGAGTCTTTATCCCATTATGTTTGGCGGCGTTATTACGGGGTGGACTTAAAGGTTGGAAATTTTTCCGCGCAATTATTTATCTCCCCCACGTGCTGGGTTATGTAATCCTGGGGATGGTCTTTAATCTATTTTTAAGATCGAATGGCCCTTTAAACACCCTATTGCAAATGATCGGTTTACAGTCATGGGCATTAGATTGGTTGAACCGACCATTGCTTGCGTTATTATCATTAGGAACAATCTATGGTATTTTTATGCGCATTGGGTTTGGCACCATTTATTTTTTAGCAGCCATGGGTGGAGTTGATGAGCAGTTATATGAAGCGGCAAGGGTTGATGGTGCCGGTTGGTGGACCAGGTTCTGGCATATTACGCTTCCATCCATCCGGTTTAATATTGAGTTTTTAGTCGTCATGTCGGTGATTGAAAACGTCGCGCGCGCTTTTTCCTTTATTTACACCTTTAGTCGGGGCGGACCGGGTTATAGTACGCATACCTTGGAATACAGTCTATATACTCTTGGCTTTACGAATGGGCGAATAGGATACGCTAGCGCCTGGTCGGTAGTGCTCTTCTTTATCTGCGCGATTATTGCCGTAATGCAAATCAGATTAATGAGGTGGAATGATGGATAAAAACGTAAAGCTCATCACCTTTCTTGTCTTAATAATATTTGCGATTGGATCGATCTACCCGCTCTTCCACGTATTTATCACTAGTTTTAAAACAGTAAGTGAATATATTGAGAACCGTGTTTTTCTGCCGACAAAATGGGTCTTAGATAATTACAAGGTAGCAATTGGACAAGGACACTTGCTCTACTATTTTTTGAATAATGCAATCTTGATCCCAGCGGCCATGCTTTTTTATCTGTTTGTTTGTCTGACGGCAGGCTTTGCTTTTGGCCGGTTGCGGTTTCGCTTCCGATTGCCCTTGTTTCTATTAACACTCTTTTTAATGATCTTCCCGCAAATGCTGCTTTCCCTACAGATCTTTCGGATCTGCAATAAATTATACCTGACCGATACTTATTTGGGCGTGATTCTGGTTTGGACAGCTTATTTTGCTCCCTTTGGGACCTATATCATGTCTACTTATTTTAGTTCCATCCCTTACGAGGTGATCGAATCTGCTCGGGTGGACGGTGCAAGTACCTGGCGAATCTTAACACAGATCGCGACACCAATGGCGCTACCGATGATGGGATTCTTGATCATCATTGGTTTTCAGTCCATGTGGAATGAGTTGCCCTTCTCCTTATTATTGCTGCAAAGCATGGAGAAGCGCACCGTGACCTTGGGTGTGGCCATGATGCAAGGTCAGTACGGCATACCCGATCCAACTCGATCGGCCGCAATTATGCTTGCTTCAATAATACCGGTAGTCATCTTTTTATTCTTCCAAAAGTATATTGCCAAAGGCACCTTTGCCGGTTCGGTCAAAGGATGAGTATAAACCGCTAAGATGGAGAGAAACATGAGTACTTATGATCTTACTTTTTTAGGACATCTGTGTTTTGATGAAATAAGGCCTTTTCAAGGCGAAACCAAGGTTGCTCCCGGGAGTGCGGTGTTATGCGGGACGATGGTGGTGGCGCGGATCGGGAAGAAAGTAGCGGTTGTTACCAAGTTAGCCCCGGAAGATGAAGACATCCTAGTGCCCATCCAGGAACTGGGGGTTGACACTTATCCCATCGCGGCAGCGGAAACAACTTATTCCGTGGTGATTCATCCCACCGCCGATATTGACGAACGACGGTTAATTTTGAAAAAAAATGCTGGCTTATTTAAGTTGGAAGAAATCCCTAACCTGCAAACCCAATATCTACATCTAGCGGGGATTTCCGACCAAGAGTTCAACTTAGAGTTGATTTACGGTTTGAAAGAGCGGGGCTATAAGCTCTCGGTCGATCTGCAGAGTTTCGTCCGGCAAGTGGATCCGGTCAGCCGCGAAATTGCTTTTAAGGATTTTCCGCAAAAACAGGCGATCGTAAAACAAATGAACAAGGTGAAATTGGATATAGTGGAGGCCAAGGTTCTTACCGGCACCACTGATCTGGAAAAAGCCGCCCTGATCTTGGAAAAGTGGGGAAGTCCTGAAACAGTCATTACCCATAGTGAGGGCGTTTTAGCTAGGGTTGGCGGCCGAACGTATTACGAGAAATTTTCCAATCGGAGTGTTGTGGGACGCACTGGTCGGGGCGACACTACTTTTGCCGCTTATTTGTCCTGGCGGATGGAACATGATGTAGCGGAAGCGCTTAAATTCGCCGCCGCTTTGGTTTCGATTAAAATGGAAACGCCGGGACCCTTTCAAGGAACGTTGGGAGACGTCTATAACCGGATCAGGGAATACCATTTATAAATACTTACCGAAAGCTACTTTTAAACTTTTGGAGGAGAGAGAACATGCATTTAGTTAAAACTTCCGAAAAATACTTTAAAGTTGATCCATGGCTGGTGGTTGAGGAAGGGTTCGACCCCGCCAAACAGCGGTTATCAGAATCAATTTTCTCCGTAGCCAATGAATTTATGTGTGTTCGGGGCTATTTCGAGGAAGGTTACTCCGGCGACCATTTACTGGGTAGTTACTTTAGCCAGCTTTATGATCTAATGGACATCAAATATCCCCAAAGGTTTAAAGGATTTATTACCGAAGGCGCGACGATGCTCAATGCCGTGGATTGGCTTTATACCCGGATTAGCGTTGACGGAGAAGAGTTGGACTTGGCTAAGGTTAAATTTTCGGATTTCCGCAGAACCCTTGATTTACGCAATGCCATTTTAAAACGGGAATTTCTGTGGACAACTGCGCAAAACAAACAACTGCGGATTACTTTTTTACGGTTTACCAATATGGTGGATACTGCCATGGGCTGCCAGCGGATTATTTTTGAACCATTGAATTTCTCCGGTGAAGTAAAAGTCTGTTCTGGTCTGGACTTTGATACCATTTACGAACTGGCCGCCGGCTGGGACCAAACTGAGGGGACCGGCTCTAGTCTAGAAAAGAAAGAGAACCTTAATTTCTGGACCTGCCAGCGCAAAGAACTAACCGATGGTTTGTACTGCATCCAGGCCCGCACCGAGCGGAGCAAGATCAATCTGTTCTCCAGTTTCCGGCTGGTTGCCGACCAAACGGTTAATCCGCGCTATGTGGAACGGGAGAAGTTTGTTGGCGCGGAATTTTCGCTGCAACTACAAAAAAACCAGGCCACGGCGTTCGACAAGTTGGTGGTGAACCACTGGGAAGAAACCGGTGGTGGGGAGCAGGTTTGGCAGAACGGTTTGCGCTTGGCGAAAAAATACTCCGCTGTAACCTATGAAGGAGCCTTCGAAAACCACAAACAATTCTGGAGCGATTTTTGGCGACGGATGGATATTGAAATCGAAGGCGACCCCGAGCTACAACAAGGGGTGAGATATTCCATATATACGGTGTACAGTAACTACCACGGCGAGAGCGACCGCCGGAACGTCATTTGTAAGCTGGCCGGCGAAGTATACAATGGAGTAAACTTCTGGGATACGGAGATTTATTGTCATCGGATGTATATGTTCCTCAACCCGGAGATCGGCCGTAAACTATTGATGTATCGCTATCATTATCTGCCCAGAGCCTTGGAAAACGCCAAACGAGTTGATTTAGAGGGTGCCCGCTATCCATTTTCGACCATAACCGGGGTTGAAGAGATGGGTGCCTGGCAACATGTGGAGCTGGAAATTCACCAGAACCTGGCGATTTATTATGCCATCTGGCATTACGACAAAGTCTGCCAAGATAAACAGTTTTTATACAATGAAGGAATCGAGATCTTGTTGCAGATGTGCCGTTGCATGGCCAGTTGGGGCGGATGGAGCCCGAAAAATGGCGATTTTGGCTTTTACGGGGTGATGGGACCGGACGAATTCCACATGATGGTTAATCATAACTGTTATACTAATTATATGGGGAAGAAGATGTTCAACTATACCCTGGCAGTGTTGGCGGAGATGAAGCAAACCGCTCCGGATTTATACGATCAGGCCGTCAAGAAAGTGCAACTGTCTCCGGAAGAACCCGCCGAATGGAAGCGGATGGCGGATAAGATGCGGATTCTAAAGGATGAGGAAACGGGCATCTATGAACAGCATGATGGGTATTTTGACTTACCCCATATTGATGTTAAAAGTATTCCCATGTCTGAAGTCCCCATCTATAAACATTGGGCTTATATCAAGATATTTCGGTTCAATATGATTAAACAGCCGGATTTTCTTAACCTGCCCTATTTCTTCAGTCAAGATTTTTCCATGGAAGAGAAAAAAGCGAATTATGAATTTTATGAAGCCAGGACTTGCCATGAATCATCTTTATCCCCTTCCTTACACGGGATTTTAGCGGCTGAATTGGGGAAATTGGACGAAGCTTATGACTTTTTAGCCTATGCCGCCCGCTTGGATCTGGATAATTATAACCGTAATACGGAACAGGGAATCCATTCGACCTCGGCGGCCGGGGTTTGGGCCGGGATGACCTTTGGTTTTGGCGGATTACGGACCGACGGCGACATGTTAATTCTCAACCCGACCATCCCGGAAGAGTGGCACTCTTATCGGTTCCGCATTAGTTATGCCGGATCATTACTGGAAGTAGCAGTCACGAAGAATGAAGCGGTATTTCGAGTAATTGAAGGGGAGTCCGTTTCGCTTCAGATTTACGGGAAACCGGTTGCGGTTACGGTCGAGGGTGTAACAATCAAGCAAAAGGAGAAATGATGATGGCGCTTGTAACACTAAACGAGCTCTTTGCCACAGATTATGCGGGAGCGTTTTGCGGGTTTGATTTTGTTAATCTGGAAACGGCCCAAGCGGTTATTACCGGTGCGGAGGAGTTAGGGGCGCCGGTTATCTTAATGGTGACTGAGGGCGGGGTTAAGTACGCGGGGTTGGATTATATTGCGGCCATTGGCAAAGTAGCAGCGAAAAACGCCCGGGTCCCCGTCGCCCTCCATCTTGACCACTGCACCAAGTTTGAACTGATTGTTCAAGCAATCAAAGCCGGTTTTACCTCTGTCATGATTGACGCTTCCCACTTACCCTTTGCGGAAAATCAGCAGTTGACCAAAGAAGTGGTCCGGGTGGCGCATGCGGCTGGGGTCTCGGTCGAAGCCGAACTAGGCCGGATCGGGGGAAAGGAAGATAACATACAGGTAAAAGCGGCAGACGCCTTTATGACTGATCCCGTTGAAGCAGTGGAATTTGTCGCGGCAACTAATGTCGATTGTCTGGCGGTGGCGATCGGGACCAGTCACGGAATATATAAGGGTGAACCCAATTTAAACTTGGCGTTATTGCAGGAACTCAAATCCGTATTGGAGATACCCTTGGTCTTGCACGGCGGTTCAGGAATTCCGACCACTATGGTCAAAAAAGCAGTGGAAATCGGCATTCGTAAATTCAACGTCTGGACGGAATTGGCAGTTGCACAAACCAATACGATCCGCGCGGTTTTAGAAGAAAAACCCGCTCTTTATGATCCGCGTCCTCTTTTTACGCCGACCATTGCAGCCATGAAAGAAGTGGTTAAGAGTAAGATTCAGTTGACCCAAGCTGGGCACTAAAGCCATGGAACTTTATTCCCTGGCGAACAGCTGTCACCCCCTTCGTGTAATGAAACAAAGGGGGTTTTGCTATACCAGTTACTTCGATAATGGACTCGATCAAACGGTTACAGCACAGGGGATGCAGGATTTATTTGCCTATGTCGGAGCTTTTTCAAATGCACCGACCACAAGTGCTGGCAGTATTTTGGGTTCCAAGATAGCCGCATCAGAGCATAAATTTGTAATATATGGAGTAAAGATGACAGGCTCTCCGAGTGGAAATTATTGACCGGTCGGTCCGAATTTGGTACTATATTTATACCGAGGTGATGATGGATGAATAGTAAAGAAGATATTAGGCCAATTTCGTATATTAAAGCTAATGCGGCGGAGATTTTGTCTCAAGTGAACGAGACCCGTCGACCAGTTTATGTGACCCAAAATGGAGAAGCCAAGGCGGTATTGGTGGATACAGAATCATATGACAAGATGAAGAAGGCCATTAGTTTATTAAAACTATTAGCCCAAGGAGAACAGGATATTATCAGCGGGCGGGATTTGCCACAGGAAGATTTCTTTGCCGAACTGGATAAAGGGTTTGATCAACCGAAGCCATGAAAGAAGAAGGATATAAGGTCTTCTGGACCCATACCGCGCAACAGGATTTACTAAGAATTATTGAATATATTGCCACCGATCGTGAGGAGCAAGCAAAAAAGGTCTATTGCACAATTAAGCAAAAGGCTCAAGAACTGCGGCAGATGCCCCTAAGGGGTAGAATCGTACCGGAGCTACGCTTTTTTAATATCCAATCTTACCGGGAAATGCTCTCTCCGCCTTGGCGTATTATCTATAGAATTGTGGAAGATAAAGTGTGGATCCTGGCCGTAATTGACGGGCGGAGAAATGTGGAGGATATATTGCTTGAACGGTTTGTTGAGTAATAATCACTCTCTACATACCTACAGCCAACAGCCTATTTATTTGTTTTGGTATCTTTAACTTTAAATAAGTCAAGGAACTCCTTGATATCTCGCATTGATTGCGGGGGTTTATATTGATTAGTTTTTTTGTATCCACCGTTTTCTTTTTTTGGCGATTTCATACTTATCCCTCCTCTAGGGATAGGTATGATTACAAGAAAGTAAATATTACTTTTTACGTTCACACGAAGCGGCCATTTCTTTAACAGCGATTTCAATACTTTTAAGATATTGGGGTTTAGGATTGGTCGATTTCATGATAAAGCCCATGCCTTCTTTTTTGACGCCAATCTTTTTCGTATCTTTTAGTACTAATGACTTCGCCATTATTATCACCTCGTTTCAAGTTTATTATAACTTATGTTTCACTTTGATTCAAATTTGATTGTAAAGCCCAGCCAATTATGGAAACAAAGGAAGCTAGTAGACCACTGATTGACCAAACCTCTGCATCCGTTAATTCATATTCCCCCGCTCTAGGATCAATAATAATAATGGTTTCTAATCCGGAGACCATAGAGTAAGCAATTACTCCAACCTTTTGGTTTATCGTAGCAATATCCTTACCATTCCAAGTAACTTCAACAATAGCGGCAAGTTTTTCTTCCAACTGAATAATAGATCTTTTCTCTGCAGGGATGACATATATTTTTACCCCCTTGATACTATCATAAGCGGTTAGCAGAATTTTCTTGGTTTTGTCCTTGAGGTTTTCAAAAGCCTTCTCATAACTGTTTTCCAAAATATCTTTTTCGAATGAAGTTGATAGGTAGCTAGCGATTTCCTTATTTAAACCGGTTAAAGTTTCTAACTGTTCATCCAGTCTTTCATACCCTTTTTGGGCTTTAGTGGCTTTTTCTGGTGTTAGCTCTTGACTGAATTCTATGCCGAAAACCTTAGTTACGGTCTTTGCGATTTTTCCTGGGTTAAACATGCCACAGACAAAATAGATAATCCAGTAAACGAAAAAGGTTTTTATAAGAATGATGATGATAAAAGCAACCCAGCGGTTATGTAAATAAGTTAATAGTAAAGATGATAGATTAGTGGAAGAGGGAGGGGAATCGAGGATGTCATAGGAGCTGATTACAATTCCTGCAATCAATAGAATCAATAAAACAGTTCGTAATTTATTTGCTTTAAGCTGTATTTTTTCTTGCCCGCTCCCGATCCAAACTACTCCCGCCACCCATAAAGAAACTGCAATGGTTATTAACAATCGCCAGTCCACGGGCTCACCTCCCTACTACTACTTTTTACCAACAAAACCCTCGGTTATTATTTTGGAAAAGCAATCTTTAAAGCTATTCATTCAAGGGTTATTAACATAATTCGCCGAACATCCATTATATTCCTTCAATCTCCTAGAGCAATAAAATCACTTGTTTCTAATTCGAGAAAATCATTGATTTTAAGTGAGGGGCTTTTATGGAAATATGAAATACCAACCGACCGAACTTTTGTTCCATGACATACAGTTGTCACCCCTCCTTGTTACAATAAATATTGAGAGGTATTTTTGTTATTTGGTAGAATATTTTTATAATAACATAGAATTGTCAGAAGAGGCGGCAAGGAAGAGTTTGTTTTAGCACGTTATTTTATGTTTATCCAAGTTTATTTTCATAGAACCAGAAGGTTTTTGGATAAAATATTAGTCGAGTTTTTAAAGAATAATCTACCTAACAGCAAGTATCCTAACGATGTTGGTGATTATTTAGCCTGGAATGATGATAAAGTATGGAGCTGGATAAAAGACTATCAGAGTACTGATGAATATTCCAATCGCTTAATAACGAGAAGAATAATGAAGTGTGTTTATGAATCGCCGACTCATTCTGAACATAATGACCAAAGGATTTTTAATTTCATCAAAAATGAATTGGAGAGGAGATTCGGGAAGGGAAATTTAATCTATGATTCAGCTGATAAATTAGCGCATAAGATTCCGCTCAAGCATACGATCGATCGTGAACAGGCTATTCCGATCATTCTTGACCATAGTATTACACCTGGAACAATTAGTACAGAATCGGGAGTGATTAAGAATATGACGGAGCCAATCAATATTTGGCGGATCTATGCTCAAGAGGAAATTGCTTCGGAGGCTGAAGACATAGTTCAGGACATATTTAAAGCTATGTCATAGTAAAGGAGGATAACCATGGGTAAGATTGAGAGGTTAATCCCTGTAATTAGGGAAATCAGTCGGATTCAAAGGCCGGGCAAGAAAACACTGCAAAAACTGGTATATTTAATTGACGAAAAGGAATTAAACTAAGTTTCCCTTTTTCCATCCATTATTATGGCCCTTATAGCTCGGAGTTAAACTATGCCATTCATCGCCTCGAGATGCAAGGAGTCCTAATAATTAATCCTGAAGGGATGACCCATCAGATTTCCTTAACTGAAGATGTTGGTTTGATTAGGGAAGAGGAAGAAGAGACGTTAAGTAGAGAAGAATTACCACTGATCGAAGATGTTATTGCTAAATTTGCTACTAAATCCGCTTATGATCTTGAGGTAATTACGACTACCGATTATGTGGCCCAACAGCTTAAAACTAACGGTGAATTATTGGATAAGAACAGTTTAATCCAGGGAGTAAGAAAGATTAAAGGGGAAAAGTTTACCCAAGTGAAAATTGGAGAAGCGATTACCATTCTACAGGAGGAAGGATATTTAGAGTTATAGGGTTGGGACAGATTTTGCATTATTCTTTTTTTCGCGATCCTAATCGCTTGTAATAATTCAAGAAAAAAGATTGCAATGCATTGTGGTTAGAAACAGGCTGATGAGTCTGAAGGCAACCAATTTACCAGGATTTGAAAGAGAAGCTTGCAGAACACCATCTTAAGAAACCTCCGAGTAGAGGGTTTTAAAAGGCAACGGTTGCTCAGGAGCCAAGAAAGCAAAGGTGAACCGCCGATTATAAGGAGTTTAACGGCTATGTGATCCCAAGTACAGGTAAGATCACCTGGAAGCTGGATACAGGGGATTTCGAGTGGTATCATTTTGTGGTCAAGGAGATGGAATACAATCGGTAGAGTTCTCTTTCACTAAAATATAAGCTTTTCAGATGATTCTGCGTGAAGGAGGAGAATTCATGAATGCGATTACAGTGGGACCGGTGCCTCCCGGATATAAAAAACCGGTTTCTGAAGAATTGAGGGGCGAAATTAAAGAATGCACTTATCCTGTCCGGAACTACATTAACCGGTCACGTCAGCTGGTGACCAATCAGGAGATCAGTAGTGCAGAGGCAGGAAGAGAATCGGTTCAAGGGGAGCCAATAAGCAAGAAATGTAATGTTTATTTGCCAGCAGGTTATGATGAAAATGCTCAGGAGACAAAATATAATGTACTCTATCTCCTTCATGGGGTAGGAGGAAACCGGTATGAATGGCTATGTGGTAGTGGCCAGGTTGATGGGAACTATGTTATCTGCAATATACTTGATCATCTGATTGCCAATGGTGACATTGAACCATTGATTATTGTTTTCCCGGAGGGAAGAAGCGCTCATGATTGGGAGCATACTTCCTTTACCACCGACGAAACAAACATCTTGGGCTTCTATTACTTTGATTATGAGTTGCGATATGACCTTATTCCTTTTATTGAAGCTAATTTCAATACATATGCGAGTTTTGAGGATAAATCTCCCGCGGTAATTGCGTATAACCGAAAGCATAGGGCAATTGCCGGTCTTTCCATGGGCGGAATGCAGTCATTAAATTTAACCTTTGGCGGATATCGTTTTGATGCAATAAAACATACAAAGACGGCCAGTTACTTCAATAATGGACTCGATAAAACTGTTAAAGCACCGGGTATGCAGGATTTATTTGCCTATGTCGGAGCTTTTTCAAATGCACCGACTACAAGTGCTGGCAGTATTTTGGGTTCCAAGATGGCCTCATCAGGGCATAAAATGGATCTACTATATATTACCTGTGGTGACCATGATGATATAGCGATGAGCAGTTATGAAATGGCTGTTAATGGGTTGCGGGAAACGGCGGGGGAGAATTTCAACCAATATTATCAGGTACTTATAAAAGGCGGTGCCCATGACTTTGGTGTTTGGAATAATGGCGCCTATAATTTTCTCCGGCTTTGCTTCGGTACCGATATTTCTTGACAAATAATTGCAAATATGTTATCAATAGATCGTAGTCATTAAGAATATGTTAATAACATCCCTTAAAATCTAACCGTTTAGAAACGCATGTACAGGGTGTTCCTAATTTTATACATAACTCTCTGATTATAGAAATAATAATAAATAGGGTCGTTTAGACACCAAAAAAATTCATCCACAGAAATCAAAACCAAGCTTATTTTTTCGCTCAAAATCTAACCGGTTAGAAATGCACATTTATGAGGAAAGGAGTGATCGAGGCAGCGGAAAAAGCGGTAATCATTTTCGGAGTAGAGTGAAGCTACAACGAACTTGAGAATTATTAAGGAGGTTAATAATGAAGATTAAAGGTTCGGTTCTTTTCCTAATGCTAACGGTTGTGTGTTTAATCCTGTCAAGTTCAGTATTGGCGATTAATCCGGCTCGGAATGAAATGCTAGTTGCGGATATTCTCACCGGTAAAGTCGGTAATCCCGGGAATTTTAATTTCTGGGCGACTTGGGTCGGGAATGATAAAGGTCTCCAACAGCTTGTCATTGATCCTTTATGGATGGCGGATTATGTTACAGGCGAAATAATTAATGTCCTGGCAGAAAAAAATCCAATTTATTCCGATGGTTTCACGAAACTTACAGTTAATTTGCGGGAAGGAATATTTTGGAACGATGGTGTTGAATTTACTGCGGACGATGTAGTCTATACTGTTAAACTTTGTATGGAAACTCCAGGGATGAGTAGTCATACACAGTTTAATCAGAATATCAATAAAATATACAAAACCGATGATTATACAGTCGTATTTGAGCTAAAGAATGCCAATTCCCGGTTCCATTTTGAGTTTTTAGACCGGTGGGGGGCTTGCCGTATTTTACCAAAGCATGTTTTTGAAAAAGTTGAAGATCCGTTGAGTTTTCAGTTTAATCCACCGATTGGAACTGGTCCGTATAAACTTGCCGAATACGATCTGGGTGGTTACTGGTTCCTCTATGAACGTAGAGAGGATTGGCAAAGGACAGCCACGGGAATGCTCTATGGCAAGCCAGCGCCCAAATATGTCAAGTTTATCCATTATGGAGATGCCTCCAAAAAAGCGATGGCTCAAGTAAGCCACCAGCTGGATATGGCGGATTTAACCCCTGAATCACTCCAGGTTGTGCTGGATCGAAACAAGTATGCCCGTGGGTATTATGAAGATTTCCCCACAGCCGAATTGTTACATCCTTGCGTAACAGGAGCGGCCTTCAATACTCTAGTCAAGCCTTTTGATAATCGAGAAGTGCGTTGGGCTTTAAATCTAGCGTTGGACGCAAAAAGCCTGGCACTCACAGCCTATAATGGCGCTGCTGCCTTTTCACCAGCCTATATTCCAGCGCTACTACCTTACTATGAAACCTATTACGAAAGATTACAACCCTGGCTCGAAGATTATACCATTGAAGTAGATGGCGAGCAGTTTAAACCCTATAATGCTAATTTACCGTTTGAAATGGCCGAAGCCGCCAGAGAAAAAGGGTCTATACCGGAAACAGAGCAAGAGCTCAGAGTGATGTTCGGCTATGGCTGGTGGAAACATTCCCCGGAGATTGCCGAGAAATTACTGAAAAAGAATGGTTTTACCCGTAATAGTGATGGTAAATGGTTATTACCCGATGGGACCCCATGGAAAATTGAGATCGTCTCCCTTACGGCTGCGACTAACCCCTCATTTAAATGGGCTTTTGCGATTGCCAACCAGTGGCAAGAGTTTGGGATCGATTGCGAAGCCAGGCCGACGGAACAGGTTGAATCATTGACCGAGACCGGCGATTACCAGGTAGTAGGAGGCCAACCGGCAGCGGAACCCTTTGGTGCCGGGATCGATCTGTACAGAGCATTTAGTGTTTTCAAATCATCTTACTTTAAACCAATCGGTGAAAAACGGGTTGGCCATCAATCAAGATGGGTACATAAAGATTTAGATCGGCTCATCGAAAAGATGGAAAATACCGATTACAATGATCCCGAAATTATTGAATTGGGATTAGAAGTGGCCAAGATACTGATTGACGGACAACCAGGAGTTTCATTGGCTTCCTTCCCGGGCTTTATGGGACTGGACACCTATTATTGGACAAATTATCCGGGCGGTGAAAATCCTTATGCCGTTCCTTGGTACCATTGGCCCAACTTAAAATTCGTATTACCGTTCCTCGAGCCTACTGGCAGGAAGTAAGGAGCTAAAAGCCTCCCTAATGCAGGGAGGCTTTTAAAAAAAAGAAGCTGATAAATATCGTATTATGGAGGGCTAATGGTGTTTAAAAAATATATTATCCCACGCTTTATCCAGTATATAACGGTCTTATTTATTGGAATTACCTTGGTCTTCATTATTCCCCGGTTATTACCTTCAGACCCGGTTGAACACCAGCTCAATCGAATGACAGCCCAGGGGCAGTATTTAGATCCAGCGGCGGTTGAGGAAATGAGAGAAACGCTACAGGAATTGTATGGTTTGAAAGGTGGTCTCTTTCAACAGTATATTAATTACTGGAAAAGGTTGTTTATAGGGAACCTTGGCCCTTCTTTCACCCAGTTTCCTACCCCCGTTGTTGAGTTGATAAAAATCTCTTTGCCTTGGACCCTTGGACTATTACTGGTTTCCTTAATGCTGTCATGGGTAATCGGGACGATGCTTGGGGGAATAAAAGTAAGTTTCCCCAATTCAATTTTGGCAAAAATAATGGAAGTTTTGGCGATGGGGATGCGCCCGATTCCCTATTATATAATGGCGCTTGTTTTACTGATTATATTTGCCTTTATCTTTCCTGTGTTTCCGATGGCCGGCGGTTATAGTATGGGAGCTAAAGTAGGTTTTAACCTTAGATTTATCCTTGATCTGTTCAGACATGCTTTTTTGCCAATAATGTCAATGGTAGTGCTCGAGATTGGGGGCTGGTTTTTGCAGATGCGGAATGTCGCTTCCAATGTGGTTGAAGAAGATTATGTGGTTTATGCTGAGGCTTCAGGACTGCCTAAATTAAAGATCATTTTCCGGTATATTATGCGGAATGCGATTATCCCACAAATAACGGGCTTAGCGCTGAATCTTGGCTTTATCTTTGGGGGCGCATTAATTACCGAAATCGTATTCTCCTATCCGGGGATCGGCACGCTACTGTATTCGGCAATCTTGGCCGGGGATTATAATCTAATTTTGGGCATTAATATTTTTTCAATTGTCGGCGTATCAACTGCCATGCTAATTATTGATCTGATATATCCATTACTTGACCCCCGAGTCAGGTATCAATAGGGAGGGAGAGAAGATGTTGCGAGTTTTTAAAAGACTATTTCGCTACGATAAAAGATTTAGGTTTGGTTTTTCCATCTTAACCTTATTTATCATGATCGCCCTAATATCCTTGTTTTCGCCTTACAATATGAAAGCCTGGAATACAGTTCCTAGAGATATGGCTTCGAGCTTGAAATATCCCCTGGGGACAAATTCGATGGGTCAAGATATATTATGGCAAGCCATGGTGGCCATTAAAAATTCATTATTACTGGGATTAATCGCCGCTTTGATTTCGCGTATTATCGCAATTGTCCTGGGTTTGCTGGCCGGATATAAAGGAGGCCTCTTTGATCGGATTGTGATGACAATTAACGACAGTTTTATCATCATTCCTTTATTCCCGGTCTTAATCCTGATCGCCAGTATCCTCCGGACTTCTTTAAGCATAACTGTACTCGGGATCATCATTGGCTTATTTGGTTGGGCCTGGGATGCGCGGCTTTTTCGTTCCCAAATTTTAAGTCTAAAGGAAAGGGAATTCACTAAAACAGCAGTTTTATCAGGAATGAAAACGTATAAGATAATTACTTCCGAGCATCTGCCCTATATCATCCCTCTTATTATGGCGGCTACCATCAATAATGTGATCTGGGTAATTGGCATGGAAGTAACTTTATCGATGTTAGGGCTCTCTAATCTTAATACGCCAACCATTGGCACGATGATCTACTGGGCTTTGCAATACCAGGCCATCTTTTTAGAGAAGTGGAATTGGATCTTGACCCCCATCATCAGCTGTATTGTACTAATTCTTGCTTTATATATGCTCTCAACCAGTATTAGTGAATATCTTGATCCGAGAACCAGGTTACAGATGATCAAAGGGGAGTGAAGTCATGTCAATTTTAGAGGTAAAAGAACTAAAGGCTTATTATAGTACAGAAAAATACGGCCACATTTATCGGGTCAGGGCGGTTGATGGAGTCTCCTTTCAGGTCCATAAAAATGAAATATATGGGATTGCCGGAGAATCCGGTTGTGGTAAATCAACCCTGTTAAAAGCCGTCAGCGGGCTGATTAAGCCTCCATTAGAGATCTTGGAGGGAGAAGTAGCATATAATTTTGATGATAAAATACTGGATATTTTAGCTTTAAAGGAAGATAAACAACGCCGTCAGGTGCGCGGGGTTCGGATCTCCCATATTCCCCAGGGCTCAATGAGTGTCTTAAATCCAGTGCGAAGGATCAAAAAGTCATTTGAAGATATTGATGACGCTCACCAAAAGATCAAAGACCGGACGTGTTTTGACAAGATGGTAAAGACACATCTAGAGGCCTTGGGACTGGACTGGAGTGTGATGCACGCCTTTCCCCATCAACTGTCTGGCGGAATGCGACAGCGGATTACGATCGCATTAGCCACAATTCTAAAACCGGACATAATTTTTGCTGATGAACCCACCACAGCCCTAGATGTCATTGTTCAACGGGGAGTAGTGCAATTAATAAAACAGATTAAAAAAGAGCAGCAAAATACCCTGATCATGGTCACTCATGATCTGGCGATCCATGCTAATTTATGTGACCGGCTGGCAATTATGTATGCCGGAAAAATAGTTGAAGAAGCTGATGTGGATATTATATTTAACCAGCCTAAACATCCTTATACGCTAATGTTATTAAAATCATTACCCACCATCGGAGATAAATCAATCCGGGCCAGTGCACCCGGAGCGCCACCTTCACTAATACATGTGCCATCCGGGTGTCGATTCCACCCACGCTGTCCAGAAGCGACGGAACGATGCCGAAAAGAAACCCCCGAATTAATCCAGGTGGGAGAAGGCCATCGGGTAGCATGCTTTCTTGAGGAGGGCTCTAAATGAAGATAAATCAAAAAAATTCCCAGTCTAAACAGGTAAAACTAAATCAAGTTGGGGTTGAACAGGCATCTTCACAGCTACTTACGGTTGATGACTTAACGAAAGTCTTTATCAAAGGTCAGGGCTTTACTAAATCCACAATCGCCGCGGTCAATAAAGTTTCATTCTCCTTGAAGCTTAATCAACCGGAAATATTTACGCTCGCGGGTGAAAGCGGTAGTGGTAAATCAACGGTGGCTAAACTAATCCTCGGTTTTGAAGTGCCTACTTCCGGTAGTATAAGCTATAAAGGTGATAAAATAGCCAAGCTGAAGGGAAAAAAGGAGTTCATGAGAGATGTTCAACCTGTTTTTCAAAATCCGTTTGAAACCTTTAATCCGTTGAAGAAGATTGATTCTTATCTCTATGAAACAGCAAAAAACTTTAAAATGGCAGAAACAGATCAAGATCAGCTAGTGGAAAAATCCTTAGAATTAGTGGGACTTTCAACTGCCGAAATCAAAGATAAATATCCCAGTGAAATGTCCGGGGGTCAGCTGCAGAGAACATCGATTGCCAGAGCATTAATTACCAATCCGTCATTACTAATTACCGATGAACCCGTATCGATGATCGATGCTTCTTTAAGGATGTCTGTGATAAATTTATTTAAAAAACTAAAGGAAGAGCAAGGGGTTAGTATCATCTATATTACCCATGATCTGGCGACAGCTTATTATGTCAGTGACCGGATTGCCATTATGCTAAGAGGACAGGTTGTGGAGATGGGTTCGGTCGAAAAGGTGCTGGGTAATCCGCTCCATCCTTATACACAATTGTTAAAAGCCTCAATTCCGGTACCCAATCCGGCCAATAAATGGGCAAGCGACATTGCCTTAAGTGATCTGGAAACTAAAGAATACTCGCGGAGCGGGTGTAAATTTTCCGGACGCTGTCCAAAAGTGCAGGCGATCTGTAAAGAATGTGAACCGGAAAATTATAGAATCGAGGACAGAGATGTAAAATGTCACTTGTATAAATAGGGGATCAGAGGGAGGGGTTATGATGATTTATGAGTATCACGTGGCCAAAACTGGTTCGGATTTTGGACAGGGAACAAAAGAGGATCCTTTTCTGACGATTAATAAGGCGGCTGC
>ENA-UOOR01001673-UOOR01001673.1-fermentation-metagenome-genome-assembly--contig:-NODE-1673-length-25241-cov-168.245096_pt1 | contig 25241 bp, 28 predicted proteins | sample MGYA00245780_ERZ724029 | MGnify/ENA primary metagenome ERZ724029 (study PRJEB28704, sample SAMN03018315) | fermentation metagenome | biome: anthropogenic terrestrial biome; feature: soil... | reverse complement strand
GCTCACTGAGGGTAAATCTGCAATCCGCAACCCTCAGTCCGCAATCTGCAATCTGCAATCTGCTATCTGCAATCCGAAATCAAATCCCATGCCTCTTAATCTTTTCGTATAGCGCATTTCGGCTAATGCCCAAGGCTTTTGCCGTTTGGCTGATGTTATCAGAGAAAGCATTGAGTGCTTCACGAATGGCATCCTTTTCGGTGGCAGCCAGGCTGCGCACTGTATTGTTTGATGCATTTACAGCTTCGGTAAGCGGCAGCGGCGAACCAGAATGTGGTTCTGTTTCAAAGGAGAGGTCACCATCCAGATTTACAAATTTCTCAATAAAATTTTCCAGTTCCCTGATGTTTCCCGGCCATTCATACTGAACGAGTTCGGTGTATAGAGGCTTACTGATTTCGGGTACCATTTTATCCAGCTTTATTGCTTTGAGGTTCAAGAAGTATTGAATGAGGATTGGGATATCTTCCCTTCTTTCGCGCAATGCGGGAATATGAATAGGGATAACGCTCAGCCGGTAAAAAAGGTCGCTGCGGAAATTTCCCTTTGCAATTTCCTCTTTCAGGTTTTTATTGGTAGCCGCTACAATACGTACATCCACCGGAATCAGCTTGTTGCCACCTACGCGCGTTATAGCGCTTTCCTGTAAGGCCCGAAGTAATTTTACCTGCATATCGAGTGGCATTTCACCAATTTCATCCAGAAAAAGTGTCCCGCCATGAGCCAATTCGAACTTGCCGGGCCGGCCACCTTTCCCCGCTCCGGTAAATGAACCTTCTTCATAGCCAAACAGTTCGCTTTCAATCAAACCGGGAGAAATTGCTCCACAATTTAAGGCTACAAATCCATTGTCCATACGATTGCTTGCATTGTGAACTGCCTGGGCAACTACTTCCTTACCTGTACCGCTTTCGCCGGTAATTAAAATCGTAGATGGACTGTTGGCTACTGCACGGGCATATTCAGTTACCCGCTTCATCTCATCGCTTTCGCCAATCAGGTCTTCAAAGGTATAACGGGCATTCATACCGGTATATTTATTCACAATCCGATAAACCCGCTTCATTTCCCTGAAGCCCACCACCATGCCATCTATGTATCCATCATTAAGGGTGATGGGATAAACATTTATGCTAAAAGGCTCTTTTCCCCTGGAGGTAATCAGGCTTTGTTCTTCATCCAAAATTACCCGGTTATCCTTTACCGCATCAAACAACTTATTCCATTCCGGCAGCACTTCCGAAATATGTTTTCCGGGCAAATCCTCATTTTGAATCTTTAAGAGTTTATAGGCCATTTTGTTGGACGATCGTATAATGCCCCGTTCACTCATGGAAATTACAGCAAAAAGCATAGAATCCATTACCTGGTTTACAAAGCGCACCGATTCCTTTAAGCGTTGTTCATTTAGCCGGTTTTGCAATTGGTTTTCGATAGCTACTACGGCAGCTACCACCAGAGAAAGGGTGTGCGGATGCGCCAACTCATAGCTACCGGTAAGATTTATGGTTCCAACAATATTTCCATTTTCATCATGAATGGGCGCTGCCGAGCAAGTCCATTTTTGATAAGCCGTAATGAAGTGCTCGGTTGCAGAAACCTGAATGGGCATATCTTCACTGATGGCGGTTCCCATAGCGTTGGTGCCCACATTTTTTTCATCCAGGAACGCACCAACCACCATATTAAGATCATTTGCTGCTTTCAGGGTGGTTTCGTCGCCCGTGATGCGTAGAATGCAGCCGTCTTTGCTGGTCAACAGCAAAATAAAACCCGATTCTTTTAAAAAATCATAAAGCAAATCAAGAAAAGGCCCGGCAACCTCTATCAGGTCCTGGTTATCACGGAGTATAATTTCTTTTGCTTCACCACTCAATATACGCTGTGAAAAGCGCTGTTCGGGCTTAATGCCATATTTGCTGCTTCGTTCATGCGATTCACGGATGATGTCCTCTTTCTTACGTTGCCTTCTTGCCATTCTTATTTAGATTTCTGCAAAAATAGCAACAAAATACGGGATGGGTTAGTTCCATCTCCTTTCTCGTGCACCGTTTGGGGAAAATTACCTTCAGTTTATGAAATCAACCTGGAGCATAAACAGTAAAACCGCTTAATAGCTGAAATCAAAATATCCACTAATAATAGGCAAAAGCCCATTTAAATTGTTAGTATTTCAAAGGAGAAAGCAACGCATCCGGCTGCGGATATCCTGGAAAGGGGAAACCGGATAATCCATTTTGCCGGTTTAAGGCTTTAAAAAAGTGCTTATCAGCAGGAAAATCAGCCCTTGAAAACTTTCTTCTGTCAAGATTAAATAAATTTAAACCTCTTAAAATCGATAAAAAAAAGCCACCATGAAAAATCAAATCTCTACCCTGGCTGTGGTAGCCGTATTGTTACTGACTGCCTGCAATTCCAACTCAAGATCTAAATCCTGGACGGCGGATCAGGAAAAACAATGGAAAACAGAATGTATCCAAATGCTTGTTGATAAAGGTGTAACGGATGCCGTAGCAGAAGATCATTGCGATTGCATGTATCATAAAACGTCAGATGCATACACTCCCACAGAAGCCGCAGCACTAACCATTGAACAGGAACGGGAATTATGGCGTGAATGCGATTATTCATGGTAAAACATAACATTTATTTTTCGTGATGTGACTACCTGTTGAAAGGATGGAAGAAGATGAGTTTTGAATCCATAACTCTCTTTTGCTACTTTTGCATCAAAAATAGTTATGAAAATAGATCTCCGCAGCGATACGGTTACCCGACCAACGCCGGCTATGATGCAAGCCATGTTTCTGGCTAAGGTTGGCGATGATGTATTTGAAGAAGACCCCACCATCAATGAGCTGGAAGTAAAGACGGCCACGCTGTTCGGCATGGAGGCAGGGCTTTTTTGTCCTTCCGGTACCATGACCAACCAGATAGCCGTAAACGTGCATACCCGTCCGGGTGATGAGGTGATTCTGCACAAACTTTCACACCTTTATTATTATGAAGGTGGCGGCATGATGCGCAATTCAGGCGTTTCGGTATGTTTGCTCGAAGGTGAACGCGGCATGATTACCGCTGAGGATGTGGAAAATCACATCAATCCCGCTGATGATGTGCACCGTCCACTGACTACTATGGTGGCTGTGGAAAATACCATGAATAAAGGCGGAGGTGCAGTATATGACTTCAATGAATTGTTAAAAATTGGAGAAGTAGCCCGAAAACACAGCCTGGCTTACCATATGGATGGAGCCAGAATTTTTAATGCACTGGCGGTAACCGAACAAAATGCCACAGATTATGGGAAGTTGTTTGACAGTATCTCCGTGTGTTTCTCTAAGGGTTTAGGTGCACCTGTGGGTTCGGTTCTGCTGGGATCAAAAGATTTTATCTATAAGGCACGCCGCATCCGTAAGGTATTTGGAGGAGGCATGCGGCAGGCAGGCTATCTGGCCGCTGCTGCGATTTATGCCCTCGATCATAACCTGGAGCGATTAAATGAAGATCATCGCAAGGCTAAAGTTTTAGCAGCATTCCTTTCTGAATTAAATTGGGTAGATGAGGTATTGCCTGTGGACACAAACATTCTGATCTTTAAAACACGCCCGGGTCTGGCGGCTGCTGATGTGGTTAAGAAACTCGCCTCCGCAGGATTATTGTGTATGGATTTCGACAAGCAGTCCATTCGTATGGTTACCCACCTTGATTTTACCGATGAAATGCTTGAGGAGACATTACGTATTTTAAGAGAGAGCAGATCTTACTAAATATCAAGCTTTTACTTTATAATACAATATTGCCTGGAAGGTTCACCCCCAATTCATAGGGGGAGTTAGAGGGGGTAAAAGGGGGGAGTTGAAGGAGGTAGAAAACAGCATTAATGCACTTACCCTCCACAGCCTCCCTATGATGCGGGAGGCTGTGGATCGTAATAAATATCAATTTTTATAAAATTATGCCTGAAAGGTTCCCTCTATTCATTGGGGGAGTTAGAGGGGTAAAAGAGGGAATAGAGTGATATTGGACTACTATTTTAACTTGTTTAATTCCTGATTTTATCAATATCATCTATCCCAACCAGAGAAGCAATGATACAAAGACGCGCAGTGAATTATAAACTGAAAAAACATTTCCCTGGACAGTCCTTTAAAGTGTAAACAATTGTCCTGACTGGAACGTTTACCCCAGGTAACCAATCCAATTACCATGCGTCTGCTTTTACTTTTGCTTTTTTCGGCCCTGATTTTTAATTCTAATGCTCAACCCTGGAAAGTTTATCCATATCAACCCGAGGGAAGTCTGGTAGGCTTTCCCGAAGATGAAGGCTTTCATCCCGAAGAACCTGTGGAGTGGTGGTACATAAATGGTACTCTTACCGGAGAAACTACCGGCAAGGATTATTCTTTCATGATTTCCTACTTTCATGTGCCGATGTTCGGTTTCGATGGGTTTCGGATTTTTAACCTTGCAGATGAAACCACCGGTGAATTTTTCCCGGAAACCCTCCCCTGTTTTTATCCCACTCTATCAGAAGATCACCTTAATATTCAGGCTGCATTGTATGGAGGCAATAACGAAAGCTGGACTACCCTTCTTAATGATGACGGGGAGTTGATCCCATTTGAGTATGTGCTATCTGCCATGTCAGAATCGGGGAGCCTTCTGCTGAATCTGGCAAGTATGAAAAGTCCACTCTTAATTGCCGATACCGGATATTGCCATCAGGGAGGAAGCAGCTATTCCTATTATTACTCGCTTACCCAAATTCTGGCAAATGGCTCCCTTACCCTTAATGGCATAACAGAAAATGTTAACGGAACGTGCTGGATAGACCATCAGTACGGAAATTTCAATCCGAGTACAGCGGAGCAATATGAATGGTTTTCGCTACAGCTATCTAATGGGATGGACCTTAACATTTACAATTTATTTACAATAGACAATACCATTCCCGACAATTCGGATTACCGGCATTTTAGTGCATGGGTAAATGATAGCAGCTCATTTTCAGCATCCAGTTTCACACTGGATCGTACCCAATATGTATTTATGGAAGATTCCCTAAGATGCTATGGCAAACAATTTCATTTTGTCTATGATAGTATTGACTTGACTTTGACTACCATACACGATAATCAGGAGGTATTTTTACCTTTCCGTTTCTATGAAGGACTGATGACTGTAGAAGGAATGGTTGGCAATACTCCGGTGAGCGGTTCAGGCTTTGCAGAGCTTTTGCATTCTTACGAACATCCATTGATTCAACTGATAAATCCAGTTCCGAATGTAACCCGAAACGATCAAACCACCATTACCTGGCAACTGCTCAATCCGGACGAAGGTCGTCCGGTAAGTTATGATATCTGGATCAGTATGAATGACAGCTCTAATTATAATGCTATGGTTCAAGGGATTACCGATACCACCTGGATATGGAATCACACCGGTATTGAAGCCGGAAGTCCATTTTATCTTAAGATTAACGGTTATTCCGTTGATACAACTTTGAAAGGTTATGCTTATTCCGGTCAACCATTATTTGTACACAACGAATTACTGTCTAAACAGGAAAATCACAACAAAATGACCCTTTATCCTGTTCCTGCCAGCAAGTTTCTGAATGTACGACTTGGACAGACAGTCAATAAAGCCGATATAAACATCTATAACATCTCAGGTAAACACATGCTTAATATTCAATCCTTTTCAGGCAACCATCTTCAACTTCCTTTAAATACCCTGGACGCAGGAACATATTTCCTGATGATTGACAACGGCAGACAAATAATGACAGAACGTTTTACCGTACTTCGATAGCTTAGTTGCTTATCTGACAAGAAATATGCTCTTTTTAGATCTGGGATGCGCGTTAAATTCTAATGATTTAGAAATTCAAAACGCTGGCATTGGGGTAATTTTCTTATTTTTACCGGTTACATAGGACTTCAATACCTATTTATATACATGCGAACGGTTGTAAACCTTTTGGTATTTGGGCTTGCATTTGCCACTCTTTCCTGTCAGCAATCCACTGATAAAGTGAGTTCTGTGCCCAAAAGCCCTGATGCCCAACCCAATATTGTCCTTCCCGAACGCAGGCTGAATCAGTCTGCAAAAACTGATTCTCCAGATTTCCATGAAGATTCTCGAAAAAAATTTAAAGCTAAGGCCACCGGCAAAAATAAACACCTCTTTAAATCTGCTGATACCGCGGAAACAAGGAATATCCCTCACAGAAAAACCAGCTTTATAGACCTGCTTCCAGTTTCCCGCAAAATTAGGCTCTTACCAGGTGAAGCACTTAAGATTCCTTCTGCCAGAAACGACGACCAGCAACTTTCCTTTAGTTACATTCGTGCAGAACGACGTATCTGGCTACAATTCGACAACGATATATTTTGTAATACTGACAGATACTATACCAATGGTATTGTAGTTGGGTTATCATTTCCCGCTTTAAGCACTCTTGTTATCAACAAGCTAATGCCGGCAGGGCCGGCAAATGGCATAATGGCTTCATCTATTTTCTTGCATCATAGCATGTTCACACCGTATACGACCAAGAATCCTCCGCAATTGCGCAATGACAGGCCTTACGCATCTACACTATTTTTAAATTACTCACAATCGGCTGTTAATGCCATTGCATCCAATAAAATCATTTCATCCATTAAAGTTGGTGTTATTGGTGCTGCTGCGCTGGGACAATTGCTTCAGAAGTCGGTTCATACTACTCTGCCGGGCAACGATGCTCCATTGGGCTGGGAAACTCAGATTCGTAATGATCTGGTGTTGGATTACAGCATCAACTACAGCCATCGGTTTTTAAACCAGCCCTTTGTTGAAATTTATGGGGGCACTGAGGTAAGTCTGGGAACATTATATACTCAGGCATCTGGCCGTTTTGACATGCAACTTGGAAAGCACAATCACGCTGTAAGGCAGCAATTGATTAATATGCCTGCCCGTCAGGAATGGAGGTATGGAACGAATGTCGGCCTGTCGCTTCATATAATAGGATATGATGCCACACTTCAGGGCGGAATATTTAACCATGATAATGTGTTTACCCTGAAACCAAATGAGATACAACGTATTGTTCCGCAAGCTTACGTGGGTCTGTTTACAGGATATGGCGCTTTTCAGATTAACCTTACTCAGCATTACCTCGGCAGAGAGTTTAAAGGAGGACGGCATCATTTTTGGGGGAGTATTGGTGTGCAATACATATATTAGCTATGAAAATTATTACGGAGTATTTTAAATATCTGCTGGCTTTCATTATTCTGGTTGGGGCGCAGTCTTCAGGAGAGCTTCTACTGGCTGAGCCACACAATGCACCTGACTCAACTGCTGTAACTGTTTTGTTTGCCGGCGACATCATGCAACATACTCCGCAGATTACTGCAGCTAAAATCAACGATTCCACTTATGATTATACTCCGGTTTTCAAATATGTTAAACCCATCATCAGCAAATTCGATCTGGCGGTTGCCAACCTTGAGGTAACTCTTGCAGGAGAACCTTATACCGGATACCCTCAGTTCAGTGCTCCCGATGAGCTGGCCAATGCAGCCAAAGATGCAGGTTTTGATGTTCTATGCACTGCCAACAACCATTCCTGCGACCGGGGAGATAATGGCATTCTCCGTACCGTTAAAACCTTAAAAAAAACAGGTATTGCCCGCACCGGAACTTACACCGACAGCATTGATTTCCGCAATAATCATCCATTAATGATTCATAAAAACGACATCACCGTTGCACTTTTCAACTACACCTATGGTACCAACGGGCTCCCGTTTCATTATCCGGCTATGGTCAGTCTTATTGATTCATCGCATCTGGTTAGCGACCTGAAAGCCGCCAGACGACCAGGCATTGATTTTATTATTGTTTATTTTCACTGGGGTCAGGAATACCAAAGCCATCCCAACCATACCCAGGAAGAACTGGCTCAACTTGCTTTTAACCATGGGGCTGATGTGGTAATTGGTTCCCATCCTCACGTATTGCAACGTATGGAATATTACGCCCCCTCAGATACCACCAACGGCCAGTTGGTTGTGTATTCGCTGGGCAACTATGTTTCCAATCAGCGTGATCGCTTTCGCGATGGAGGAGCTATGATAAGTTTTACATTGTCGAAAAACTGGAACGGGCACCGGGTTTCTAATCCAAAATATCATCTTACCTGGGTTTATACACCAATGGAGGATGGCCGGAAACAGTATTACATTCTGCCGGTAACCCAATTTGAAAATGACACTACCCTGGATGCGGCTTCACTTTCGAAAATCAGGCTTTTTTCAAATGATTCGAGAGAACTATTTGGCAACGAAAACCGGGATGTTCCTGAATATCCCGAGAAACTATAACCATCTTTTTTCAGGCAACCTGATTGTTGCAATGCATGTTTCTACCTCTCCCCTTTCTCTATGAAAAACACTAGGAAAAATGAACAGATTACCAGCAGCATTTAATCTCCGCTGTTATTTTCCGACGGTAAAACCAGATGTTCCATCAGCAGCACCATTACGATACCCATAACAAGACTATTTCCCAGAAGCGGTCTGATCATTGCAGGTATTTGTGCAATGACATCACCCGGAATAAAGGAGATTAAAAGTGCCACCATAAGGGGCATCCCGATGATTACTCCATCATTAAAACCGATAACTGCTTTTTGCTGAACCAGCATTTGAAAGCCGGCAGCAAACTGGGTGGTCATAACATAGAGTAGCACAACTCCCATAACTATATTTGGGATTAACAAAAGCATTTGAATTAGCGGCGGAAAGAAAGCACAAAGAATCAGCAATATGCCGCTAACAATAAAAGGGTAGCGCGATGCACAGCGTGTAGCCGCAATAATTCCGGGACTCAACGAAAAGTCCGTGGAACCAATTACTCCTGTCAAACCCGATACGGCGCTGGAAATACCGCTAAAAAAGACTCCCCGCTTCGTGCGTGTTACCATTTGATCTGCACCAATCATTTTTCCAACGGCCTGAATGGAACCCACCTCTGCAATCAGAATAGCCAGGGCACAAAACAAAAATGAAAAAATTACCCCAAATTCAAATTCAGGAATAATAAACAAACCATACCCTGCATTACTGATTTCACCAGGCTCCGTGGTAACATTCACCGGGTTTAAATTAAATTGGTAAAGAAAAAATGAACTCATAAGAATACCCCAAATGAGTGTGGTTGATTTCCAAATGCCATTCAACATCCGGTTTAAAACAATGAGCAATATGGTAATAACCAGCAAAAATCCCAGGTTGAATAATGGATTAGAAGCACCTTTAAAACTCAGGTTTAATATAGTAGGCGTAAGGGTTATGGGGATTAAAAACATGATGGTGACAATAATGCGTGTGGTAAACAACCGTTGCAAAATTTTAAGCATGCCGGCAGCAGCCATAATTGCCATAACCAGCCCACCAATCATTATTGCTGTATAAATAGCCGGGATACCAGATGAAAGTGAAGCAAGAATACCGACAAGCAATACGGATGCCGGGCCTACTACAAGGGGCAACTTATGTCCAAAAAAAATCTGCGCCAAAAGCGTCAGACCAAGAATGGCAAACAGTTTCTGCATGTAGTATCCTTGTGCAAGGAGATCTGCACCAAAATGAAGCTTTGCCAATACCAGACCCATAACTATCAAAGCGGGTACTGTTACAATCCACCATTGCAGTCCATATAGAATCATGGGTAGTAAGCGCGGCTTGTCTTCTAAATTATATTGCATTGTGTCGGGTGAATGAGGGTAGCTTTATTTTTTTGACAAAACTAAGCAATAAGTTTTTACTTATTTCAATGACAGGTTTTACATTCATTGGTTTGGGAAGCTGTCATGTTTGCGAGCAGAGAGTCTAAAATAACTCAATGGTAACCGCAAACTGATCATTCCCAATAAACAAAAAAAAACAAATCACCACGCTCAAGAATATTCATTCCTCTCATGTCCAGTCATTCTCTCCTCTTTTCCGGTTCAGGCGCCCGGGCTGGCCCGGTACGACGTCATTCAAAAAAACTGACATTTTGTCCTGTCTTATATATATAAGTTAGATTTTACAACGACCTTAAATCGCTTAATTATCACTATTTTAAGGATTTTATATTTTTACTTACCTGTTATGGCACAGAATTTGAAAATTTTGCCGGTAAAACAAAGCCATTATGAAAGTAAAAGAAATAAACACTTTGAGCGAATTAAAATCCATGCTTGCGGCAAACCAGCGCACTTTTCTATTGCTCTATAAAGGGGGATCAGCGACTTCGGGATGCGCCGAATCGTATCTTGAGGAAGCCGTTTCAGCTTTAAAAGAGGGAAATGTTTTGAAAGCCGATGCCAATAAGGTTCGTGATATCCATCCTGATTATGGTGTTGATACTGTTCCGTCACTTTTGGTATTCGAGAAAAACGAGCTTAAGAACATCATCAAAGGATGTCAGACAGCATCATATTATAAAAACCTGATAGAGAATCAGCTTTATCAATCGAATGTTTCATCATCCGGCAAATCAGCGCCTTCGGTAACTGTATACAGCACACCTACTTGTCCCTGGTGCACTACCCTGAAAAACTACCTGCGTCAGCATAAAATTCAGTTTACCGATATCAATGTAGCGGCTGATCCTCATATGGCTCAGGAATTGGTAAGAAAATCAGGCCATACGGGCGTACCCCAAACAGAAATAAACGGGCAAATGATTGTCGGTTTCGACAAAGCCCGGCTGAACTCAATGCTAAATATTAACGGTTAATTTTACAAAAATGAAAGAACTACAACCATTACATCAAAATGTATTGCTCGACATGAGCCAGGAAAAGGGTGAACAACGCACTTCGGGAGGGATTATCATTCCCGATACGGCCAGGGAAAAACCGCAAATGGCAAAGGTGGTTGCCACCGGACAGATTGAAAACAGTGAAATAAGTACCGGTGACATGGTGCTGTTTCGCAAATTTTCCGGAACCGAAATTGATTTTGAGGGCAAACCTTACCTCATCGTTCCTTATACCGATTTATTGGCCAGGATAGTTGAAACAGAAAGTATCTGACCACTGAGGGATTAAAAAATTCAGATAGCGGGATTCATCTCCCGCTTTTTTATTTTTTTATTGATTGATCACCTCGGTACCTATCAGCCTGTCGAAACGGGTGCCCTGTTCCCGGTAATAAACCAATATGGTGTAACGATTACGTGTCTGGTAGTGTGTTCCTTCTAAACGCGACAGGTCGGCCTTTGTAGAACCATTTGGCAGAAAAGCATACAAATAATTGTAATAACCCTGTTTAAGATATAACCTGGCTTCATATCCCTGTCGCGCAAAATTATACTTCATTTGCGCTTTTCCAAAAGCGGCTTGTGGGGCATTGGCCAATGCGCTGAATTGCCAATAGGTAAGGTCGCCCATAATATATACCCCTCCGTCGGTAAAAGGCGTCTGGTAAGGCAGAAAAAAATCAACCCAAACATATTCACCTTCAATACTAACATCGGGAGCATCTTCGGTTTGAATCAGATGCTTACCATTTATGTCTCCGTAGGTAATGTAGGGTTTAGAAGCCCGTACTGCATCAGGCAGTAATTTTACGAAATAACCATCGCGCCGGTGCTCTATTGCTGCAATGCGCTCCGAATGGTATCTAAGGCTTTTGATATCAAAATAACGGAATTCATTGCCTCCTTCAAAAGCATTGCGACCATCCGTATAATGATAATCTATCTCGTTGTGTCTTAGCATAAGCGGTTCCAGACCCCAGATGGCATTGTCCCATCTGTCATTCTGAAGGATAACAACTTTTAGCTCCCGGGGATCCAGTATAGGATAGGAAGGATTTAATATGGAAAATTGCACCTCCTGATGGGTAAAGTACTGGTCTACAACACTCGATTGTTTTATAAGTGCTTCAATGGTGACCCGTTGATCCACCACCATAAAGCGCCGTGTAATAATGGGGTGGTCTGCATCCCCATCCGGATAAACCTTAAGTAAATAGTTTCCCGGCAAAGTAAATTGAAACTCGTTGTTGGGAAAAATCAGTTCATAATGCGTATATTCCTGAAGTGTATTGAAGGAATACGCGTAATCGCGGATGTAACCTTCTGTAAAGCCGGCTATATACTCATTTTGCCAAAGATCAGTTGGGTTCCAGAGAGCATCGCAATGAATGACAGTATATTGCCACAACTGATAATCATGATCCAGTTGGTCAAAACTCAACCGAAGCTGTTCATCACTGTTAAATTGCATGATGGGTCCCGAAAGTTCAAAACCATTCCGGTGAAATAGCACCGAAGCAATGGATGCATCATAAATAAAATCCTCATACCGGAAAAAAGCCTGGTCATAGTAATCCTCACTATCCTGTGATTTGCGCTCAACCTGAGCATAAACCATGGAACCAGAGAAAACGAAGGCAAGCATAACACAAATAAATTTGATGCTAAAAGGTCGAATATTGCAGCACATAAGCTTAATTTTGGTCGATTTTGTTACAAAAATAACAATTCAAAGCCATGTTCGATCATCAATGTGAGAAACTTATCAATATTAGTCTATGTTTGTATACTCATTTGTTGATTTTGATTAGTTTTGCAAATTATCTGCGGCAGAATTATTTTTTAATGTAGATAATTAACTATGTCCGTAATTAAATACCTTTGCAAAATCATTACGCAAGTGTGAAATCACCACAATTATGCCAAAAACGATTAAATTAACCCGGGGTTTGGATATCCGGCTCAAAGGAGAAGCCGGGAAAACACTTAAGGAGGTATCGCCCCGCTTGTATGCGATAAAACCCACAGATTTTATCGGAGTATTTCCCCGTCTGCAGGTTAAAGAAGGTGATCATGTAAAAGCGGGCAGTCCTGTTTTTATAGATAAGTATCGTGAAAACATCATTTACACCTCACCGGTAAGCGGCACCATAACCGAGATAAAGCGCGGTGACAAAAGACTTCTGCTTGAAATTAAGATTGAGGCCGATGGCCGGGATGAATTTGTGGATTTTGGCGCAGCCTCTCCTGCCGCACTAAGCAACGAAGAAATTATCGGCAAATTGCTTGATAGTGGCCTTTGGACCATGATCAAACAACGTCCCTATGGGGTGGTTGCCAATCCAGATGTTAAACCCAAAGCTGTACATATATCGGCATTTGATACCGCCCCGCTGGCGCCGGATTACGACTTTATAATTCAGGGAAAGAGCAAAGACTTTCAGACAGGTATAGATGTGCTGGCCAAAATTACCGAAAATAAAGTTCATCTTAATGTAAGCAAGACTACCAGTGCAGCAGAATTCCTTCAGTGTAAAAATGTTACCATCAACACTTTTAGCGGCCCTCACCCTGCCGGGAATCCCGGTATTCAGATTCACCATCTGGATCCGATAAATAAAGGAGACATAGTATGGGTAGTTGGCGTGCAGGAAGTAGTCGCCATTGGACGTCTGTTTAATCAGGGACGTTACAACCCGGAGATTACCGTTGCCCTGGCAGGATCTGAAGTAATTGCTCCCGCCTATTACAAAACCCATCGTTGTGCATCGGTTTTTGAAATACTGAAAGGCAATGTAAATGAAGGCAATAACCGCTATATTTCCGGTAATGTGCTTACCGGCACCCGCATCCGTCCTGATAACTATCTGAACTTTTACGATTCGATGATAACGGTGATTCCCGAGGGCGACCAGTATGAGTTTTTGGGATGGGCTATGCCGGGGTTCAATAAATTCAGCATTTCACGATCATTTTTTAGCTGGCTTAATCCCGGTCGTAAATATGTTCTCGACAGTAATAAGCATGGTGGAGAACGGGCTTATGTAATGACGGGTCTGTACGAAAAAGTGTTGCCTATGGACATTTATCCATTGCAGTTGATTAAATCCATTCTGTTTGAAGACATTGACCTGATGGAAAATCTGGGTATCTACGAGGTAGAACCTGAAGATTTTGCTTTGTGTGAATTTGTGGATGTCTCAAAATCAGAGATACAAACCATCATTCGTACCGGTCTGGAATTAATGCGCAAGGAAATGAGTTAAGGCAGGGCCTCAACTGAAAAAGAAATACAAATAATAATTAATCTCAACTGAATGAAAGCGCTCAGAAGAACCCTGGATAAAATGAAACCCCAGTTTCAGAAGGGCGGAAAGTTTGAAAAACTGCATTCCACTTTCGATGCATTCGAAACTTTCCTGTTTGTGCCGGATATTACTACCTCCAGGGGCAGTCATATCCGTGATGCCAACGATATGAAACGTACCATGGTGATTGTGGTAATCGCACTTATTCCGGCCTTATTGTTTGGTATCTGGAATGTAGGATTTCAACATTTTATCTCTATAGGCGAAACGGCCACTTTTTGGGACAATGTTCTCTTTGGCCTGGGTAAAGTGCTGCCCATCATCGTCGTATCTTACGTTGTTGGACTGGGTATTGAGTTTGCTTTTGCCCAGATCAGACATCACGAAGTAAACGAAGGATTCCTGGTTTCAGGTATGCTTATTCCGCTGGTGCTGCCCCCCGACACTCCGTTGTGGATGGTTGCCCTCTCTACTGCATTTGCTGTGGTGATTGGCAAAGAGGTATTTGGTGGAACCGGTATGAATATATTAAATCCGGCACTAACGGCACGGGCTTTCCTTTTCTTTGCCTATCCGGCCAGTATGTCGGGCGATAAGGTATGGATAGCTGAGAAAGCCGATGCTTTTTCCGGGGCTACCCCTTTAGCCGAAGCCGCTGCCAGCGTTTCCTCAGGCAAAGCCATTGAATTTTCACACAGCATTTCAGATATGTTTTTCGGATTTATTCCCGGATCTATTGGAGAAACATCCACCCTTGCCATTCTTATTGGCGCAGCTATCCTCATTATTACCGGCGTAGGAAGCTTGCGAATTATGTTGTCGGTGGTTGTAGGAGGACTGTTTATGGGTGGGCTGCTCAATATTTTTGCCATTAATCCTTACATGGCCATGCCGGCATACATCCATCTGATAGCTGGTGGTTTTGCCTTTGGTACCGTATATATGGCTACCGACCCGGTAACTGCATCGCAAACCAATAAAGGAAAACTTATTTTCGGTTTCCTTGTGGGAATTATGGCCGTTCTTATACGGGTATTGAATCCGGCTTATCCCGAAGGCATGATGCTTGCCATATTGCTGATGAACGTGTTTGCTCCACTTATCGACCATTACGTGGTACAGGCCAACATCAAACGCAGGTTGAAAAGAATTCCCAAACCGGTAAAAGCCTGATGATGGTGAACATATTAAACGAACTTACAAAACAAGGAAAACATGTATAGTAATGCCTATATTTTTAAGTATGCTTCCATCATGGTAATTCTGGTGGCTGCTATACTTTCTGCTGCCGCGTTGCTTTTGCAGCCGGCCCAGGAACGCAATGTCAAAATCGAAAAGATTCAGGACATCCTGCGTTCGGCTCACATCCCTTCCACAACTGCCAATGCAGAAGAACTGTATAAAGAACATATCATCCGCGAAGTAGTGATAAATGAGCAAGGAGAAGAGTTGAGTGTTTATAGCAATGGCAGTTTTGAAAAAGGCGATATCAGAGCCTTCGATGTGGATGTAAAAGCGCAGCTTAAGGTAAAAAAAGAATATCTCGCAGGAAAGAGTGACGTTAAACCCGTTTACCCCCTTTTTGTTTGTCAGAAAGGTAGCGATACGCTCTATATTATCCCTTTATACGGCACCGGTTTATGGGGCCCCATTTGGGGAAACATTGCCCTGAAAGACGATTTGAATACGGTGGAAGGAGCTACCTATGGTCACAAAGGAGAAACTCCGGGATTAGGTGCCGAAATTTCAACCAAAGAATTTGAAGACCAATTCATTGACAAGACCATATTCAATAATAACGGGGAATTTGTTTCCATTGCTGTCGTAAAAGGTGGAGTGGATGGTTCCAATGTTGAACTAACCCATGGCGTGGATGCCATTTCAGGCGGCACCATTACCAGTAATGGAGTGTCGGATATGATCGAGAATTCCATAGGAAATTACGTTGAATACTTTAAAAAAATAAAAGCCATATGAGTACAGCAAAAGCAGAAAGAGAGCCTTTTTTCTCAGCCAAAACCAAAAAGCTGTTACTGGGTCCGCTTAATAAAGAAAATCCCATTACAGTCCAGATTCTGGGTATATGTTCCGCATTAGCCATCACAGTTAAACTGGAACCAGCCGTAGTTATGTCAATTTCAGTAATTGCGGTTACTGCCATGTCAAACCTGATTATATCTTTACTCCGCAATACCATACCACAACGTATCCGAATCATTGTTCAGCTGGTGGTAATTGCTGCATTGGTTATTCTGGTCGACCAGATACTGAAGGCTTATATGTACGATGTAAGCAAACAATTATCGGTTTTTGTGGGACTGATCATTACCAACTGCATCATTATGGGTCGTCTTGAAGCATTTGCCATGGCAAATAAACCCGTTGATTCCTTTATCGATGGTATAGGCAATGGACTGGGTTACGGATTAATCCTTATCATTGTGGCCTTTTTCAGGGAGCTTTTTGGCTCCGGCACTCTATATGGCTATCAGGTAATACCACAAAGTTTCTACGATTTCGGTTATGTTGACAATGGATTGATGATCTTGCCCCCGGCTGCCCTTATCGTAGTGGGTATTATTATCTGGGTGCAGCGGGCAAAGAATCCCGATTTACAGGAAGATAACTAATTGACAATAATAAAAAGCAAAAAGCATGGAACATTTGATCAATATATTTGTCAAGGCCATTTTTGTAGAAAATATGATTTTTGCGTACTTCCTGGGTATGTGTTCATACCTGGCAGTATCAAAAACAGTACAAACCTCAGTGGGTTTAGGCGTGGCAGTTATTTTTGTACTTGGCATTACCGTGCCTGTTAACTATCTCATAGATAATTATCTGCTAAAACAGGGAGCGTTAGCGTGGATGGGCGAGGGTTTTGCCAACGTTGACCTGAGCTTTCTCAGCTTTATTATGTTTATAGCTGTAATTGCTTCTATGGTTCAACTGGTTGAAATGGTAATTGAAAAGTTCTCGCCTACCCTTTACACTTCCCTGGGAATTTTCCTTCCACTTATCGCTGTGAATTGTGCCATTCTGGGAGGATCCCTTTTTATGCAGGAACGCGACTACGAAACCATTGGTGAGGCAACCGTTTTTGGTCTGGGCAGCGGCATAGGCTGGTTTCTGGCTATTGTAGCCATTGCAGCCATCCGCGAAAAAATAAGGTACTCAAACGTGCCAAAACCACTTCGTGGCCTGGGCATCACCTTTATTATTACAGGCCTTATGGGCATCGCCTTTATGAGTTTTATGGGCATCAAACTGTAAGAAGTCAACCAAGTATTTAATTTGAGAAAATTACGCATATGGGAACCGGAATGATAATCATAATAAGCATCGTGGTATTTCTTACCATCATCCTTTTATTGGTGAGTGTGCTGTTATATGTTCGCAAGAAACTAACCCCTGCCGGTAAAGTCGACATCACAATCAACGATGAAGAAGTCATCAAAGTTGATCCGGGATCAACCCTGCTGACCACGCTGGCAAACAATAAAATATACCTGCCATCTGCCTGCGGGGGCGGTGGTACCTGCGCTATGTGTAAGTGCCAGGTGTTCGAAGGTGCCGGTGATATTCTGCCAACCGAAAAGGGCTACTTTACGCGGAAGGAACAACAAAACCACTGGCGGCTGGGTTGCCAGGTGAAGGTACGCAATGACCTGAAAATTGGCATTCCCAAAGAGATATTTGGTATTAAGAAATGGGAATGTGAAGTGGTGAGCAACCGCAATGTAGCTACCTTTATCAAAGAATTTGTTGTCAGGCTGCCGGAAGGTGAAATTCTCGACTTCCAGTCGGGTGGATACATTCAGATAGATGTTCCCAAAACTGAGGTGGATTTTAAAGACATAGAAGTAGAAGAGAAATTCCGTGAAGATTGGGATAAATTAAAAATATGGGATCTGAAAATGAAAAATCCTGAACCCATCTTCAGAGCCTATTCCATGGCCAATCATCCTGCCGAAGGAAATATAGTAATGCTTAACATTCGTATTGCAACCCCACCATGGGATCGTGCTAAAAATCAGTTCATGAATGTTAACCCGGGCATTTGCTCATCCTATGTTTTCTCCCGTAAGCCAGGTGACAAAGTGATGATTTCAGGTCCCTATGGTGAATTCCATATCAAACACACCAACAAGGAGATGCTTTATATTGGAGGCGGGGCCGGTATGGCACCCCTTCGCTCGCAGATATTTCATCTTTTCCACACCGAAAAAACCGACCGAAAGGTAAGTTATTGGTATGGCGCACGCTCCTTGCGCGAAGTATTTTATGATGACGAGTTTAAGGCTATTGAAGATAAATTCCCCAATTTCCAGTTCAATATCGCCCTGAGCGAACCCATGGCCGAAGACAACTGGGAAGGTTATACCGGTTTTATACATCAGGTAGTGCTCGACAATTACCTGAGCAAGCATCCGGAACCTGAGGAAATTGAATTTTATCTCTGTGGCCCACCCATGATGAACTCAGCCGTATTTAAAATGCTCGATAATCTCGGTGTTCCAAAAGAAAACATTGCCTTCGATGATTTTGGGAGCTAAAAACAATAAAAAACTCCGGCTCAGTCGGAGTTTTTTATTGTAACAGGTAACTTCCAGTTTGGTTAACCTCTTAAACTTCATATGATGAAATATACCTATATTTTGCTTTTGGCAACAGTTTTATTGGGCTGTAATTCCCACAAGCAGGAGATTTCTTTTACCGGCATGGCCCAGGGCACTTATTATGCGATAACTTACTACGATGAACAGGGACGTAACTTTCAGCCGGAAATTGAAGACTTCTTCAGAGAATTTGACACCTCAGCATCCATTTATATACCACATTCTATTATTTCGAGGTTCAACCAAAACGATACTTCTGCTTTGGCCGATGATATCTTTACTTATGTCTTTAATATTTCGGCTAAAGTATCGGAACAAACCGATGGTGCATTCGACATTACCACCATGCCACTGACCAATGCATGGGGATTTGGATTTACCGATAGTACCAAAATTGCTCCAAAATTGGTAGACAGTCTGCTACAATTTGTCAATTACAATAATGTGAAACTCGTAAACCGAAAGATTGTCAAAACCAATCCGGGCATTATGCTGGATTATAACGCCATTGCTCAGGGCTATTCTGCCGATTTAATCGGTGATATTCTCCAGTCCAAAGGCATCACAGACTATCTGGTAGACGTAGGCGGCGAAGTGGTTGGTCATGGTACAAAGCCAAATGGCAGTTATTGGAGGGTTGGCATTGAAAAGCCCACCGAAAATGCCAGCGATGCGCGCTCGGTAGAAAGTGTTGTTTTGCTGAATAACAGCGCTCTGGCTACATCGGGAAACTATAGAAAATTTTTTGTGAAAGATGGTATCAGATATTCCCACACCATTGATCCTAAGACCGGTTATCCGGTTAAACATTCATTACTTAGTGCTTCAGTGCTGGCCGCAGATGGAATAACTGCCGATGCCTATGCCACAGCATTTATGGTTATGGGCCTTGAAAAATCGAAGGAATTTCTTAAAAACCATCCCGAATTGGAAGCACATTTTATTTTCTCACTGCCTGACGGAAAATACAGTACGTGGACCAGCCCCGGATTGGAGAAAATGATGGAAAAGCAATAGTTTTAAAATAAGACTTTACGGACAATTGTGCTAAAAATAGTTACTGACCTATTTTAACTTTAGGTATTGTTGCATGTGCTGTCTTCGGCCTTTCCGCAGCTACAACCTATACGCTGGCCTGTATGAGGATCAACACTGCCACATGACTTTTTAAACTCACCTCCCTTTTGGGCAAACATTTTGATGGCAATTCCTGCAATGGAAAGTCCTACAATAAGTACAGCGAGCAAAATAACTTTTAGTATCATGGCAAATTAATTTGAGGAACAAAATCATGGAATGCGTTCTGCTTATAATAAACAGACGGATCGCTTTGATGTTGCAAAATTAACACTATTTAATCAATTAGCGGCTTCTATAAGGTACATAATGTTTAAACTACCCGGCTGGCAGGCAACATGAGCCAGGAATTATAAAGCAGGGAAGGAAGTAGCTTTTCTGAAAAATGATCTCGTTATTTTCCAATATTCACCTGCCGGTTAATTTCATAACAAACAATGGCTGTGGCCAGGGATGCATTGAGAGATTCGGCCCTGCCCTGACCTTTTGGATCAGCTCCCTGAATAGTAATACGGTGGGAAATGGATGGGTACAGTTCCGGAGAAATACCCTTAGATTCATTACCGATAATTACTATGCCCGGTTCTGCAAACCGGACTTGTTGGATGGGCATACCATCGAGCAGCATGCCGTATACCGGCTGCCGTTCTTTAAAAGATTCCAGAAACTTCACGGTATTATCTACAACCTGCACAGGGATGCGGAACACCGAGCCCATAGCTGCCTGAATAACTTTCGGATTCCAGATTTCAGCAGAATGCTGAGCTACAAAAATATGATCAAAACCAAACCAGTCGGCAGTGCGGATGATGGTACCCATATTGCCTGGATCACTGATCTTGTCGAGCAATAGACTCCACCCTTTTTTTGCACCTACAGCATCAGAAATGTGGGGAATTCGTGCTACCGCAAGCACCTGATTGGGTTGCATAAGCGTACTGATGGTTTCAAGTTCCTTCGGACTGACCTTTATTACGTCATCATTGGATTGTGGATTATTTTCAATCCAGATTTCGGTAGCGAAAACATATACCACCTCCAGCCTGCTGCGAAGCAATTCATCCACTACCTTAACACCTTCGGCCAGAAACAGGCCTTCCTGTTGCCGGTATTTTTGCTGATGCAGTTTCCTGACCCACTTTAACTGGTTCTTACTTGCCATAATCAAAAAAAATCCCGGATGTAACCGGGATTAAAAATAGTAGAATTTTAGAAAACCGGGGTAAGGTTATTCGGCAAAAACTTCAAAGTTAACCATAACGGTAACTCCTTTATGAAGCATAACTTTTGCTTTATATTCACCCACTTCTTTAACGTTTTCGCCATCAATGAAGATTTTTTTGCGATCCACGTCATAGTTAAACTGGTCTTTGAGGGCTTCTGAGATCTGAAGTGCATTTACTGAGCCGAAAATCTTACCGGTAGAAGCTACTTTAGCGCCAATTTTAACGGTAATGTTTTCCAGCAACTGCATCATAGCTTCGGCTTCTTTCTTAATCTTATCGGCCTTAAAAGCTTTTTGTTTAAGACTTTCGGTATTCATTTTCAGGTTGGCTTCCGATGCCGGAATAGCAAAACCCTGAGGGATAAGATAATTTCGGCCATAGCCATTACGCACCTTAACCACGTCAGTGGCGAAACCAAGGTTGGGAATATCTTTTGTGAGAATAATGTCCATTTTTTCGTCCTCCTTATTTAAGTAAATCTGCAACATAAGGCATTAGGGCGAGATGCCGGGCCCTTTTAACTGCCTGGGCAACCTTGCGCTGAAACTTGGTGGAAGTCCCGGTTAAACGGCGGGGTAGAATTTTACCCTGCTCATTAACGAACTTCATTAAAAAGTCAGCGTCTTTATAATCGATATACTTTATTCCGCTTTTTTTAAAGCGGCAGTATTTCTTTTTCTTAACATCAACCGCTATCGGGGTTAGATATTTTATTTCTGAATTTGCTTGATTTGCCATTGTTCCAATAAATTTAAAAATTAACCTTGAGCTTCGGCTTTTGCTTCAGCAGGAGCAGCAGCAGCGGCTGCTTTATTCAGGCGTTTCTTTTCGTTATAAGCCACAGCGTGTTTGTCGAGAGCTACCGTAAGAAAACGCAAAATGCGTTCATCACGTTTGAAAGCTACCTCTATGTCGGCAATAACCGGCCCTTCGGCCTTGAACTCAATTAAGTGATAAAATCCCGAAGTCTTCTTTTGAATGGGATAAGCCATCTTACGCAATCCCCAGTGATCTTCGTGGACTATCTCAGCCCCCTTGTCTTTCAGCATCTTCTGAAATTTTCCAACCGCTTCCTTCATCTGTTCATCAGACAAAACGGGAGTCATAATGAAAACGGTTTCATAGTTTTTCAACATCTGTTAAAGGTTTAATTTTTAATAACGTAGTGATTTTTCAAAACGGACTGCAAAAGTACAAAATATTCTGATTTAACAATCAAATAATTGATTCAATTTTAGTGGAAAGATCAGAGAGTGCCGGATTTGATATCCTGGTCCGCCAGGAATTTCGTTTGAGATGAATTTTCAAGACCTGACCACCGAATCATTAAATGTGACAGGCCGTGATAAATGACACTTTGGATATTTTTTAGCCTTAAAAATATTTCGCTTGACAAGTACTGTTTTCTGGGTTATATTTGTCATTTATTGAAAGGCCAACCTTCTGAATTGCATGAGTATTAAATTCAAATGCAATCAAAAGCAATTTAAGTATGCGCTTCAGATCTAAGCAAAAAAAACTACTTAAAAACTATGGGCTAAGTTCACTTCCGGTTTGTTTCTGTGTTGATGAATCAAGCAAACGGCTCTATACCGTCGAAAAATCAAATCCCGGTGAAGGACTAATCAGTATTAAAACCTATGATTTGAAGGAATGAGCATCTATACTAAGAAATTGATTAACAATATTTAAGCACGATGAAAGCACCAGAAATAAAAGAAACCAGATATTGTCGAAAAGAATTTAGTTTTTCATACTATCTTCAGAAGATAGTCCTTTATTTTTCAATTTTATTGTTGATTACAACAGGGAATTTCTGCTCAAATGAAAAAACTGAGAAATTAAACAATTTAATACCTTTAGTATCCCAACAGTCAGCAACCATTCAGGATGGCTGCTATCATGATATTTTTATTATTCATGATTCATTACTGGTATTAATTTCAGAATGCGATACAATTTATTTTAGTGTTTATAACAAAAATACTCTGAAACTGATTACCCGGTTTGGTAAAAAAGGTAAAGGACCTTACGATTTCAACTATCCTTTCCCATTTAAAACCAACAATTTGGATCAGGATAATAAAATATTCTTCGACTTCTACAATTTAAATTTACCAACATTTACCTCTATTAATTTTGAAGGCATAATAAAGATGGGAAATTTCAAAGGCAATATTAAATCACAAATCACTGATAAAGAATTATTTGGCCCATCTGAATTCAACCAATTATCCAATGATAACATTGCCGGATTGGATAATGACAATCCCAATGGATTATTCTTAATCTACAACAAATCGACTAAAAATATGACATGGATAACCTACACTCCATTATTTAAAGATGTTGAAAGCAGATACCTGAATTCTTTATATTATGGAACTTTGTGCTCGAATGGGCAAACCCTTGTTTTTGCTTACCGATATCTTGATATCATCTCATTTTACGATTTGGATGGCAAATTATTAAAGCAATATTCTTATTCACAAATAGCAAAACCGACATTGTCCACTTCATTTTCCGGTGTCGAAGATACCAACCGTATTTTCTATATTTCATCATTCGGAACAAAAAAATATTATCTGGTCCATAGAGCCGGCCAACCCTGGAATATACTTCGCGATTCTAAGCTATTCCCTTCAGAAATCTTATCTTTTGATTGGAATGGGAATCTGAAAGCAGCATACAGTCTAGACTATACACCTGCTTGTTTTTGTTATGATGAAAAGGAGAATTCAATATTTTGCATTGAGAGAAATTACCCTATTGACGGGACGGTAAATATTAAAAAATACGCACTATGATGAAAAATATATTAATTATTGCGTTAATTTCATTAAATATTTTCTTATGTGTGATGTTTCTTAAAAGAGATGGAACACATAGATCAGAATTTGATAATATTAATACAAATATTATCAATGAAAGATCGGAAGTTATCCAGATCTATTTTTCAAACATTTCAATTTGAAGATGCTAATTTATTAATTACAGATAGCACATCACAAGTACTGGATTCTATTTTAGATTCAAAGGAGAAATTAATTTTACGCATTAATTTCCCTTATTGTGAAAGTTGTGTTTATCCGGTAATCGAAAATATTGAAAAATATCACAAAAACTCCAATCAGCAATTTTTAGTATTAACATCATTTCCTAATGATGATTATGCAGAAGAATTTCATAATTTTATGAATGATAAATCTGTCAGAGTAATAAATATTTCTAATCAGGACATTTGACAAAAACAATAATTCCGGAGCTTTCTTACTGGTTCTAAAGCCGGATTTATCTTTTCACAAGTTATTCTTTCCTAATCAATATAATTATTTTATTATGGAAGAATATACTGCTAAATATTTTAGCCAAAGTACTTTACAATAAGAATAATCATCAATGAAAAAATAGTCAAATGTCAAATGAAACATAGATTGAACTCAAAACTCGGCTACTTTGCCGCCAAAAAATTGGGCATTCACCCGTAATCTTTTATTTTTTAATGAATTTCATCGCTGTTTTAGTCAACCGATAAACAATAATTCACTAAATTGCAGCTCAAATATCCTTCGCATGTTCAAAACACTTGCAACTACAACTTTTTTGGCGGCCCTACTGCTCTTAATAGGCTGCAATTCCTTTATCATCTCCCCGCTTTTTTGAAAACCCTTCCCCACCTGACCAGAAACTGTTTTTGAATTTATTGCCCGCAGGCAAGCTACGAAATACGAAACAGTTCAACATAAATGACCATACTTTTGGATAAACCAAGTTGAATTTTAAAATTTTACAACATTCTTCAGCTACGAATACCCGAAAAAAGCATACGAATAATAAACAGATATGAACGAATATGAATTTGACCTCATTCGCACTATCCAATTGTTTTATCTTTATAGACGATTAATCTCAAGCGAATGTTTTACCAACACTCCATACATCACATTATACTACCAACCGCCGGTGGTGATGCTCAAATGCCCATTACCGTAGAGAGAGAGAGAGAGAGAGAGAGAGAGAAGGTTCTCCCCACACAACATATTTAACCCTAACCTTTTAAACCCATTAGCACATCCACACCGCACGGCCATGCTATTGCACTGGTATAATTTGGTGGTGAAGGATGTGCCGACGTGAGATGCTTTTTTAAGAGTAATTCATGGAGTAAGCTCAAACTCCGAAGATATTAATTTAAAAACTTT
>ENA-UOOR01001671-UOOR01001671.1-fermentation-metagenome-genome-assembly--contig:-NODE-1671-length-25257-cov-105.658003_pt1 | contig 25257 bp, 22 predicted proteins | sample MGYA00245780_ERZ724029 | MGnify/ENA primary metagenome ERZ724029 (study PRJEB28704, sample SAMN03018315) | fermentation metagenome | biome: anthropogenic terrestrial biome; feature: soil... | reverse complement strand
GCAGGCAAGTGTTCAGCCCGCCGAAATTCAGATCGGTGAGCAGGCGCTTATCAACCTGAAGGTTATCGCCCCCAAGGACAAGACCATCCAGTTTCCCGTTTATCAGAAAGAAATCATACCCGGACTGGAAGTGTTAACCATGCTCCCGCCCGATACCGTTATTGAGAACAACGTGGCCACCATGAATTTCAAATACGTGGTCACGTCGTTCGACTCCACGCTGTATTACGTTCCCCATATGCCCGTTTTCGACGGGACCGACACCATCTATTCCAACTCTTTCGGGCTGAAGGTGACATCGCCTGTGCTGAAGGATTCCACAGTAGCATACCTGGAAAAAATGAATACGGGACAAACCGATTCCATTGATTTCCGCCAACTTCAGCTTAATGACATAAAGCCGGTTCAAAAGCCGGCATTTGTATGGACGGATTATCTCTGGATACTGTGGATAGTGCTGGGTCTCATCTTGCTTCTGCTGTTGATCGGCCTGATTATTGTCCTTGTACTCCGGAAAAAGAACAAGGGCTATTTCTTCACCCCGCCGCAAGTGCTGCCGCCGCACGTCCGTGCCCTTCAGGAGCTGGATAAGCTCAGGGCCGGGAAAATCTGGCAACAGGGCCGTGAAAAAGAGTTTTACACGAAGATTACCGATATCCTGCGGGTGTATATGTTTGAACGCTACAGGATAAATGCCATGGAGATGACTTCAGGCGAAATTCTCGTGGAAATAAGAAAAAGGTCGGAAGAAGATTCCATTTACAACAACCTGGTTCAGATTCTTTCGGTAGCAGATATGGTGAAGTTCGCGAAGCATAAACCCTACATGGATGAGAACGACTTAAGTTTGATGAACGCCTATTTCTTTGTCAACCAAACGCGCGAACCCGATCCGCTTCCCGATAAAAAAGAACAGGAAAAGCTAAAAGACGAGATTGATAAAGAAAAATAGACAAAAAAGACGAAAAGTCTGAAACATAAAGGTCTTACAAGAATATGCAATTTGCCAACCCTACATATCTTTATTTGCTGCTGATACTGGCTCCGCTGATCGCGTGGTACATCGTGCGCATGTCTAAAACACAGGCGTCCTTCAAACTGGCTTCCACCCATGCCTTCAACAGTAAGAACAGGGGAGTTAAAACGTACCTGCGCCACCTGCCGTTCGCGCTAAGGATGATGGCAGTTGCGCTGATAATTGTTGTTGTGGCACGCCCGCAGGCGGTGGATAGCTGGGAAGAGTCTGAAACGCAGGGAATTGATATAGTGCTGGCTCTTGACGTGTCGGGGTCGATGCTGGCGCAGGATTTGCAACCCAACCGGCTGGAAGCCGCTAAAAAAGTGGCTGCCGAATTTATCACCGACCGGAAGAATGATAACATCGGATTGGTGATTTTTGCCGGGGAAAGCTTTACACAATGCCCCATGACTACCGACCACAAGGTTCTGTTGAACCTGCTGAACGGTATCGATTTCGGGCTTATCGAAGACGGAACGGCTATCGGGTTGGGGCTGGCAAATGCCGTGAACCGGTTGAAAGACAGTGAGTCCAAATCGAAAGTGGTGATTTTGCTGACGGACGGCTCAAACAACCGCGGGCAGATTGCACCGCTCACCGCGGCCGACCTGGCTCAGTCTTACGGCATCCGCGTATATACCGTCGGCGCCGGAACGAAAGGAATGGCGCCAACACCGGTGCAAACACCTTTCGGAATGCGGTTACAGAATATGCCGGTGGATATCGACGAAAAAACGCTGACCGAAATTGCATCCCTGACCGGAGGAAAATATTTCCGGGCCGAGGACAACGAAAGTCTAAGCAATATATACAGCGAGATTGATGAATTGGAAAAATACCTCATCAGCGTGCAGAATGTTACGCGAAAACAGGAATTGTTCCTTCCGTTTGCACTGCTTGCCCTGGGATTGATTCTGATGGAGTTGGTGTTGAGAAGGACGTGGTTGAGGAATATACCGTAGATGGGGTGTGTTAAGAGAATAAAAAAAAGAAATGTTTAGATTCGAAAATCCGGAATACCTGTACTTGTTTATCGCCATGCCTTTTTTGGTGGCGCTTTACATTTACCTGAACATTAGAAAGCGAAACGATGTGAAGAAACTCGGCGTTCTTTCTACTGTAAAAAAAATGATGCCTGAACTGTCACTCAAGCGCTCCTACTTGAAGTTCTGGCTGATTTTTGCAGCGCTTTGCACGGGAATTATCATGATTGCCCGTCCACAATTTGGGACTAAGGTGGAAAACGTTGAAAAGGAGGGGATTGAGCTGGTAATTGCCATAGACGTTTCCAATTCCATGCTGGCGCGCGATGTTTCTCCCGACAGGTTGTCACGGGCAAAACAGATCTTGTCGAGGATCATCGATGTTCGCAAAAACGATAAGGTAGCCCTCATCGTCTTTGCAGGAGAGGCATATGTCCAAATGCCGCTGACTTCCGATACGCAGTCGGCAAAACTGTTTCTCAATACCATTGATCCGAGTTTGGTGCCCGTTCAAGGGACGGCTATTGCTGAAGCCATAACATTGGGAGTAAGTTCCTTTTCAGGAGACCAGGACGTAGACAAAGCAATGATTCTTATCACCGATGGTGAAGATCACGAAGGGAATGCCAACGAAGCTGCCAGGCAAGCCTCCGATGCCGGAATTATGATAAATGTTATCGGGATAGGGTCGGTGGAAGGAACGCCTGTGCCTGAGTCGGAATACAGCAACAATTACAGGACAGACAGCGGAGGACAGGTGGTTGTCTCGCGGCTGAATGAACAAATGGCTCAGGAGATTGCTCAAAACGGAAAAGGGCTGTATGTGCAGGCCGATAATTCCAATACCGCCGTACGGGCTCTGGAGACGGAATTGAATGAACTGGAGACCAAAAAAACAACCAGCCTTTCTTATTCGGAATATGACGAGAAATTTCCGTTCTTTGCCTGGATATTATTGATTATCTTAATTGTCGAATTCCTGATATACGACAAGAAAAATCCGCTGTTTAAAAATATTCGCTTATTCAGATGAGGTTAAACATATTGAAATACAGTTTGTTGTTGATGATGATGGCTTTGACTCTGCCGCTATCGGCTCAGAAAGAGGTGCGAAAGAATGTACGCAAGGGTAATAAAGCGTACCAGCAGCAAAAATTCTCGGAGGCGTTTACGTTTTACAACGATGCCCTGGCAGAGAACCCGTCGTCGCCCGAAGCCAATTACAATGCAGGCAATACGCTGTACCGCCAAAAAGAATGGGACAAATCCATGGAGAGCTATCAACAATACCTGGCGTTGGAAAAGGAAAATCCGAAAAAAATGTCGGCTGCCTGGCACAATATCGGAAATTCATTGCTGCAAAAGAAAGAACTGGAAAAATCGATGGAGGCTTACAAGATGGCTCTTCGGATGAATCCCGAAGACGAGGAAACACGGTATAACCTGGCGGTAGTTCAAAAGATGATACAGGATCAACAGCAAGACCAACAACAGGAGCAGCAGCAACAGCAAAATCAGGACCAACAGCAACAGGAGCCGCAAAACAACCAGGATCAACCGAAAAAGCCGGAAGAGCAGCAAGAGCCCGAACAAATGTCGCGCGACAATGCCCGTCAGCTATTGCAGGCTATTGAGCAGGACGAAAAAGAAACGCAGGAAAAAGTAAATAAAATAAAGGCGGAGGAGCGAAAACAAAAGGCTGACGAAAACAGGCGAAGAAACAGGGACTGGTAAAACGGATAAAATTACAAATGACGATTTTAGATTTACAATTTTAATGAAATATTTTTTAGAAAAATATAGAGTTACATTCCTTTTTCTGGTCTTACTCTTGACCGGGACAACAACCCTTCAGGCGCAGGTGACTTTTCGCGCATCGGCCCCCAACGGAGTGGTGAAGGGGGAGCAGTTTCGTTTGAGTTACACGCTCAACCAGGAAGGGAAAGACCTTCGTTTGCCTGATTTGAAAGGGTTTGATGTCCTTTTCGGGCCATCTACATCGCGGAGTTTTAGCCAGAGTACGGTCAACGGAAAAACCACCTCTGAAAGTTCGGTAACGTACACGTATATCCTGGTGGCTCCTGAGGAAGGTACCTTCACCATAGAGCCGGCCGCCATTACCGTGAACGGGAGCAGTTACCGCTCTAACGCGCTGACTGTGAAAGTGCTTCCTCCCGATAAGACAGCCGAGAATCGTCAAGGCGGAAATTCAGGTAGTGCCGGTTCAGGTTCTTCATCTGCAGCGCCTGCCACAACCGTAAGTGCCAACGATGCCTTTATCCGTGCTATTGTCTCGAAAAACAGCATGTACGAGCAAGAGGGGTTTACCGTCACTTTCCGGCTCTATACTACACTGAATATTACCGATTTGGGCAAAATAGAGTTTCCCGAGTTTGAAGGGTTCATGGTTGAAGAGGTGGCGATAGCATCGAACCAGCAACTCCAGATGGAGCGGTACAACGGACGAAACTATTATACGGCTGATTTAAAGAAAACACTTTTGTTCCCGCAACGGTCCGGTAAAATTACTATTCCGTCGGGACGGTTGGAGATGGTGTTCTCCGTTCCTTCCGGAAAAAAAGTTTCCACCTTCTTTGGAACCCAGGAGGTGATGGCTGATGTGAAAAAAGTCTTGGTTACTAATCCGTTGACAATAAATGTGAAGCCGTTGCCCGAAGGAAAACCGTTGAACTTTTCCAACGCTGTGGGAACCTTTGCCTTTGCTCCCTCTATCAGCACGCAACAAACCCGGGCAAACGAACCGGTTACCGTTTCGGTCGAAATATCGGGAACAGGAAATATGAAACTTATTCAGAACCCTGAGATTAAATTTCCTTCTAATTTCGAGATCTACGATCCGACCGTGACCAATAATTTTCAGGTCACCACCAACGGATTAACCGGCTCCCGGAAAATAGAATACCTTGCTATCCCCCGGTACGAAGGAGATTACGATATTCCGTCCATTGAGTTTTCCTATTTCGATTTGAATACCCATTCCTATAAAACCCTAAAATCGCCCGATTATAATTTACAAATAGCCAAAGGTGACCCCGGAAAAGCCTCGGCAAGCAGCTACGTGAATCAGCAGAACGTCCGCGTGGAACAGGATATCCGTTTTCTGAAAACCGAAGGACCGCAATATCAATACCAGAACAACTTCTTTGCCGGATCCACCGGATACTGGTTGTGGTACTTGATCCCGCTTATTGCACTGATTGTTTTTTACCTGTTTAACCGGAAAATGGCTAGGGAAAATGCCGATGTGGCGAGAATGAGGACCAGAAAAGCGAACAAGATGGCTATCCGAAGGTTGAAGGTTGCGGAAAAATTCCTGAAGGAGCATAACAAAGAAAAATTTTACGACGAAGTACTGCGTGCCCTTTGGGGATATTTCAGCGATAAGTTGTCTATGCCCGTGGCAAACTTAACCAAGGATAATATAGAAAAAGAGCTGTCCGACTACGGAATGGACAATGAGTTAACCGGTAAGTTTATGCAGATACTTAATACTTGCGAGTTTGCGCGTTACGCACCGGCAGAGAGTGATGCGGCTATGGATAAGTTGTACAACGAAACGGTTGATGCCATCGGTAAAATGGAAAGCAAACTAAAAAGAAAGTGATATGCAAACAATCAAAAATACATTGACCCTGGTTCTGCTTTTTTTTGCCACCGTATCTTCTGCACAAAGCACTGTGGAAACAGCTTCCGAAGCGTATCGGAGTGAAGATTACAAAAGAAGTATCCAGCTGTACGAACAGGTGGTGGCCCAACAATTATCGGAGGGGAAAGAGTCCGCAGAAATTTACTACAACCTCGGAAATGCCTATTTCAGGAACGGAGAAACCGCAAAAGCAATCCTGAACTATGAACGTGCTCTGCTCCTTAACCCGGGAGATAGCGACATACGCCACAACCTCCGGTTTGCCCGTACGCGTATCGAAGACAAGATCGATACTTCTGAAAGCTTTTTCCTGACAACCTGGGTAAACAGCTTTAAAAACCTGTTCAACTCCAACACGTGGGCAACCATAGCCATAGCACTCTTTATCGCTTTTCTCTCTTGCATCGCGACGTTTCTTTTTGTAAGAAAAGTGTGGATTAAAAAAACGGCTTTTTACACCGGTATTGTTATTTTTGCCCTGCTTCTTTTGTCCAACGTGTTTGCGTTCAGTCAGAAAAACAACCGCATTCACCGCAACACCGGTATCGTGATGGCTGCGTCTGCATCTATCATGGCTTCGCCCGATGCCAACAGCCAGGAACTTTTCCGTCTGCACGAAGGGACTAAGGTGAAGCTTAATAAGACCGATGGGAACTGGATTGAAATAGAAATTGCCAACGGTAGTGTGGGCTGGACATCGAAAGAGAATGTGGAGGTAATATGAAAGAAGCGGTTGAAAACTTTTTGCCGGTTGAACGGGACCTTTTTTTTGCTTTGAACGGTAGCGATTCGATCTTTCTGGATAATCTCTTCTGGACTTTCACCGGCAGATACGTTTGGGTGCCGTTGCTGTTGTTTCTCGTGGTCGTGTTTTTCTACAAATCGCCGCGCCGGGAAGGTATCCTGGCGACTGTTTTTCTTATTTTGCTGTTTGCCTTGTGCGACCAGGTTTCTTCGGGGTTGTTCAAACCCTTTTTTGAACGATTTCGTCCCACGCACCATCCTGACTTCAAAGAGTTGGTAGATACCGTTAACAACTACCGGGGCGGACGATTTGGATTTATATCCGGGCATGCCACCAACAGTTTCGGCTTGGCTGTCTTCTTTTCGCTTGTTTTTAGAAATCGGTGGGTTACCCTACCTGTCTTCACCTGGGCAATCCTCAACAGCTATTCGCGAATTTACCTGGGCGTACATTTTGTTTCGGATATTGTTGCCGGAGCCATCATCGGATCGTTGCTCGCCTGGATGCTTTATGAACTTTATGCCTGGATAAGGATCCGCTACTTTCATGTTCCGGCTCGGGAAGGCCGATTATCGGTTTACCCGGCTAAAAGCGGCAAGATAACAGGCGTGGTATTTACAGTCTATATACTTTTAATACTATTTTTTAGCCCTTTTTTAGCAACTTTACCACATTGAAGTTTGTTTAGAGGATACAAAGTAACATTTTCGTCATTTTTTTGACGAAAATAATTGGCGTTATCTGAAATATTGTGTAAGTTTAGGGCATAATTCACTAACGAGATTTATCAATCATAAAAATTAAGCAACCATGGCAAGAACTCTCACTTTTAACGAATTAAGAGCATTGAAAGACAAGCTCCCTGACGGTAGTATCCACCGGATAGCTGAAGAATTGGGCCTAAAACCCGAAACGGTAAGAAACTATTTTGGTGGATACAATTACAAAGAAGGCAAAAGTATCGGTGTTCATATCGAGCCCGGCCCCGACGGAGGTATAGTTGTTTTAGATGACTCTACTATATTCGATAAAGCGTTGTCCATATTGGGACTTGAAGATTATCCTGTTTATCAGGAAGAACCTGTTGAGGAAGAGGATAATATCTGATCCATCCTGAGAGATGAAGCCCAATATTTGATGGATTACAGGCAAATATTGGGTTTTTTCTTTTGATAGCTATAAACCATTTTAACGATAAGAACATGGAAAAAGACGATAGAAAACCAGGCAATCCCGAACAGAAGCTGGTGACCGTAGCGATTCACTCCTACGAGAAAGCGGTCATCCTCAAGTCGATCCTCGAGTCGGAAGGAATTCCCGCAGTCATTCACGGTGTGAGTATCATTCAACCTACTGTTCCCGGAAACGTGCGTGTGAGGATAAACGAAAGTGATCTGCCCAGGGCGCTTACCATCATAGAGCAGGTTGATTTTACTTCTAACGTTGAGTCTGAGGATGATCTCGAAAAAGTGAAAGTTAAAAACGAAGTGTTGATACCGGTAGATTTTTCGAACTATACGTTGAAAACCTGTGAATTCGGATTTAATCTCGCTTTTGACATCGGCTGTGAAGTAAAATTGGTCCATTCTTTCTTCACCCCTTATTATCCGATGGCCATACCTTTTGGAGATTCTTTCTCAGTCCAGACATCCGATAAGGATCTTTATAAAGACATTAGAAACAAGATGGAATCGGAAATGAACACGTTGGTCAAAAATATCAGTGAGAGGATTGCCAACAACGAATTTCCCGATGTCAAGTTTTCATACTTGCTGATGGAGGGCCTTCCCGAAGAAGAGATCATCTCCTATTCCAAAAAACAACGTCCACGGGCTATTGTGATGGGTACCCGGGGAAGCAACGCAAAAGATCTTGACCTGATCGGCAGTGTTACCGCAGAAGTGATTGACGGCTGTAAGACGCCAATCTTCGCCATTCCCGAGAACTCCAAGGACCAGGATATTTCTCAAATGAAGAACATTCTTTTCCTGACCAACTTCAGGGAACGTGAATTTAAGGCTTTCGATATCATGATGGGTTTCATAAAGCCTTATCCTGTGAAAGTGTATTTAGCACATATGGCCAGGAAAGAGGATATGTGGGACGAAATCAAGTTGTCGGGAACCCAAAAGTACCTGGAGGAACAATATCCCGATCTCGATATTGATTATGAGGTGATTGACCGTGACAAGCAACTCGAGGTCGTACTCGAAGAATTTGTGAAGGAACATGAGATAGATATGATCGCCATGTCGAGCTCGAGAAGAGGACTGTTTGCCCGTATCTTTAACCCGGGAATCGCGCGAAGGATGCTTTTCCATTCCGATACACCGTTATTGGTGATCAAGGGATTATAAAAAACGAAAAGAGGCCGTCCCGCAGAAATAATTTCCTTTTTGAGACGGCCTCTTTTTAGAGGTACCTGGCGGAGTCGAACCGCCGTAGACGGTTTTGCAGACCGCTACCTAGCCACTCGGTCAAGGTACCGATTTTGCATAAAGCGAATGCAAAGATAATGTATTTATTTTTGTGAACAAAACTCTTCCCTACAATTTATGAAAATAATGACCGAAATGCGTCGCTCACTTTCTTCACCTGCACAATTTCAATTTTTACTTTCGACTTAAAACCTTTCAGGTTGTTGGCCGGAACGATAATGCGTGAGAAGCCCAGTTTTTCGGCTTCGGTAATCCGCTGTTCGATGCGGTTTACCGGGCGGATTTCCCCCGATAGTCCAACTTCTCCGGTGAGGCAGGTATCTCTGTCGACAGCCATATCCAGACTCGACGAAAGGACCGAGCTGATTACCGCCAGATCCATCCCCGGGTCGTTCACACGCAACCCTCCGGCAATATTCAGGAAAACATCCTTTTGTGCCAGTTTAAACCCGGCCCGTTTCTCCAGAACCGCCAGCAGCATGTTCATCCGCCGGATGTCGAATCCCGTTGCCGAGCGCTGCGGATTCCCGCCGTAAGCTGCCGTGCTCACCAGGGCCTGTGTCTCGATAAGAAAAGGTCGGATGCCCTCGATTACCGCTGAGATGGCCACGCCGCTTAGTCCTTCGTGGTTCTGGGTAAGTAAAAGTTCGGACGGGTTATTCACTTCGCGAAGCCCCGATTGGTTCATCTCGTAGATACCCAGTTCTGATGTGCTGCCGAACCGGTTCTTGATACTTCGTAATATGCGGTACATGTAGTGTTGGTCGCCTTCAAACTGCAACACAGTATCCACAATATGTTCCAGTACCTTGGGGCCGGCAATGTTACCCTCTTTGGTGATGTGCCCGATAAGAACGACGGGTGTTCCCGATTGTTTGGCATACTTGAGGATGGATGCGGCACATTCGCGCACCTGAGAAATACTTCCGGGCGATGACTCCATGGCGTCGCTGTAAACGGTTTGGATGGAGTCGACAATTACGAGTTGCGGGGAGATGTTTTTAATATGTTTGAATATTTCGTCGAGATTGGTCTCGCAAACAATCAGGCAATTGTCGTTTTCAATACCGATGCGGTCGGCCCTCAGTTTCAATTGCCTCGCGCTCTCCTCACCGGAAACGTAGAGGGTTCTGATCTCTCCCAACTTCAGCATGGTTTGCAGTACGAGCGTGGATTTACCGATTCCCGGCTCTCCCCCAATCAGTACCAGGGATGCAGGTACCAGTCCGCCACCCAGTACACGGTTTAATTCCTCGTCGTTCATGTCGATTCTAGGCTCTTGTTCCGCCCTTATCTCGCGAAGCGGTAAAGGTTGGCTCTTCACGCTTTCGAACGAACGTGTATCGGTAACTCTTGAAGGAGCATCTTTTCGCACCAGCTCCTCCACCAGCGATCCCCATTCGCCACAGGCAGGGCATTTCCCCATCCATTTGGGCGATTCGTTGCCGCAGTTGGTACAAAAGTAGGTTGATTTTAGTTTGGCCATGCGTTGAGTTTGTTTACAAAGATAGCGATATTTTTACCCTTCTGAACATTTTTGTATTTTTGTATCCTAAAAAACAAATTCGAAATGAACAGTCCCGTCATCCCTTCACTTATTTCCAACGCTTTAAACATCCGCCTCAATAATGTGGAAAATACCATTAAACTGTTGGAAGGCGGTGCTACCATCCCTTTTATCAGCCGATACCGGAAAGAAGCAACCGGATCGTTGGATGAAGTACAGGTTTCAGAAATTAAATCACTGAATGATAAATTCATTGAGCTCGAAAAACGGAAGAAAACCGTTCTGTCGTCCATCGAAGAACAGGAAAGACTGACACCGGAACTGCAAGAGAGGATCGAAAATTGCTGGGATGCCGTTGCGTTGGAGGATATTTACCTGCCTTACAAACCCAAACGGCAGACGCGCGCGGAGATGGCCAGGAAAAGGGGATTGGAGCCTTTGGCGAAATGGCTGATGCTGCAACAGTATGGGCCGGTTGAAGCGAAAGCCGGGCAGTTTGCCGGAGAAGAACTTGATGATGCCGTTTCGGCGTTAAAAGGGGCGTGCGACATTATTGCCGAATGGGTAAACGAAGATGAAAAAGCCCGTCAGCTCATACGAAACATTTTTGCCCGTGAAGCGGTCATAACCGCCAAAGTGGTGAAAGGCAAAGAACAGGAAGGCGAAAAGTACAGGGATTATTTTGACTTTTCTACTCTTCTTTCCCGGTGTCCCTCGCATCGTCTTCTTGCCATCCGCCGGGGAGAATCGGAAGGGTTTCTTCGGGTATCCATCTCTCCCGACGATGAAAAATGCTTGGATAAGCTGGTGCCCCGATACGCCAAGAACGATAGTGAGGCTGCGGATTACGTTGAAAAAGCGGTGGAGGATGCCTATAAACGCTTGCTCAAACCTTCCATTGAGACTGAGTTTGCCAACCTCTCCAAGGAAAAAGCCGACGAGGCCGCTATAGCTGTTTTTGCCGAGAATCTGCGTCAGCTTCTGCTTTCACCTCCACTGGGGCAGAAGCGGATACTGGCAGTCGACCCGGGATACCGGACGGGATGCAAGCTTGTTTGTCTGGACGAGCAAGGCAATTTACTGCACAACGAAACCATTTATCCGCATCCGCCGCAAAACGAATTTTCGAAGTCGGCGGGTAAGGTTTCCAAGCTGGTTTCCACTTACCGTATCGATGCGATTGCCATCGGCAACGGTACGGCAAGCCGGGAGACCGAGCGCTTCATTGCGAACCTGAGGTACGACCGGGAGGTGAAGGTTTTTGTAGTGAGTGAGAACGGTGCCTCCGTATATTCGGCCTCAAAGACGGCACGTGAAGAGTTCCCGGAGTATGATGTTACAGTGCGCGGGGCAATCTCTATCGGCAGGAGGTTAAGTGATCCGCTCGCGGAACTGGTGAAAATTGATCCGAAATCCATAGGGGTGGGGCAGTATCAGCACGATGTGGACCAGGCAAAACTGAAACGTTCCCTGGATCAAACCGTGGAAAGTTGCGTGAACCTTGTGGGGGTAAACCTTAACACGGCGAGCAAACATTTGCTGATGTATGTTTCGGGTCTAGGTGAGTCCCTGGCACAGAATATCGTGAATTACCGGGCCGAGAACGGTCCTTTCCGCGCACGCGCAGGATTAAGGAAAGTACCCCGTCTGGGTGAAAAAGCTTTCGAGCAATGTGCCGGTTTCCTTCGGATTCCCGACGCTGAAAACCCGCTCGATAACTCTGCCGTCCATCCGGAAAGTTATCCGGTGGTTGAAAGGATGGCCAAGGACCTTAAATGTTCCGTCAAGGAGGTGATCAGTAATAAAGCGCTTGTCGGTACTATCGATATCAACCGCTACAAAACAGATACCATCGGTACCGAAACGCTGACCGATATCCTCCAGGAGCTGGAAAAGCCCGGCCGCGATCCACGCACGAAAGTGCAGGTGTTGGAGTTTGACCCCTCTATCCGTACCATCGCAGACGTGAAAGAAGGAATGGTGGTAAATGGAATCATTACCAATATCACTAACTTCGGTTGTTTCGTGGATTTCGGCATCAAGGAGAACGGCTTGGTCCATATCTCGGAACTGGCCGGCCGCTTCGTATCAAACCCCACCGATGTTGTTTCGTTGCACCAGCACGTGAAAGTAAAAGTGTTGTCGGTAGATTTGGAACGGAAGCGGATCCAGTTGAGCATGAAGGATGCATGAAGCGTAACTTTTATCTGTTCCCCAGAACCGAAACGGCCTTTTAAGCGTTTACTGTTTTAATTCACCCAAAAAATGGAAACGTATGTCGGAAAAGTCCACCCCCATCGATTATAACCGTTTGTTTGAAGGGATCCGCGGTTTTAAAGCGAATGAATTTATTCCGCACCAGCGATTTTTTGAAGAACTGGGTCAGCAACAAAATCCACATACGCTGTTTATCGGATGTTCCGATTCGCGGGTTGTTCCGCATCTGGTAACCCAGACCTTTCCCGGCGAATTGTTTGTTGTAAGGAACATTGCCAATCTAGTCCCTTACTACAAAAAATATTCCGATACCTTCCTGGCCACCTCTGCGGTTATAGAATATGCGGTTAATCAGATGAATGTCAGTAATATTGTGGTGTGTGGACACTCCAACTGCGGGGGCTGTGCGGCCTTATATCAGGATAAAGAGCTCAAAAACCTTCCACATACAAAAAAATGGCTCGAACTGGCATCGCCGGTGAAAAAGATCGTGGAGGAAAAAATCGCCAAAAACAAGATCAGCCTTGAAGAGCGCAGTTCATTTACCGAAAAAATGAATGTGGTGGAGCAGGTCAATCACCTGATGAAATATCCTTATATCCGAAAACGGGTAAGGGAGGGGCGTTTAATCGTCATGGGCTGGTACTACCACATAGACAAGGGGGAGATTTACAATTACGACAAGAAACGACGGAGATTTATCCGGGTTGAGTAATGAATCTTTTGTTTACCACTCGAATTTCAGTTGTTTTTCAATCAAGTGAAAAGTCTGCCGGTGGTGGATCGTTATCCCGTGCTGTTTAATCGCTTCGCGATGCGCACGTGTAGGGTATCCTTTGTTGTGCATCCATCCGTAAACGGGAAATTGATTGTGTAGGTTTTGCATATACTCATCCCGGTATGTTTTTGCCAGCACCGATGCTGCCGCAATCGACAAGTACTTTCCGTCACCCTTTATCACACATGTGTGTGGAATCTGTTGGAACGGATGAAACCGGTTCCCGTCTATCAGGATATGTTCAGGCGTCACGGTCAGCCTGCTTAGGGCTTTGTGCATGGCTTTAACCGATGCCCAGAGGATATTTAACTCGTCAATTTCATCCGGGGTGCACATTTCAACGGCGTAGCACATCGCACTCTGCTCAATGATAGGTCGGAGACGGTTCCGCTCCCTTTCCGATAATTGCTTGGAATCGTTGAGCTCTTCGCACCGGAATCCGGGCTTGAGGACAACTGCAGCTGCGAAGACAGGGCCGGCAAGGCATCCGCGTCCCGCTTCGTCGCAACCGGCTTCGATGCAACCGGGGTGAAGGCAGCTCTCCAACGGTTTGTGTTGCTTCATTTAAGATTAATTTTCAGTTTGTTGTCTGCCGGGGGGAAATCGAGCTGAAAAGAATTTATGTCGAAATTCTCATCATCCATTACTTCAGCAAATTGTTGGATTGAGCGGAGCATGCCCTCATCAAGAACTTCATCGCCCTTCAGGTGCAATACATTTAAGCCAGTGAGCAGTTCGACCAACGCTTCCCGGGCATCATCCGCGAAAGGTATTCCCGTTTGTTGAAGTCGTGCCCGGACGCCTCGACGAATGATCGATTCCGTTGTTTTGCGGTATTTATCCTGCAAACCGGCTGTCCCGGGAACAGATTCGATAAAGCGGGTATCGATGGAGAGAGACGTGGAGTCGAGTGTTATCAGTCGATAAGGGAACGGATACTGTGACAGGCTTCCGGTTTCTACATCGTACAAGATGTTTTCTGCAGAACCCGTGAACTGTGTAATATCGTTGGAGTGGAAGTGTCCGGTAAATACGATTTTCAAGCCGGCAGCGGCAAGGATTCCTGCGGCAGACTCCCAGTTTTCCAGTATATGGCCCGGAAAAAACGTGGCCTGATAAGGCATGTGTTCTACAATGCCGTGATGCATCATACCCAGGACAGTAACGTTTTTTGCTTTTGCCTGGCGAAGGATATCAAGTGCCCAATTCATCGTTGAGGGGAGAATCCGCCCACCCGAAACTGACGTGGTTTTATGTTCTGCATATCGATTGGTATCGAAACAAAGCAACCACGTGTTTTCGTTAATTTCCGCCAGATAACTTAATGAGGCAGTGTCGAGTTTTAGCGCGCCGTTATAGCCGAAGGGCCCATAAATTTCAGGAAACTCTTTGGACGAAATGCTTTGAGCTGGAGCAGGGATCTCACCGATATATGCCCTCGAGTCGGGGATGTTGATGTCGTGATTCCCGGGGATGACCTGGATTCGCATTCCACGCTGTTGTAAAGGATAGAGCTTTTTGGTAAAGTCGATATGGCTTTGTTTCTCGCCATGGTTAGTTATGTCTCCTGTGATGAGTAATATATCTGTTCCCGCAGCTTCTATCTCCGCGAGAGTTTTGTCGAGAACGGCGTGTAAATCGGAAAGGTTTCTGCCCGTGGCTGTTTCATACTTTTCCAGAGCTGCTCCCGGTTGAGCTATCTCTGGACTCAAGTAATGTATGTCGCTGAGGATGGCGATTCTCACCGGTTGCGAAACGACATTTGTCGATGGGAAAAAGAATAAGAGCAGCAAAAAAAAGGTGTATTTCTTCATGGCAATATTCTACTTCAGATTAAAAGGTTGATTCTTCTTATTTCCCCACACATGCTCTGCCAGTTCGGGATGGTCGATAAACGGATTCCGGTTTTTCTGGATGCCAAAGACGGCTTGGTTGCGGTCCCGTTCCTTGGTGCTGACCGGATCTTCGCGATGCCACCGCAGAAACATTTCAAGTGCCCAGTTTTTAATGGCCGGATAGGTGTTTCCTCCAACCTGTGGCGATTCCCAGCTGGCAACGTTGCTCTCATAAGCCGTAACCATATAGAAATAGGTTCGGGCAAAATCGCCCTTGTACTCATCTATTGGCTCAAAAACGGTTTGAGTGAAATTACCGGATGTATTTTGTCCGATTCTCGAACCGTTTGCCGACTTCCAAGAAAAAATACCAACTTCACCCAGCGGCAAATTTCCCCGCCGGTTGTTCACGTATCCGTCGGTTGGGTAAATGTGGAAAAGGTCGGAATACATGGGTGATGCTCCCTTAAACCAGCTTTGAGGAATGGTGTGTTCGCGGTTATAGCAATCACCTTCGCTGCGGTAAGTGCCACATTTCTTATGATGAAACGAGAAGGAGTAAATTATTTCCCCGCCGGGATTATCGGAATACATATCCCAGACAGAACCGTCGGCCTTAACGTCGGTTTTTTCAAAAGCCGACCAGATCTCAGCGTACGAAACGATATCTGGATTGCCGATTATACCGAAAAGTGCTGTTTTTAGTTCCGCCCCTTTTTTCCCCGTAGCCGTGCTGTAATATTCCCGGTAAGTGTTTGTAGACAGGTTTGTGCCGGAGTCCGACGGCTTTTGTTTGCATGCCAGATAGAGGGCAAACAGAGACAGATACAGAAGAAAACGAAAAAGTCTCATTGTATGCTGTGGGTGAGATACCCGTAATGTTAAGATTGCAGCAGACGCTCTATTTCCTCAATGTCGGCGCGAAAACCTTTGTCTACTTCAGACAGGTCCCTGATGGTGTTGCAAGCGTGTAGGACAGTAGCGTGATTTCGGTTTCCCACCTGAATTCCGATCTGAGAAAGCGACAGTTCGGTGTGTTTCTTGATGAAAAACATGGTTACCTGACGCGCCTGTACAATTTCTCTTTTTCGGGAGGCTGATTGAATCAAATCTCTCTTTACATTGTAGAAATCACTGACCGTTTCCTGGATCTTTTGCACGGTAATCTTTTTCTTCTCGAAACGGATATTTTGCTCCATAACGCGGCGTGCCAGAGTAATGTCAATTTCACGGTTGTTGATGATGGAGTGAGCCATTAGCGAAACAATGATGCCTTCCAGGTCGCGCACATTTTCCGTCACGTTTTCAGCAATAAATTCGATTACCTGATCGGAGATAGTCAGTCCGTCGGTTAAGATCTTATGCTTCAGTATTTTTTTGCGAAGTTCTTTGTCCGGACGCTCCAGTTTGGTGGAAAGCCCCCAACGGAAACGAGTTAATAAACGTTCTTCCATTCCCTGCATTTCGGTGGGCGAACAATCCGATGTCATGACCAGTTGCTTGTTGTTCTGATGCAAATGGTTGAAGATGTGAAAAAAAGTGTTTTGGGTTTTTTCCAATCCGGATAATTCCTGAATATCATCAATAATGAGGACATCAATGCTTTGGTAAAAGTTGATGAAATCGTTTATCGTGTTGAAACGCCGGGCATCGGTGTATTGTACCTTAAACAGGTGTGCCGTAATATAAAGAACTTTCTTGTCCGGATATAGTTCAAGCACTTTCGATCCAACAGCGTGACAAAGGTGCGTTTTTCCAACTCCCGATTTTCCGTACACGAAAAGCGGATTAAAAGCGGTTTTTGCCGGATTTAAACCCACGGCTTCGGCTGCGGTGCGCGCCAGGCGGTTGCTTTCGCCTTCGAAGAAGTTGTTAAACGTGTATTTGGAATTTATCTGGGAATCGAACTCAGCCGGTTCAACCCTGTCGAAAGGACTAGGTACCTTTACAGAAACCGGATTTTGATTTTTCTTGTCTGAAACAGTGAATTTGGGCTCCCCGCGCATCTCCACCATAGTATTGCTTTCCGCCTCCACCAGGATGCGGTAGTTGAGAATAGTTCCTTCTCCTATTTTGCGGTAGAGGGTCTGCTGGATAAGATCAATGTATTTGTCCTCAAGATATTCGTAAAAAAACTGACTGGGTACTTGAATGGTGAGAACATTGTCTTCATATTTCAACGGGACAATTGGACTAAACCACGTGTTGAATGCAGCTTCGGGGATAATATCACGAATTACATCAAGACAGTTCTTCCATAAAATTTTGTAGTCAGTGTTCATTCGAATAAATTAACGATTTTCCTCTCTCTATTGGTTCTGTTTAATTAATTTGGGGAATACAAATTTTCAAAAAAAAATCGAGAAAAAAAAATCCTGTTTCCTTTGTTTTTCCTGAAATAAAAACACTCGCTTAATTATCAATCGGATAGGCGTATGCTGCTGTTTATAAGCGGGTTGGGCCTGAATTCATTGTCGTAATCAATTGATATATAGAACTCTGTGATAAGTGTATAGTCTTTACCCGTTTGTACAAAATAAGCATGTGTTTTATGTCTTAAACTCAATTACCCAAAGGGTTTATCATACGACGAAAAACAGAGCTAATATTTAGAATCATTCTATATAAAGTTTGATCGGCAAATTTATTCCATATTTAGGAAACTTAGAACAGGCGCACCCTTATGCTCAAATATCGCTCGGGATTTTCACGAATATCTTCCAGCAGTTTTGTTGCAGTTTGTATGGTGTTTGTCAAACTATCGTGTAACTGGGTGTCGTTAGTTAATTTCCCCAATGAATTGTCGGTGCTGGTCAGTTTCGATGACAGTATCTTCAGGTTTTCCACCGTATTGTCGATAGCGTTGAACGTCTTTTGGAGTTCCAGCGAATTAAGCTCCGCCGTGACCTCTTTTAAATCGTTGGAAACGGCTGTGAGGTTTTGGGTTACTGTTGGTAAATCTTTTCGGATCGATGCCATTACAGCGTTCACGCTTTTGCTGGATTCATCCAGTTGGGCAACTGTAGATCCGATACCTGCTATCGATTTTTCCCACATTGGATTAGACATCAGTTTGTTGAGTGTCAAGACTACAGAGTCTATGTGGGTCAGAATGGAGTCGGCTCTGGGGAGCATTCCTGCGGCACTTTTCATCATATCGGCTTTTTGCCGGCCGTGCAGTGTGTCTCCCGGGGAGAGAAGCTTTGAAACCTCTTTGTTTGCGATCAGGCTTACCGTAGAGGCTCCCAGTAGATCCGATCCAAATTCGAAATAACTCCCCTGCGGAATCCGATAATCGCCTTCGAGGTTGATGTCCACAGCGAACTGGATCGGGTCTGTACTGTGCATTTTGATGGCGTTGACCAGTCCGATCTGGTATCCATTTACATAAACAGGTGATGAAGGGTAAAGCCCGGTAACATCATCGAACATGACAACGTAGGTGTTTTGCTTTTTCAAAATATTTGTTCCCTTCAGAAAGTTCACTCCAAAATAAAGGAGAACCAGGGCTATAAGAAAAGAAACTCCGATGATGAAATTTCTGCTGAACTTGCCTTGAGCTTGCATAAATTATTCTTATTTTACTCTTTTGCCGTCCCTGAATTCAACAATGAAAGCGTCTTTGAATTTTCTTTGAACGGTTTTGAGTGTTTTGTTTGCTTCATTAAGATCGGATGACCGGCCGTACGTGTATTTATATGTTTTGCCGTCTAAATAAAAATCTACCGGATTCAACCCTTTCAGTTGCGAAGAATTATCGGCCAGTTTTCGGGGAGCTGTAAGGAACTGTATCCTGTATTCGCTTGTTCCGGTTACATCCATCCCGGTAGAGGGAGAGTTGGCTGCAATTGTCTTTCGTTGTTCAGGATTGGTAAATACATGACTTTTTTTGTCGTATTCGTGTTTGTATTCCTTAAAAGCCAAATAAACGGAGTTTGCCAATGATCTTTGTCCGCTTTCGGTTTTCATATATTTTTCGTCGGAAGGATTTGAAATGTACCCCAGCTCCACAAGGATACTCGGCATAGCCACTTCCCGGAGCACCAGAAAACCGGCCTGCCTGACATCCCGGTTAGTCCTTTTCGAGTTGTTTACCAGCCTGTTTTGTACCAACGATGCAAAGTAAACGCTTTGCTGAAGGTACTGGTCGGTCATAAACTCAAACATGATGTATGACTCTGGCTCGTTAGGGTCAAATCCCTGGTACTTGGTGGAATAATCATCTTCATAGAGAATTACCGAGTTTTCCGCTTTGGCAACATCCAGGTTGTCCCTGCTTCGGTGCAGCCCCAACACAAATGTCTCCACGCCTTGCGGAGACCTTTTTCTCCTGTCAAGTGCATTACAGTGTAGCGAAATATACAAGTCGGCCTTAGCTTTGTTGGCTATCTCGGCCCTTTTGTTTAACTCTACGAACCTATCGGTATCTCTTGTGTATAAAACTTTTACGTCCGGATGGTTGTTCTTGATGAGCTCGCCTAGCTTTTTCCCGACAACGAGAACGATGTCCTTTTCTTTTGAGCTTGATCCGATCGCACCTGGATCGCGGCCTCCGTGGCCGGGGTCAATAACAACCGTGAATCCGTTTTTTTGAGCGAAAGCACTTTCTGCCGGAATCAGAAATAAAACTCCTAAACCGTAAATAATAAGTTTTTTCAGTCGTAACAGCATCTTTCTGTCAGTTTTATTTCGTACAAAAATAGATAATTATTTTGTACTAAAGCGCAGTAAGCCGTGATTACACTATTTTTAACAAAAAAAAGCCGCACCAACGGCGCAGCCCTTTAAATAGGTAAAATAACGGAATTTTATTCTCCCAACAATTCATTCAGTTTATTGTGAAGTTCTGCTCCTTGCAGGTCTTTGGCAATAATGGTTCCCTCCTTGTCCAAAAGGACGGTGTGCGGAATACCGCGGAAAGCGTACAGTTCTACCACCGGGGTATCCCAGAACTTAAGCTCGGACATTTGCGGCCAGGTCATGTTCAACTCTTTTATGCCGCTCAGCCATCTTTCTCTTTCCCGGTCGAGAGAAACTCCCACAACTTCAAAACCTTTGTTTTTGTAATTGTTGTAAGCTGCAACCACATTGGGCATTTCGTCGCGGCAAGGACCACACCAGGCTGCCCAGAAGTCGATCAGGACAACCTTTCCTTTTCCTGCGTAATCCGATAATGAAATATCGTTTCCTTCCGGATCTTTCATCGTGAAATCGATGAATTTCTGGCCGATAGCTACTCTTTCGGCATTTTCAAGACGTTTAACGATGCGTTGAATACTTTCTTGCGATTTATAAGCTTCATCCGTTAACGCAAGGATTTCGCGCTGGGTTTCCGGTTCAAACATCTCTGCGGAAGTCATAAAGAGGAATTTACCCAGCGGATTGGCTATGTTGGCTTTGATGAAATCAGCTGTTTTGCTAGATATATCGCCGGATAACTTTTCGTATTGCGCGGTAAGTGCGGCATCCAGTGAGTCTGTCATTGCACCCGTCGATGCAGCTTCCTGGTATTGTTGAGAGAGTGCGCGAATTTCTTTCGTTATATTTTCCTGTTCTGTCCTGAACGTATTGTAGGCGTCGTTTAGCTGTGAACCTGAAACCGTAACGGTGGAATCGAACTGCACGCGGATGGTTCCGGGCTCTAAAATGGCAAGCACCCTTGATGGTTTCTGAGGGTTAACCGTTTCGTCCAGAGCGATAAAGCGTAATACGGTTGAGTCGGCAGATCCTTCGAATTTGAACGAGCCGTTTGTTACAACGGCAGTGTCAACCGACACCATCTCGTTGGTTGTCATTTCCTGAATATATACGTTTTTGCCTTCATAGGCAGGATCAGTAACGGTTCCGTTAATTTTATAAGTTTTGTTGTTTTGACAAGAGATCAAAACGAAAGCTGTGATTAATAGGAGTGAAAATTTTTTCATACGATTTTTCTTTTATTCTTTAAACGGTGCAAATATACATAAAAAAAGAGAGTTAGCTCATTCTTTGCTGTTTTTTTGTTGCCCTGATAATAAATGAATGATAAAGCCGTTTTAAAATAAAAGAGACAGAAATGGCTAATCCTGATTTTATCCGACGATTCTCCTTGTCCCACGAATCCGATGCAAAAGTTCCGGACCGTTTAAGCATATGTATTGTTCTTCAATATGCAAGATCGCTGCGTATAGAGAAAAAACTGCCTACCCATTTAGGTTTGTTCATCATCAATTGATTTTTTTATTATCTTTGACACTCAAAATGGATAACGATATGAATCATCTGGTTGCGCCGTCATTGCTCTCGGCGAATTTCCTAAATCTTGAAAAAGATATCGAAATGTTGAATCGGAGTGAAGCCGATTGGATACACCTCGATATTATGGACGGCGTTTTTGTTCCCAATATCTCCTTTGGGTTCCCGGTTCTGGACCTGTTGAAAGAAAGGACGAGGAAGTCTCTGGATGTGCACTTGATGATTGTTCAACCCGAGAAATTCGTAAACGAGATTGCCGCTGCGGGTGCGGAATACATGAACGTCCATTACGAGGCATGCACTCATTTGCATCGTGTGGTCAGCGAGATCAGGAAGCACGGCATGAAAGCGGGAGTTACCCTTAATCCGCACACTCCGGTTTTGTTGCTCGAAGATATTGTCCGGGATTTGGACATGGTTTTGCTGATGTCGGTTAATCCCGGTTTTGGCGGTCAGAAATTCATCGAGCATTCGGTGGAGAAAGTTAAGGTGTTGAAAGAATTGATTCTCCGGAAAAATGCGCGGACGCTTATCGAGGTTGACGGCGGAGTGAATCTTGAAACCGGAAAAAGACTGGTGGAGGCTGGAGCGGATGTGCTGGTTGCCGGAAATTTTGTTTTCTCTTCCGAAGACCCCATACATGCGATTCATCAACTGAAATCGTTGTAACTTTCTGGAAAACACTTCCTCATAAGCGTGACGGTTATGAGCGATCTTGTGGCTAAAATACCTTTTCTCCGGTTATTGCTCCCGGCAGTAGTCGCCATATCCGTGTCGGCTTTTTTAATTGAACCGGCTTATCCCTGGATAATTTGCATGGCGGGTGTGGGAGCAATGGCTGTCTCTTTTTTTATTCCGGAAAGAAAACAGTTCGCCTGTCGCTGGCTTTTTGGGGCAGGGTTGTTTGTTTTTGTTTTCGGCTTGTTTTCCTTTTTGTTCCGGCAAAAAAAGGAGGAATCCCAATGGTGTTTTGCGGACAAACCGATGGCTTGTATCGGTACGGTTATTGAGGTTCCGCGGGAAAAACCGCGCTCCTTTGCCTGTAATGTGAAAATCAGCTATCCGCTAAGCCATAAAATCGTGGCTTACCTGCAAAAGGAGGATAGGGTGAGGGACATTACCCCCGGGGATGAAATAGTTTTCGTTGCCCAGATCCGGACTTTTAAGAACTTCGGCAATCCGGATGATTTCGACTATGTCCGGTTTATGCGAAACAACGGTTTTTCAGGTACCGCCTATTTGTCTTCATCCAATTGGCATTTCACCGGAAAAGAACATGCCTCGCCGTACGTCTCGGCGCAGAAAGTTCGAAAAAAGGCATTGGAGTTTTACCGTATGTTTGAGTTGGATAACGACGCTTATTCGTTTATTTCCGCTCTTACGCTGGGTTACAAGCACTATTTGACAAACGAATTGCGGGAGGCTTTTCGTGCGTCAGGAACAGCTCACGTGTTGGCCGTTAGCGGGTTGCATGTGGGAGTTATTTACGGTATTTTCGCGTTCCTTTTTTCTTTTTTAGGAAAAACGGGCGTGAAGTTCGTGTTAAAACAAATTCTTGTTATTGCCGCTTTGTGGCTTTACGCTTTTGTTACGGGGCTTTCTCCGTCGGTTCTCCGGGCAACCCTGATGTTCACGATTGCTTCCGTGGGATGGATGAGGGGCAGAAAAGGTTTCACGCTAAACGCGCTGGCCGCGGCCGCTTTTTTTATCCTTGTTTTCAATCCGATGAGTCTTTTCAACGTTGGGTTTCAAATGAGTTTCATAGCGGTACTGGCTATCTTATCCTTTAATCCGGTGCTGGATAGCCTGTACCGGCCGAAGAACAGGATAATAAAAAACTGCTGGGGTTTGTTTTCCGTGTCCATATCCGCTCAAGCAGGTATTTTCCCCATTGCTTTGCATTATTTCGGTACTTTCCCAACCTTTTTCTTTATCGCCAATATGTTGATAGTGCCGTTAATAGGTGTGATTATCTATGCTTGTATTCCGGTGATTCTCCTTACAGGATTGAAACCCTTCCAGTTTGTAATTGTCGATTGGCTTTATCCGGTTTTTGGATGGATTTTGAAAGGGTTAATCTTCGTTGTATTGAAGGTCGTCTGCTTTATCGAAACCCTTCCATACGCACAATTGTCAGATAAGCCTATTTCTACACTACAGATGATGATGTTGCTCTTTATCGTTGTTACTGTTTTTAAATTTTTCACACATAAGAGAGTTGCTAGCCTGATTGCTGGTTTAACTTGCTCCCTGTTCTTTATCTTGACATTCACGTACGCTGAACTATCCCGGAAGCCTGTTCAATTAGCCGTATTTAATAAACCCGGCTTTAGCGATATCGGTCTTTACGTGGATGAAAAACGGGTTTACTTCGACGTAAAAGAAAACGGTTTTATCCAACATCCATCGACGTCGATACTGCGTTTGTCAGGGAGTAGTTATTCGCATGTGGAAACATCCCGGCCGTTGGAAATCGATGTGTTGATCCTGTCGCATGACCCGGCCTTCTCAATGATGCAACTGACGAATATTTTCCGTACCGGACAAATCGTGCTAGACAGTTCAATTCCTCTGTACGGCAGAATACGGTTAATGAGGGAGTGTGAAAAGCTGGGGATTTCCTGTCACGATGTGGGAGAAGATGGGGCATATCTCATAAATTTGTAGTAATTTTGATCTTTTCTATAAAAAATGAACTATTTCGAACCCTTATCGGAGATTATTGACAAGTCATCCGTACAACAGGTGCAAGAGCTGATCGAAAACAGCAGCCAGATATTGATTACCACACACCTCTCTCCCGATGGCGATGCATTGGGGGCCTCCCTAGGGCTGTATCATTTTCTGAAGTTGAAAAAGAAAGATGTCAAGCTGATGGTTCCCAATTCGTTTCCTTATTTTTTGAAATGGATGACCGGATCCGGTGAAATTCTTGTTTACGAATATAATCCGAAAGCAGCACAGGTTATTTTCGATCACGCTGATCTGATTTTCAGTCTCGATTACAACATACCCAAACGAGTAGGGAATATGGCATCTCTTTTGGAAAAATCCAGTGCCCGTAAAGTGCTTGTTGATCATCATCTTTTTCCCGGGGATAATTACGATGTGGTTATCTCTTATCCTGGAATTTCATCGACTAGTGAGCTGATTTTCCGTTTGCTGTACCAGGCAGACCGGTACGAAGAAATCGACAAAACGGTTGCAGAGTGTATTTATTGTGGGATGATGACCGATACCGGTGGCTTTACGTTTAACTCCAATAATCCGGAAGTTTACCTGATAATCAGTTTGTTGCTTAGGAAGGGAATTGATAAGGACCGGATTTATTCACTGGTTTATAACAACCTTACGGAAGATCGGTTCCGGTTGCTGGGCTTCACCTTGTCGCAGCGAATGAAGGTTTATCCCGAACTTCACACGGCACTCATATGGCTATCGCTTGAAGACCAGAAACAATTCAGCTACAACAAAGGAGATACCGAAGGATTCGTGAACTATCCGCTCAGCATTAAGGATATTATTTTTTCCGCATTTATTCGCGAAGACGAGGAGATGGTGAAGCTCTCGTTCCGCTCTCAAAGCACGTTTCCCACCAACGAATTTGCGGCTCAATTTTTTCACGGCGGAGGGCATTTAAATGCCTCTGGTGGAGAGTTCTATGGCACGTTGAAAGAGGCTATTTCCCGGTTTGAAGACGGTATAGGATTGTATGCTGAAAAGTTGAGAAATACGCCGAAATAAGATGTATCTCTCGTTTTTTCGGATTGTTATAGTTTATTTTGCATGAAATAACATTTTTTTTAAAGTGAAATGCTTACATTTGTAGCCAATT